>Ga0136556_1001138_pt1 | contig 13938 bp, 17 predicted proteins | sample AntRauTorckE6831_FD_104780 | JGI IMG/M metagenome (GOLD analysis project Ga0136556, IMG submission 104780) | Saline lake microbial communities from Rauer Islands, Antarctica - Metagenome Torckler E6 #831 | ecosystem: Environmental > Aquatic > Non-marine Saline and Alkaline > Saline | place... | reverse complement strand
TACTCACCGTAATCGTGGGCGACGGTTCATCCGGGTGAAGTCGTCGTGACGTCGTTCGACCGCCACAGAACCCTAACTCCCACTCCGCGTATTTCTCTTTCGTAGAGTAATCGTGATCTGCAGCGACGTGATTCGGCGGCATGCACACATCCCCGGTCACACCACCGTAACTGTACTCACCGTTCTCATCGACGTCGAGCCACGTCGGGCACGTATCAGGAAGCACACGGTTTTCATCCTGATGCGGGGTTGCGTGAACCGGGTCATCACCGGGTTTCTGCGATCGGAGTGGTCGAGGGAGATCGTCAATTGCACCGCCAGCCGTGTAGTACCCGTCTATCGGGATGTTCGACGAGCCAAGCGTGGTTTGTCCCTGATGCGGTGTTCGCGTGTGCTCAGGTTCCCACTGCGTTGGCGGTTCGAAGTCCTCACGAACACCGAGGATGAACACGCGTTCCCGGGTCTGCGGGACACCGTAATCAGCTGCGTTCAGCGTAATTGGACTGACGGTGTACCCGGCGTCACGAAGCGTTCCGAGAAGAAGCGACATGACGTTCTTATGGTTGCGTTTTAATCCACCGACGTTCTCGATAGCGAACACCGCGGGTTGGAGGGTTTCGACCCATTCTGCAACGGTGAACGCGACCGTGTCTTCAGGGTCACCATCGAACGGATCACCCTGCGCATCACTGAACGGCTGGCACGGTGGTCCAGCGAAGACAGCGTCAATGTTTTCGCTGGCATGCTTCGGGTCGAGTGTCGTGATGTCCCGAGCGACGAGCGCCATGTCATCGTGGTCAGCGATGTGCGTCTTGTACGTGTAGTAGGCTGCCGGGTTGATTTCAAGCGCGGTACGAACGTTGAACCCGACGTTCTGTGCACCGAGTGAGAACCCGCCGCAGCCAGAGCACAGGTCAGCGGCTGTCGGGTGTCCGGATTTGTGTGGAGACATGAGTGGCAGTGTTTACTTGGTGGTGTCGTAGCTCTCGTTCGGTTCTGTCCGGATCACGTACGAGTTATCCGGATGATCACGTTTCAGGAGTGCTTTCCAACCGACTGCGTTGTTCCGCGTGTGGAACTGCAGAACGATGCGGCCGTCTTCGTGGTTGTCGAGGTGGGAGGGCCGGTCTTCGTCGGTTCTGACGACGAAATACGTGTATGGGCGGTTCCACGTAGCAGCACTGACAGTGTCTGGAAGTGACGTTCCGAGGACATCGTCCGCGTCACGTGCAGCAGGGTTTGTTGGGGAATGGGACATTGTGCGAGTTACCCGTATTTTACCTCGCACACGGATAGCGGTCCGGGTTTCTGTGTAGAGGGTAAACTGCTGTTGCTGTACTGTGTTGAAACGGAAAGGAGGCGGTTCGATAGGGTAGCAGGGTGGGTGGGTGTGGTGGTGGGTGGTGCTACCCTATCGAGGCGCAGGTCCGGAATGGACCAGTGGGATTGGCCATTGAACCCGAGACGCTCACGTCAGGGTGTGACGCAAGCATACAATGAAAGGGGGTGGGTGCTTATAAACATCTGCCTCGGAATGAAACTGTGAATGTAACGCGTTACACCAGAACAGTTTTACCAATGGATTATGTAAAATCGAGTGCAGCGGGATAGGATAGCTTGGCCGATTCCACCAGGCTCATAACCTGGAGAGCGCTGGTTCGAATCCGGCTCCCGTTATCGAACCATTCTGCAGAAGACGTCGGTCGTGTTGTTACGCGAACGCAGTCGGCGTTCCCGCTGCCGCTGTCGAGTCTGCGCCACCGTCACGTGCGTCCTGAAGCTTTTCGTACGCGTTCTCGAAGTCTTCAGCAGTAACTTCAGTCCGCTCATTCCGAATGGCGAACATCCCGGCTTCCGTGCAGATCGCATCGATATCTGCACCGGTAACGCCGTCTTCCACCAGGTCAGCGAGGTCTTCAGCGTCCACCGAGTCTGCAAGCTTCATGTCCCGCGTGTGAATCTGGAAGATCTGCTCCCGGCCAGCAGCGTCCGGTTCATCAACCTCGATAAGACGGTCGAACCGGCCAGGGCGCAGAATCGCATCGTCCAGCATGTCGACGCGGTTCGTCGCAGCGATGATCGAGACCTGTCCACGGTCATCGAACCCGTCCATCTCGTTCAGGAGCTGCATGAGCGTGCGCTGAACTTCAGCGTCACCGCTCGTCTTGGAGTTGTTACGAGTGCCGCCGATCGCGTCAATCTCGTCGATGAAGATGACAGCCGGTTCGTTTTCCCGAGCAAGCTTGAAGAGATCACGGACAAGCTTTGCGCCTTCCCCGATGAACTTCTGTGCGAGGTCACTACCGGCGAGCTGGATGAACGTCGCATCGGTCTTCTGTGCGACGGCCTTGGCGATCAGCGTCTTCCCGGTACCGGGCGGGCCGTGGAGAAGAATCCCGTTCGGCGGGTCAATGCCAAGGCTATCGAACATCTCAGGCTCAGTGATGGGCTTCTCAACTGTCTCACGGACTTCGAGGAGTTGTTCATTCAACCCGCCAATGTCACTGTACGCGACGTCAGGGCTGCCCGTAACTTCCATGACACGGGCCCGCGAGTCAGTCTCGTCGGTGAGTGCCTTCACGACATTCAACGAGTTGTCAACCGCAACACGATCGTGCGGTTCGATGTCTTCGTGGAGTTCGTTCGTGAGCTCGGTCACTGCTTCCTGGTTGTTCCCGTGCTGGCGAATCACAACTTCCTGATTTTCGAGGGTCTCCTCGACCGTCGCTACGAAGAGCGGTGACTGCTTGAGCTTCTCATTTTCGCGCTTGATCCGGTCAAGGCGTTGGGCGAACTTCTTCTTCTCAGCTTCGGCAGAGGCTACCTTTTGCTGGAGCTCTTCGTTTTGTTCTTCAACGTTGGTGAGGCGGTTCTGTAGTTCTTCAACTTCGTCATCATCGGTGCTTGGCCGGGACTGACTGTCCGGGGTAGCACTGTCAGCAGTATCAGTCATTATTGAGTAGTAAGGGTCCTGGTAGTAATAGGATTTGGAATCTCAGACGTTTGCCCTGGTGCACATTCAAACCCGTTCGCGGGTGTGACTAGCCAGTACAACGCCTGTTTCTTGGTTTTCTGCTCCGAGTCTCTCCGTGATGCGTGTCTTTCGGTGAATACGGACGGGATTCGGCAGCAGTTACACGAGTTATCCTTCGCTTCGTGTTTGTGTTGGGTCTACAGACGGAGGATACGTCCGTCTCTACCCGATATTTTTCAGACGGACACCGAAGCGGTACACTGCGAACACGCACATTGTTGCAGAAAGGTGAATGGCCAGCGACTATGGTGCGTCAGGACCGGTTGCTTCCTTGTCCGACCCCTGTTCTGGAGACGGGTCCGGGTCCGGGATTTCACCATTCATCTCTTTGTCCCACAGTAGTGCCGCGATGATAACCGCGTGCTTTGTGAGGAAAACCATTGCAATGAACGTCAGGCACGCACTGATAATGGCGGCAGGGAACATGACGATGACTGGAATCGGTGACGGTGAGCTGAAGGCATGCACACCGAACGCGATCGCGCCACCACCGATACCGAATACCCCGTACTTGTACGGGATAAGGTGTGTAAGACCGACAGCAACGAGGATCCATACGAGTAACGGGACTTCGAACCCGGTAGTGGTGACAGTGTTCCCGATGATGAACAACGCGAAAGCAATCGTAGCGGTCGAGGTAGTGAGCAGGCTCTGATAGGCGATTTTGAGAGTCCGATTCCCCATCATGATTTGCGAGACGGTTTCCGGGAACTGTGTCATTCCACGGAATCCTTTCCGAAGTCGTGAGTCGTTCGGTGAATGCATTGTTATGCGTTCTTCTGGTTGCTGAGCCGCCAGGCTTCGTACCAGACGCTACCGAACCCGTACGCTAACTCTAGCATTACAATCCCGATGGTGACGGCGATGAGCATACCGTATCCGAGGTCGAAGTGGATAGTGGCGAATCCGCCAAGGATGAATCCCATGGCTACGCGAACCGTATCATCGATGCCGTGGATGTTACTGCCATTCTCGTCGGTGTCGTCAGTGTCTGAACTCATTCGTCTTGTATAGTATAATGCCGGTTGTGTTTTGAAGGCTTGTGTTCACACTACCATCTGACGTTCACTGTGTCAGTACGCACGGAGCCTGTACGGAGGTATCCGGAGCGACACGTCCGTTACCCCGTTGAACAACGCCGACGCGCTCACGGCAGTCTTGACGGCGCGTATAGCGTCGTCAGTCTCTGCTTCAACGTCCCCGGCTGCAAAATGCGTTTTGAGAGTGAACTCGCCAGTCACGTGAAGCTCAGAACTCGTTTCAGTCACATCCGAGTGATCTACAGAATTCACGTCACGGATCCAGTCACGAGAGACCAGTACAGATGCGACTGCATCCGTCAGTGACGACTCTTGCTCCTTCGGGATGCAAACAGTCCCTGTCACGATCGGTTTCACCTCCGTCACTGCATCATCGAACGTATCAGCAGTAATCGGAACAAGATCAGAAACAGTTCGCGTCTCATCGATTGAACGCCGGTCAAACGGTGTGGTTTCTTGGGATGCCATGCGTGCAGTCCTACGTACGCCTCATCTCCACAGGACAACCTGCGGTTAGCCTACGAGTACATGAACGTAAACCCGACCAACGTATAACGATTCGTCTATCGGAACTGCGTCACGGTAACCGGAGGAACAAGCAGTCAACCGACCCGCCGGACTTCTGGAATTCCGATGTATCAACCGTCACAACCGATACGCCGTGTTCTTCGAGCATCCGTGCAGTTTCCGTGTTCTGCTCATCGATAGCGATGGTACTAGGCCGAATACGCGCACAGTTCCCGGCCATCGTTCCAGTTTCTCTCTCAGGAACACACAGAACCGTCGAGAACAACGAGTTAATCGCGTCAAGCCCGGTTTCTGTGAATGCATCTTCGACGATAAGCACTGTATCCTGGTCGATCGGGGTGAAACACACGTCAAGATGATAGAACTCATCAGAAACTAATTCCAGCGGGATAACAACCGCATCCAGCAACTCGTTAATTTCCACGACAGCTGCTTCTTCAGTCCGTTTCCCGTACCCTAACCACAGGATTTCGTTACCTGGATGCCACTTCCCGTCACCAGCTCCTTCAAAGTCAAGCCCATCACTCAACTCAACCGTCTCGTACCCGTTGTCCTCAGCCCACTGCTTGAAATACGGGATCTCACCAGCGCGTTCCTCGTGCGTCATTTGCGAAAGCACGAACGTGTTCTCCCCCGGAACCGGTAGTGCGTGATTTGCAACGAACACGGCATCGGGAAGCTCACTAAGCGATACGCCACCAGGGACAGAGATATTTGAATAATCTACAGTAGAGACATCCGCGTGTGCCGCAACAGATTCAACCATACCTTCCCACTGCGATAACGCAGCTGCTGAATCAACTCCGTCCTGCATGTACGGGTTGATCTTGTAATCAACGCGGAAATCATGCGGTCGTGCATACAACAATGGTCCAATTTTAGTTTGACGACTCTGGCTCGACATTCTCATTGAACCGTACGTCCCTGCCGATAATCAAGTATTGCATCTCACGACCGCGTGAACCAACTCACCACTCCCGACGCAGAAAGCGTCTTCTCACCGATGTTACCCGTAACGCCCTCCCCTGGTTCATCATCCAAAGACGGTTCAGTTGATTCTACTGTAGAGTCAGTCTCAGAATCGCCGCCTCCGTTTCCCACTTCTTCAGACTGTTCGGATTCGCGTTTACAGAACCCCTCATTGACGAGATGTTCTTCCACTTCATCGTTGTGAACTGCAGACATATCCACACCGAATTCAGCATCCTCAGTTTTCAACCGGTACTCGCTGGCACCAATGTCAATGTCTTCTATCGGAATCAGTTCTTCATCATCGCTATCGGCATACTCCAGTATTGTTGCCGTTGATGGAGTGACAGAGTGGATACCGACGAATCCAGTTGTTTCGACGCGCACCCCATAATCGGTTACCTCAATTGAGAGCGGGTTCTGGCTTGTTACCGCGCCTTTAGCGAGTGACTCTGCGTGCTGTTTATTTCCTCCACCGATTAATTCCCGGATTCGCGCTTCCAGACCCATATACAGTGCCGAGCCAATGCCTATACTAATACTTTCGCATCACTCCATTCACCGGCTTTCTGAGTGACATTCTTTAAGTCGCAGGTGTAGCTCTTCACAGTTCGAGGTTTGGCTAACCACGGTTGGGCCAATGGTTGTCCCGTCGGAACCGAATGGGACTGTCATTTCGCGCAATTGCCCGTACGGAACACCGCAAACCTCCACATCGACTTTCTCAGGGAGGTACTGCCAAACCCGGTTAAGTGAAAAGTGGTGCATTGGTTCATCTGCACCAACATTACGGTCTTTCATCATCGGGTCACGGTGTAGGTACACTGCCTCGAACTGGCGTCCGGTTACGACACACTCGCCCGGAATACTCCGCTTCGCCCCTTGTTTCACCACAGTACTGGCGTTAAACTCAACAGTGCCGAAGTCGATACAGTCCTGTGCTGTTCGGATCACCGTGGGTGGGAGTTCGTCCGGTTCGTCAGGTAGTGCTGTCATGGTCGTATTTTCTCTCGTCATGTGTCTCAGTGGGTAGCTGTCTACGGTTCTGCGCACCACTGTACTCGTATCCCTGGTGGTGTGCCTGGCGAACACCTCATCCACGGCATGATTGCAGTCTCGTGTGGAAGCGATAACACGGCCGGAAGCTGAATCCGGCCGTGTAGAGTCGTTGTGAGTCCATCTCGGTGACAGGGAGAACACTCGAAACAGGGGGACGGGGAATCCGTGAGTACTACGTGCTGGAGCACGTTCCTTGATTCACGATGGTTGAGAGTCCGTGCAACGGTGTCTGCATGTTGACTACCGATGGGTGCGTTGGGTGCGGACGGACAAGCGGTGAAATCGCGTCGTGGCAATCAATGTCTCCAAGCGAACGTGAAGCAGTGATTGACGAAATTGAACGCGGTGAACGGGAATATCCAAACCCGGATTGAATATGTCCATACTGCCTGATTCGTCAGGGTTGTGCTGGTAACGTTTTTACGGAACTCGGTCTTTATCGTCGGTACTCATGAGCGATTCCACCCCCCGGTCAGCAGATGCTGATCTCGGCTGGTGTTACGATATCGTCGATGATGTCTCTCGAACGTTCGCGTTAACGATCGCTGAACTTGATGAGCCGTTATCGAGTGAAATTTGCATCGGGTATCTTCTCTGTCGTGTTGCAGATACGATTGAAGATGCGGAACATATCCCGGCGAGTACGCAATCAGAGTTACTGGCCTTGTATCACGGCGTCCTTGATCCGGGTGATGTCGTGACTGTTTCCCGGTTCATGGAAAGTGTCGAAGAGTGGTTCCCGTCGACGAGGAGTGCAGACTGGCAGGTTGTTGCGGAAACACCGCGTGTCATCGCAACGTTCCAGGAACTTCCAGTCGCCTCCAGAGAGGAAATTCGCCCGCCGATTCAGGAGATGGTTGATGGGATGATAGAGTTCATCGACCGGTACGCTGAGGATGGTGGGTTACGAGTGCAGACGCTCGATGAGCTGGAAGAGTACTGTTGGTATGCCGCTGGTACTGTTGGGTGTCTCGTCACGGGGCTAGTGACTCGTGACGCGTCACCGGATCTTCGGGACCGGCTGTACGAGACCGCAGACTCGTTCGGGCTGCTGTTACAACTCGTGAACGTAGCGAAAGACGTGACTGTGGACTACGAAGAAGAGAACAACGTGTACGTGCCGGTAGACTTGCTCCAAGCACATGGGCTAACCCCTGGTGACATTGGAGACGAAGATTTGAGTGAGGAATTCGAACCGGTAATCACGACTGTTGTTGAAGAGGCAGAGGCGCATGTAGAAGGCGCGCGTACCTGGTTGGGTGAGATGCCGACTCAGCGAGGGAACACTCTTAGCGCATGGGCTGTCCCGTTCCTGCTGGCTGTTGGAACGATGCGTGAGTTACGCGATCGGCCTGCGGACGTCATCACGGATGGTGATGTCCAGGTCAGTCGGGACGAGGTATTTGCGTTGCTGGAGGTGTTCTCGGGGAGTACGGATCCGTCGGTCAAGGATCTGGAGAAACGGATGCGTCAAGGGACGCTTGGTCAGTAGCCGTTACGGGTCGTGTTTGTCGGGGTTGATGTTGAGGTGGAGTTTTCCGAGTTCGCCGAGTTTCCAGATAGCGGCGCGGTCGTTGTCTCGGTCGAGCCAGCCGAGCGTTTCCATTTCACGGAGGACGCGACGGACGGTGTGGCGTTTGCTTTCGTCGAACGGGAGGTCGCTGATTTTGAACTGCCCTGTTTTTCGGAGCTGTACGAGCACTGCATTCCATGTGTCGTCTCGGAGTGTCATGGTGCGTATTTGACTACGAAATATGACGGGATAAGCTTATCGTATTTAAGCTTTACTATGTTGTCGTTATATAACCGGTGCAGTCATGCGATTACGGAAATTCACCCATACAAAACACACCCCATTTATAAGCGTGTAATGACCCGGAGGACTATCACGATCACTCCCCCACAATTGAGTATGCCCGTCCGCACCGCCGATGGTGGCGACACACCCGCAGACACCATCACGTACCGGTCAGATACTGCCCTCACACTGGCAGCTGAAGCCCTCCAATACGCCGAAGGCCACTGGCCAGACGAAACCACAGAATACGACACCGTCGCTGAGCTCCACCGAGAAGTCAGGGACGCCATAGAACACAACGGAACCATCGAGATACCCGTGGCACACACGCCCGAACGACGCGGACTGTTCCTCTTCGCGCTGTCGCTGTACAGCCAGTGGCTACGAGATGCAAGCGAACGGGACGGATGGGAAACGCCATACGACAACCCGGAGAAACGGGCAGCAACAGTCGATCAGTTAGCAGGTCCGTTCGAAGCTCATCATGCCCGAGAGCAAAAACGCCGTCAACAAGAAATGCGCGAACGCCTTGCAGACCTCTTCAAGTAACCAATTACTTGTCAGTGTGGTCCGCAACCCATTCGAAGTACAAGTTCGTGAGAGCTCGCGGTCCCATGATCTGCCCACTATCCAGTGGTTTCCGCATCGCAGTATCGTGAAACCGTTCCTGTATCTGTCGGAGAGCTGTGCCAAAGTTCTCCCGCTGTGTAAGCGGTCGAACATGAACGTCACCGATCATGTACCGGCACCCATCAAACCTGGATTGCTTCTCCATTTGTCCGGTTCGGCGCGAGATACCGAACGATTCTGACCGGTCGGGCTGCAGGCGAATCACCCGGAACGTCATCGACCCATCGTCATCCGGGTGATTCGATAACTCTGCCGGCGAGTTGTCGTGAATCCGGAACGCAATCCAGACGTGGTCCGTTGTCTGCGAGCCTGCCAAAAAGGACACGCCGGCGTCATCAGTGACGAACTCCCGATTTATCGTTTCAGATTCTATCGCTCGGTACAGGTTCGTCAGAACGTGTTCAATATTCGGATGGGTCATTGGTGATTTGGAAGGACAGTAGTGTTGGAGTGACGGTCTCCAGATCGGACGGGGCAATGATTGGAGTACCGAGTCTGTACGTACACTTCATTCACGCAGCGACAAATAGGCGCGGGAAGCCGTTAGAAGAGTTCGCTGAGACCAGACGTTTCAGCCTCGTCGATACTCAACCGCCAATCCTCCGGCTTCTCATCAATCACGACGTCATCACGCTCACCAACCACGGTGGTGATGTACTCGATGAGAACGTCGGAAATCTTACCAGGAACGAACGCAACCGGCAGATTCGCCAGCACTGCCATGTTCTCGTACCAGAACGCATCACCCAACTCATCGCACGCTTCCGTAACGGTCCACCGGCCGATCTCCCGATCATCCTCTGCAGCAATACGTTCCACTGTTTCGTGAATTCGCTGTTCCGGAATGTGCTCATGAACGAGGCCAGTTTCGACGTCGTCGGTCTCATCAACGACCGAAATGACCGTCGAGAGCATTCCCGTACTGACGGAGAATGACGTGACATCACCGGTTTCATCGGCATCATGGAATTCCTGCCACAACTTATCCAGCGTCGTATCGTTCAAAGCTGCGTTCGACTGCATCGTCTCGATAACCGCCTGACTCCGCGTTTCAGCTTCCGGGAAGATATCTGCAGGCACTACCGGAATCCCGATGCTTCGAATATCGGTTAATTCTTCTTCCCACGCGTCAGCGACAGCTGCCTGTGCGACAACAGATGCGGTTATCTCGTCAGTGTCGTGACTGTACAGAAGCTTGTTCACGGTCTTCCGAAGCCGGGCGTTCGTGAGGTATCGAGCCGAGAATAATTCGGCACCAGACTCAGCGTCAGATTCACTCAGTCCCCACGCTTCCTGTGCTCGCTCCCGGAACTCAGCAGTAACGTGTTTCACACGCCTGTCCTGCGAATCACTTCGCAGAACAACACCTTCGGCCTCGACGTTCGCGTACTCGCTCATCGGGATGTGAAGCGAGTCCGGGTCGACACCAGGGTCGAGCCGGTCAACGATCGGTGCGGTCTCCACTCCACCGGCGCGCAGTACATCGTACGCATCTTCGAGTTCGAGGAACGTACCGAACCGCTCGTCAAACGGGTACTCCGGCGGAGTTTCATGTTCGGCCATAGCGAGAACATCGAACCCAATGAACGCCGGCGGCGGGTCCTCACCGTACCCGTAGTCAAGCGTGTGCCGTAGCATGTGCTCACCGAACAAGACGAGCGGTGAATCATACGTGTCGTGCAACTCCAGCACACCGACCTTGCTGAACCGGTCACGAAGTGTAGCGAAGATACGAGCGAACGCGTCGTCGACAGTATCCAACGGGTCAGATAATCGGCCACGGACAACCTTTTTCGAGGAAATGAAAACGTCGCCGTGCTCCGGGTCGTACTCGTGAATATCTTCTCCGTACAGGTCCCGGTACCGGTCATCGTACACGACGATTTTACAGTTCGAGCCGTCAAGCTTCTCGACCATCACGAGATCCGTTGCGTTGAAGAACTCGTCAGTGACGGTGTCGTGGTAATGATTCGGGACTTTCGGGTAGACGTAGTCCTGCATGGTTACTCACTCTCCTTCGGAACGAGCGGGCGGCACCGAACAACTGCGTCAGACCCACGCGGGTCATCGGTCCCGAGTTTGTCACGCGTATCTCCGTCGTGCCCAACGTATTCGTACTGGTATGCGATCGCGTCGTCCGTGTCAGGCTCACCGTGAACGAGACCGGTGACGTTCCGGAGGCGGTGTTCCATGACGTCTTCCTGCTTCCAGTCGTCCTTGGACGGTTCGTCGTAGCTGACGTGCCAACTCCAGTCAGTGACTTTCCGATCCGGTGCGTCAGAGTCTTCGAACACGCTGAAGCGAGCGACTTCATACGCGTACGCAACTACGTCCTGTTCAATACCGTCTGCGAAGTCTGTGAGATTCGACATGAGTGTGTACCTCTATTCTGTGTTCAATGCAGTCCAGGCTCTGGACGATCGGGGGTGATGTGAAGTCACTACGTGTGTAAGTGAAGCAATCAGAGTGGAAACCACCCGTGAGTGCTTTGTCTGTACTACCTTTCCTGCACCCGCAGACAAAAACGCACGGGAATCAGAGTCTAATTCCGAATGTCAGTCGGGTCTTTCTTCACGAGGCGTTGAAGGAACGTCTCGTACTCTTCGAACCCGTACTCATCACGAATGTCATCCACGAGCTGGTTGATCCCGTCGTCCGAGTCTTCGAAGATGCGTGCAATCGGATTCCCATCGTGCCGGGAATCGTTGTGATTCGATACTGTGTCTTCAGCATCATCCCTGTCGTAGTCCGACAAGACACGATCACACTCGGGACACGCGATGTGGACTGTCTCTTCGTCGGTCATGCTTCACCCCTCTCCTGAATCGCTGTTGCAATCCTGCCTCGGAACGCTTCATTCTCCTTATCCCACAACGTGAGGAACTCATCGAACTCTTCCAGGTCAAGCGAGGCACCAGCAGCAGTTGGGTGTCCGCCTCCACCAAGTTCGCCTGCGACGAGATGGCAGTCAGTGAAGTCGTTTTCGTCACTGTGCGCGTAGAAACTCAACCGCCCATTCGGACGCATCACAACAGCGAGGTCAGCGCCGTACTGTTCAACGAGATCGTTCCCAACAGATGCGCTTGGCCCGTACCCGTACGCGAATGCTGTTTCTATCCCGTTGATCATCGTCGTTGAAGCGGTGTTCACTGCCCGGTCGAGCAATGCAGCGTTTTCTGCTTCGTAGGCCTGAAGTTCTTCATCGTACGTCTCCAGGAGACTAATTCCATCTAGAACAGCCTCCATGTATTCGTCGTTGTCAGCGTACTCGGCGAAGATCCCGATACGGTCTGACCGCGGGTCGTCCTTAATCCATAAGTCGAGATCGTTGACGACTGCTGCGAGTTCTTGCTGTTGGTCCGGTATATGGCTTGTTTTGAGAGGGAGGAGTCGTTCGTGGAGTCCTTTCCGTAACTCAACAACGAGTTGTGTCGCGCACTTCGAGTCGTCGATAACACCGTGCGCGGAGGTATGTAGCTCGGCAAGTTGTTCGTCAGTCCATTGATGATGGTCGATCCAGGCGACGTCCGTGTCCGGGTACAGTGCGTTGACTTGTGGGAGGGCTTCCTCGAAGAGTGATGCGCCGAGGTCAGTGACGAACACCCACTTCGGGATGACTTCACCGGTATCGTTCAGGATTTCCAGTGCCGTCGGGAGGTTGCACGGACCATTGTACGCGGTCGGGTAAACAACCGCGTCACCGGTCGTGACGGATTCGTACCAGTCTTTCATGTACGCCCCGCTGGTGAGCCCATCAGCGTCGTTATGTGTGATAACGAGCGCATCTTCTCCTCGACTAATACCGCTTATCAGGTCACGAAACCTGGTTTCTGCCTGTTCACGTCGCGTTTCAGGCGGAAGGAAGAATTCGGTTGGCGGAACAGTCGCTTTCTCGTCGGTCGTATCTCGGGGGAATCTTTCTGAAGTCATGTGTCTGGTTTAGAAATCGTTGTGACTAAATCGCTAATAGGGTTTGGAGTTTCAGTCACGGTACGCTACACGGAAGGGGTGCCGTGAGAGTTAACAGCCGCAGACGTCCAAGTTCTTCTCGCGGAAGAGCTCGGTCTGGTACCCGTGCGTGTCCATGGGGTCGAAGATCACTTCTACCCACCCGTCAGGGATTCTTGCCCCGTCGTGGGTTTCTCCGTCATTCGGGTTGTTCAGGATAAAGCCGGTAATCCCGTGAAGATCGTGGTCGGTGTCTGTGATTTTGACTGCCATTTCATTCGGGTACATGGGTATCACTTTCTGTGTGCTGTGAACGCCTGTGTTGCAGTGCTGCGTGCAGTGTTTCAGGACGGGTTCAACTCGCTTCACTGCCCGTCCTGAACGTGGGTGCCTGCAGTCTGCTGTGCGTGTGTATGCGTCCCACACTCAAAAACGTCAGAGTTCCACGTGCCGGGTCAGTCGTCAGATGAAGGTTCCAACGTGACTGATGTGGTACGCTCGATGATATCCGTCATATCGTAGTCTTCCTCATCAAACAACGTCATGTACACGTCGTAGTGTTGGGAAACAGGCAACTGTGATGTCCCGACCGCATCTGCGATTTCCGCTTGCGTTGCCGTCGGAATGTGTTCAGCGTCAATCAATTTCTGCGCTGCGTACAATGCAGCTCCAATCGCGGAGTCCTCTGCTCGGTACGTGTCGATACCAGCGTCCCGGCCACCTGCCAACAGTAACGTCTTCGCAAGCTGAATAACAGGCTGCCCGATCTTCTCAGAATCAAGTTCAGCCAGCGTATCACCTACATATTCCCGGAATTCCGGTTCTTCGGAATGGCCAATATCAATCCCGGTTATCGCGTCTTCAGACTCTGCTCCGGTTACCGGGTGAATAATCGGGTCAACCGCGTACGCATCCCGGTCATGCTTTTTCAC
>Ga0136556_1001136_pt1 | contig 13952 bp, 16 predicted proteins | sample AntRauTorckE6831_FD_104780 | JGI IMG/M metagenome (GOLD analysis project Ga0136556, IMG submission 104780) | Saline lake microbial communities from Rauer Islands, Antarctica - Metagenome Torckler E6 #831 | ecosystem: Environmental > Aquatic > Non-marine Saline and Alkaline > Saline | place... | reverse complement strand
TGAATCATATGGGATTTTTCATCAATATCACACTGGATGGTAATTTTGAAGAAACTATCAACAGCGTTAATAAGAAAGATTTTACCTATGATAATCTAAGCACTGGTCAGAAAACTCGTGTGAATTTGGCATTGATGATGGTTCTACTTGAAGTTTCGGCTATGAAAAACAGCGCAGCCACCAACTTAATTTTTATTGATGAGCTACTTGAAAACTTAGACTCAGATGGGGTATCATTGTTTATGAATCTGATCAAAGAGAAAATGAAACACAAAAATGTCTTTGTTGCAACACAAAGGTTTGGAGAGTTTCAGGATCATTTCAGGTCAGAACTTTTCTTTAAACTTGGTGAAGATGGTTTCACAGAATTGGTAAAAAACTCATGAAAGTGATCATTTGCGGGTCAAGAAAATTATTTTTTAGAACCAAGTGAGGTTGAACAGGCTGTCATCCTCTCTGGCTTTAAAATCACTGAGTTGGTTTGTGGAATGGCGAACGGTGTTGATATGTCTGGTTGGAAATGGGCAGATAAGAAGGGCATTAAAATAGCAGATTTCCCTTACCTTCGCCTATATGGAAAATTCGGTGGTCATATGCGTAATCAACAAATGGTTGACTACGCTGATGCATGGATAGGAACAACTGACGATCCTGAGTTGACAAAAGGAACAAAGGACTGCTATGATCGAGCTTGTAAAGCAAATCTGAAAATGTACCTACACAACACAAATGGGTTAATGACACTATGAAAATTACACAAGAATTGGTTGAAACATACGTTGATCGTGGTCTTGTCAAGAGAAATGTATCGGGTGATTTTACTCTATACTGTTATTCACAAGAAACATTTTTTGATAAGTCATGGGATGATGTGACAAAATCTTGTCGTGGTCTGGTATTCTATAAGGGCGAGATTGTCAATCATCCATTTCCAAAAATTTTCAATCTGGATGAGGTTGAAGAAACATCACTTGATCAAGTCATGAGCTTGATTGCTGGTGGTCAAGAATACGTGCTTTGTCACAAAGTAAACGGCCATCTATGTATTGTTGATTATATTGCAGAATTGGACAAGTTTCTGGTTCATACAAAGGGTTCTCTTCAAGACAATGAAATGAATCAATCTGATAAAGAAATGTTTTTTACTCAACACACTCATATGATAGAAAAGATTCGATCAAATGGTTCGAGTGCTACTTTCATGTTTGAGTCTATTCATGAAGACGACCAACATACACTATACGAACAAGAAGTTTCCCGCTATGGTGGAAGAAACAACTTGGTTTTACTTGGTGGATATCATGAAAATCCACAGAGAAAAGGTCAGTGGAAGTCATTACCGCCATGGTCACTACAAAAATGGGCAGAATATAGTGGAACTCCCTGTGTCGAACACGATGAAGAAAAAGCACTGGATCATGACACAATCAAGCTTATGTTTGATGAGATTGACACAGAAGGCTACGTTATCTGGTTTACCAATCTCGATTTTCGAGTCAAGGTCAAAACCACAGACTACTGGAAAATGCGGTTTCGTAAAGAGTTGACACCAGATACCATTATTGATAAGTTTGTTTCTGGTGGGGACACACGAATCCAAAACCGATACCCAGAAGAGATTGCTGATAAGGCTGTTGAGTTGATAGAAAGATATTTCGATAGGTTTATTGCTGATGCTGGTCTAAGTATCCCTGCAAAAGCTTTTGGATTAGAAAGAAAGAATATTGCTCAAAGTGATTTACTGACAAATATGCAAAAATCTTTGTTATTCAACATCTTAGACGGAAAGAAAATAGTTATTAAAAAATATATGAATAATAAGCAATTTCGACTTGACTTCAAAGCCTATATGAACGATAATGAGTCATACAAGAAAGACATTGCGGATTCACTCATTAAATACATTGAAGAACGAGGATAATATTATGAACGCTGGACTATTGATGGTTGTGATTTGTTTTGCTGCTCTGGCAGGTCTTGGATTTGCTATCTCATTTGGAGTATATATTGTTGTAGCAGTCTTTGGTGGAAACACCACCATTACAAAAAAGATGATGAAATTCTTTGGCATCGTTCTGGGAGCTAGTTTAGTCGGCTTCTTATTCGCTGCTGATAAGTAAACGGGAATACGTTATGATTATACTGATGAGAGGAACATCGTGTTCTGGAAAAGGAACTTTCATTGAAACATATTTTGGGCATGAAAGTTCCAACCACGTTTTGTCATCTGACAATTTTCGAGAGATGTTGTGTGGAACGGTAACAGAACAAACACAGAACAAAATTGTGTTTGATACAATTAGAATGGTTCTAGAGAACCGTTTGAGAAATCGCGTACCTTTGACCATTCTTGACGCCACACATATTCGATTCAAAGACTGTCAAGACGTGGTTGATCTGTCTAAAAAGTACCATACACCTATCATGGTAATTTCGATTCAGCCACCTTCTATCGAAGAGTTGAAGTCTAGAAACTTTGATCGTATGAAGGAAACAGGGTTCATTGTACCAGAAGGGGTTCTTGAAAAGCATCATCATCGTTACACAGCTTCCATGGCCCCATTTATTAAAGAAGCAATGTACAACGAGTATTTCAAATTTACTGAAATTGACCAAGATTACAACGTGGTTCGTTTTGTTGAGGGGGTTGATAAGTGAGTAAATTTGATCTTGATGAAATGATGATTGATCACGGCAACAGAGTCAAATCAGTACGTGTTGATGTCAACAGATACAATGTGTACGCTATTGGTGACGTACATGGGTGTAATTCTGAGATGATAGAACTCGTTGAAAAATGTCTTGTTCATTGTTACAAAGAGGAAAAATTTGCAAAAATTTACTTGCTTGGTGACTTGATTGACAGAGGCCCAGATTTTTTTGAAGTTTTCTTGTCACTACAGCATACTTTTATCGAATGTATCATTGGAAATCATGAACTGAATTTCTACCTTGAACGAATGGGCAAAGAATGTCGTTCCCGTTCACGTAAAGTCTCTCATGACAAATTTGATGCATTGGAAGAACAGCATCAAGACTTTGTTATGAAGAGTATTGGTGATATGCCAAACGCAGTCATTGTAGAGCTTTTTGACGATACAGGTGATATGGTTCCTTTTCTTTTATCACATTCACCAATCAGGAATATTGAGTATATCGAAACAGATGGTGTTTACAGCACATTAAACGCACCACAATGCTGTATGCGATCAACACAAATCAACATGAATGCCTTAGATAAAACAACGAATGGTTGTGTGTTGGTTCATGGGCACCAGTCATGGAACTTTAAACCAGTTCCTGAACAGTTAGAAGATCAAGAAAAATACAACAACAAAGTAATCAATATTGATTCCGGTTGTGTGTATGGAGAAAATCTTACAGCACTTTGCTTAAATTCACTTGAAGTGATTGACGTACAAGCTAAAAAGGCGTATAGTACACGCCACTGAAACATTAACCAATGAGAGAAAGGTATATTATGAGTGAAAATGAAATTAAGTTGTCAGACAAAACAATCAAGACTTTCAAGAAGCTATACAGCATCAACCAAAGCTTGAGAGTTCTTGACAGCAACACCACTGTGAAGTCTATCAATGAAACAAAAACTTTGGCAGCATACGTAGAAATTGAAGAGAATTTCCCTCGTGATTTCTGTGTGTATGATCTGGGTGAATTTATCAGTGTGTTGAGCATTGTTAATGAACCAGTGTTAGATTTCTCAAGTGATCGGTTTGTGATTGTAAAAAGCAGCGACAATTCCCAACGTTTGAAGTATATTGAAACAAGTCCTGATCTGATCACATCCTATTTTGAGAATGAAATCAGTCTCAAGTCAGAAGATATTGTTATTGACGTTGATGAAAAGAGCTTGAAAGCAGTCATGAAAAGTGCAGCTACCTTGCGACTTGAATACATTGGCTTCCGCTCTGACGGTGAGAACGTATATTTCACTACATTCAATCGCCGCGTAGATAGCGACAACCAAGAAATGAACGCCTTTACAATTGAGCTTGGCCCATGTGAAGATACGTTTGATATCTTTTATCCAACAGAGATTATGACGGTTCTAGATGATGAGTGTGAATTCACATTCTCAAAAACACAGCGCATATCTCGTGTTCGTTGTGGTACTATGGAATACTGGATTGCCATGGACAAAGATTCTGAAATTCAATAATCGAGAGGGTTGATATTAATGAGACATAATGAACGCGAAACGATCTGGGTTGAAAAATTCAGACCAGATCGTGTGGAAGATGTCATTCTTCCACAAAGAATTAAGTCGCAGTTTGAAGATATTGTCAAGGGAAACGAAGTTCCTAATATGCTTTTGTACGGTGGTGCTGGTGTAGGAAAAACAACAACAGCAAAAGCATTGTGTAAGGAAGTTGATACTGATTGGTTGATTATCAATATCTCAGAGGAATCAGGTATTGATACACTGCGAACAAAGATCAGAGATTTTGCATCAACACTTTCACTGACTGGCAAAGACAAAAAGAAGTGTGTGATTCTTGATGAGTTTGATCATGCTAGTAATGCCTTACAAGCTGGCTTGCGAGGGTTCATTGAATCGTTTTCAAAGACATGTTCATTCGTTATGACGTGCAACTTTCCTAATCGAATCATTGATCCTGTTAAGTCTAGGCTTGTTTGTATAGACTTTGGTGTGACCAAAGAAGAATCAATGAAGATGCAGGCTCAGATGTTCAAACGTGTTTCTGCCATTTTAGATTTTGAGCAGATTCCTTTTGACAAGCGAGTTGTGGTTAAGCTGGTACAGAAGTTCTACCCAGACAACCGCCGTATTCTGAATCAGATTCAGCAATACTCAAAAGCGGGTGAGATTGATGAAGGCATTCTTTTAAACATCGAAGAGATGAGTATTGAGAATCTGGTTCTGGCTATGAAGGGTAAGAAGTTTAAAGATGTTCGACAATGGTGTGCAGAGAACGCCAAGAACGATCTTACTAATACCTATACAATGCTATACGCTGAGTTGAAAAACTTTGTAGAGCCTTCGTCAGTGCCACAGGCGGTGATTACCATTGGCGACTACCAACGCTATGATAGTGTGGTTCCAGACAAAGAGATTCATATCTGCGCTTTGGCAACACAAATCATGATGGAAGTTGATTTCCTATGAGTGAGGTAAAGAGCGTTTTTGATTTTGTGAACGATATAGGCTTTACAAAAGAATACCTATATACAGAACAAACAAAATCTAAGTATGAATCGTTCATTGTTAATCGTGCAATGAGTCAACACCCTGATTCAATCATGTATGCTAATGAGATGAATAAGTATCCTGAATTGAATAAGCTGTTGCAACACGATTTCTACTTCTATATGCTGAGTCGAAAGAAGCGATACGGAAAATGGGCCAAGGCAGACAAAGAAGATGAGGCTGTTTTGAATCTCATTATAAAGCATTACAAGGTAAATCGAGTTCACGCAAAACAGTACCTTGAACTGATGACCGATGAAAACATCAAAGCACTAAAAAATACATATGAAGTTGGGGGATTGAAGAAATGAGTCATATTGAATCAGTGATCAATAACATGGTAGAAATTGAAGTAGATGGTGATGACGGGTTTCGAAAAGTAAAAGAAACCTTGACACGAATGGGTGTCCCTGCTAAGAATGAAAAGAAGCTGTTTCAAAGTGTTCACATTCTACATAAGCAAGGTAAATACTATCTCTGTCATTTCAAAGAACTTTTTGACTTGGATGGTCGTGAATCCACAATTTCAGAGGGGGACATTGCAAGGCGTAATCGAATTGTACAAATGATGGTTGACTGGGAACTGGTTAAGATGGTTAGTGAGTCTGAACTAACACCCATGGGCAAATCATCAATGGTCAAGGTTATTAAGCACAGCGAAAAAGATGAATGGACAACATCACAGAAATATGCAATCGGTGTTAAAAAGCGTAGTTGAAATATAATCAATATTGAGAGGTAGTGAAAAATGTCTAAAGGTAGCAAGAAAACTAAGAGTGATTCAGATAAGCGGTACTTTGCAGCATACAATGACACCAAACAGCGTCAGAAGCGCCTAGACCGTCATTTGCGTAAGCACCCCAACGATGGGCAGGCTAAGAAAGCAAAGCCGGTATATCGTCGCAAAAAGCCTGTGAACAAGGGTGGTTGGTTGAATCGTGAAATGGCAAACTCTGTGTACATTGGAAAGATTGCTGGTAAGGATGATAGCGCGATTAACATCCTCAACAGCCTGACCAAACAAACTCAGTTTGCAATGGCTAGGTATTCTGCTATGATTCGTGCCACACATAATCGATTCAGGTTTGAGAAACAGGAAAAGAAAATCAATCCACTAACTGGTTATGCTGGTTGAATGCTAGAGGGGTTTAATCACCCCTCTTTTTTTACTTTTTACACGGAGAAGAATTGATGTCTATAGAATTGTTTAATGAGAAACAAAGACTTGCGTATGATCTTGTTACATCTGGTAAGAACGTTCATTTGGGTGGTCTTGGTGGTACAGGAAAGTCTTATGTATTGAATGTTCTTAGAGAGAATCTTGGAGAAAGAGCAGTTTTCCTAGCACCAACAGGTATCGCGGCTCTTAATATCAAAGGCGCTACAATCCACAGTACGTTTGGTATACCTATTGGTGTATGTACAGAATATCTACGTAATCAAGTGTCAAAGAAAACAAAAGAGCTTTTTGAAGATGACTTGATTAAGACAATTGTGTGTGACGAGATTTCTATGGTTCGGGCTGATGTTTTTTCTGCTATGGATCAAAAGCTTAGATTGATTAAGAGGAAGAATATACCGTTCGGTGGTGTGCAGATCATAGCCGTTGGTGATTTTGGTCAGTTGTCACCAGTTGTTAATAATAGAGGTGGTGAAGCAGATGTATTTAATCAAGAATTTAGCTCCCCGTTTTGCTTTACCACAGATGCATGGTCTGCCGCAAACTTAACACATATCGAACTTACAGATATCATTCGACAAACGGATGCAGAGTTAATTGGTCATTTGCAAAATATACACTCTAAAGTTGATGGGTACAAAGCTAGTCTTAACTACTTCAATGATAACTGTTTGTTAGATTACAAAATGAAGAAGGGAGTTGACCCAGATGATATTGAAGATGGTGCTACATTCTTAACAACCACCAACAAAGACGCACAGGCTATCAATGAACAGGCTTACTCGTCACTTGAGGGGGTAGAGCAGGTTTATAAAGGAACCTTGTTTGGGGGCTTTAGAGAGCGTCCTGCACCAGATTACTTAGCACTGAAAGTTGGTACTAAGGTTATGATCACAGCCAATGATGAATCTTATAGAAATGGTGAGATTGGTTATGTATCAGAAATGGGCAAAACGTTCATTGAAGTAATGATTGATGAAGATACCGTACACAGAGTTATTCCCTATCGTTGGGCTGAATTTGAGTATAAGCGCAATGCAGAGGGTAATTTATACATGGAAGAAAAAGCAAGTTATATTCAGTTCCCTATTAAGCATGGATATGCAATCACAATACATAAGAGCCAAGGATGCACACTTGAGAAAGCTATCATCAACATTCCAAGGGCATTTGCTCACGGTATGACGTATGTTGCACTTTCTAGGGTTAAGACTTTGGAAGGCATTACACTCACAACTAAGCTTGCTCCTAGTGATATCATTTTTGATAAACAAGTTGGTGAATTTTACGCTGGAAAGTTCAACAACCTACTTACATAAATAGTCTATACACAAATACTAAAATGGGGTTTCGCAATGTTAACACTAACTGAATACGTAGAATCTGATCACTGGATCAATAAAGTTGATGAACAAATAGTTGAGATGACTGAGGGATACAGTCTAAGTTTTGATCAAAAAACATGCAAGACAGTTGTTCAGTTGTTTGATTCCGCAGATAAAATGGTGGTAGAGTGTAGTTTCGATAATTCAGAAATGGCGATTGCTCTTTTGGAAGAGTATTTTGACCTTGATGAAGGCGATCAAAATTGGAATGATAGCTATGACTGGGTAACATGTTCCAGAACAGTAATTGATGAGGCTCTTGAGTCTGTTGAGAAGTACATTCAACGTAATGCTGATGAATATCAGGTTCGGATTGACCATATCGACAACGATGCATTCTTTGATGACTTGATGGGGATTGAAATTTTCTTTAATTCATCAAACAACAAGAATGACCTAAGTGCATTCATCAAAGAACTTAGTTACGATATGATGAAAACATACGGCGCTCAGTCTTATGACTTTGATGGAATGAGTTGGAAAATCGCTCTTTAAACATAACTACAAAAATTAAACCAAAGGGATGCTTGCGAGTATCCCTTTTTTTGTGGTAGAATATATAAGTTATTAAGTCTAACTAGAGGTAATATTTTGAGCGATAACATGTTTTACACATTTTACAAAAAGCGCGGTAGCAAGATTCTTCTTCGATACGTCAAAAATGGGAAGAAATACGTAACTACTATGGATGACTACAAACCAAGCTTATACTTCCCTAATCAACAAACGGATACAGATGATGAGGATGTCACCAAATCCATCTATGGCGAACCACTAAAGAAGAAAACATTTGACTCTATCAAAGATGCTGCATATTTCGGTAAAGATTACGCAGAGATGGGTGGTTCTGTTATCTATGGTAATCGCTTGTTTGAGAATCAGGCTATCATAGAGATGTTTGAGGGGCAAACGCCACAATTCAAACGTGACCAAATTGATATTGGTATTACTGACATTGAAACCGATTATGATACATTCCCAAATCCACAAGAATGTAAGTATCAGATTCAACAGATCAACATTAAGAACACTCGGGAACAAGTTCACTATTCGTTTGGCTTGAAATCCTTTGATCAATCTAAATACGCGAACATTACAAAAACGTGTAAAGTAGTTCATACTCAGTTTGATACAGAAGAGGCTATGGTAGAAGCCTATATTCGTCACGTAGAAGATAAGAAATACGACTTAACCACTGGCTGGAACAGCGAAGATTTTGATATGCCATATATCATTGAGCGCGGGCGCAAGATTCTAGGAAAGGCTATGGTGAATAGGTTATCTCCGTTCGGTTTGATCTATGAACGGGAAACCATGAACCAATGGAATAATCCTATTATCAAGTATGAGATTGTAGGGCTTCCACACCTCGACTACATGCTTGTTTATAAAAAGCATACCTACACCCCTAGAGAGAACTACAAGCTTGATACAATAGCTCAGGTAGAGGGTGTGGCGGGTAAAACAGACTTCTCACACGTTGCAGGTAGTTTGAAAGAGTTGTGGCAAGTTGATCCTGATCTTTACATTGCCTACAACATTCAGGATTGCGAAATCATTGATGATCTGGATAAGAAGCTTGGTTTGTTTGATCTGGTGTTTACGTTGGCATATACAACATTGTCAAATTATCAAGACACAATAACAACCACTAAAATGTGGGAACAGTTTATTGCCAAGCATTTGTATAACAAGAATGTTGCTCCCTTGTTCAATCAGGTAGATACACCGGTACGCGAGTTTGAAGGGGCGTTTGTACACCCTACACAAGCGGGAAAGCATGATTGGGTTGTGAGCTATGACTTACAAAGCCTGTATCCTCACATTATACAACAGGTCAACATCGGGCCTGAAACTATCGTAAATTATCGTGATCTTCCAGACGAAGTTAAAGGAATTGTTCACCCATCCAATAATGTTGAAAAGTTGTTGAATCGCCAAATCAATACAAGTGTTCTGAAAAAGTACAATCTTTCAATGGCGGCTAATGGAATATTCTATACAAAAGAGAAGCAATCATTTTTATCAGAATTAATGGAAGAAATGTATAATAACAGGGTAATGTATAAGAAGAAAAAGAAAGAAGCGGAAAATCTTCTTAAAGGTGGTGATGAGTCATATAGAGACTTAGTAAATTACTATGAAAATCAACAAATGGGAATAAAAATCCTCATCAACGCTTTGTACGGCAGTCTTGGCCAACAAAACTTCTTATACTTTATGGTTGATACCGCTGAATCAATTACTACCACTGGACAACTTGTGAACAAGTGGTGTTCGTACCAAACAAACGAATTTCTGTGTGACCTGTTTAAGAAAAAGGAAAATTATATAGTAAGTGGAGATACTGACTCGGCATATTTTTCATTATCCTCACTTGGAAATAATCTTATGAAGAAATATGATGGTGACAAAGACAAAGTAGTAACAAAAATTGACGAATTTAGTGCTATCATAGAAAAAAGACTAAAAGAACAATGTTTAGATTTAGCAGAATATTTGAACTCTTACAAACAGGCTATGCACTGGTCACGAGAAGTGATAGCTGAATCAGCCATTCTTGTTGCCAAAAAGCGTTACGTCATGAAAGTTCTTGACGATGAGGGCAACCGCGTGGTAGAAAATCCTAAGTATAAGATCATGGGAATGGAATCTGTGAAAGGCTCTACTCCGTCATGGGCCAAGTCTCTGTTGGTGGACTGTTACAAAATTGCTCTAAGTGGTAATGAAACAGACCTACACAAGATGGTTGCTAAATTTGAAAAAGAGTTTTACACTTACAAAATCGAGGACATTGCAATCCCAACAGGTGTAAACAACATTCTCAAATACGCAGATAAAGACAAAATATTTGGTAAAGGATCACCACGACAAGTCAAGGCAGCACTAATCCATAACTGGGTTATTGAAAAGTACGGGCTAAAGGTAACACCTATTGTAAAAGATGGGTCACGTATTAGAATGGTTGCACTACGTAAACCAAACCCTATCAACCAAGGTGTGATAGGATTCGAGGGAACCATGCCAACAGAATTTGGACTCGACAAATACGTAGACAAAAGAGAACTGTTCACAAAAGGATTTCTTGACCCGCTGAATCTGTTTCTGGCAGTAACAGACTGGACACATGAAGAAACCAACACACTATTTTAAGAGGAAATATTATGGATAGGGGTAATATATATATACCAAAACCAAAGAAAGAAGAACCAAAAGCAGTCTATGGAATCATGGGAAAGGCAGGGGCTGGAAAAGATACATCTGCACAGATTATTAGAGATTATCTTGGAGATAATGAAACATACATCTATAGCTTTGCTGATCCACTGAAAGAAATGGTGGCGTATGTGTTTGATATTCCTATTGTTTGGATGTATGATCAGGACTTGAAAAAATGTGTTGTAAACATTACACCATCCAATGTAGGTGTTAAAGAAAGGATGGCGGAATGGGTTCAAAAAAACATTGCTCAATCTAATATGTGGAAGTGGCATTTGGCTAGGCCAGAATTGAGTAGGGGTTCTTATACCAAAAATAAGAGATTTGAAGAGGTGGCAGAAACTCTACTTAGCAAAACAGCAGCCGTATTGAGTGATCTTATAGAAAAAGGTATTGTTAAAAAATACTTAGTAGAGGGTTACGGTAACACATACAGAGTTTCTATTAGGCATATTTTGCAGTACATGGGAACCGAAGTAATCCGTGGGTGTGTTGATGATCTTTTCTGGTGTGAGGTTAAGCGCGATCCTATTTCGTATCAGGGGAAAACTCTGATCATCCCAGATTGTCGTTTTCAGTCTGAGGTTGATTACATCCTGACACAGCCTAATTCGAGTCTTTTTGTGGTGAAGAATATTGATCTTGAATTTTTAGAAGATGGGCATTCATCCGAACAATTTGTCGATTGTATAGAGCAGTATGTTGCTAGGGTTCATCCAACAAAAACAATAACGTACTTGTACAATAGTTTTGAGGATGATAGTATGGAAGACTTAAAAATTCAAATTGAGGATATATACAAAAATGGTAACAATAACTCTTAAATACACAGACTACGGCGATGACGACACCAAAGAGTTTCGAGAATACACACAGAACCTAGTAGGGTATCGTGATGCGAGTGAATACAAAATTCGATTTGGTCTTGAAACTGACCCGATGTTCGACACAAAAGTAGTGTGTGAAATCTCAATTGATGATGAAGACTATGCGTTTGATGTAGTAAAGCACTTTATGCTTGATCGTGAAGTGAATGGGGACAGTGTACCATTTTCGATTGACGTAACATCTGTTGCTTTGTATGTAACAGGTAGTGATCAAATTATGAACTATATAACAAGCCGTTCCTTTTCGCATCTATACGAACGAATTGAAATTCTGGAAGACTCGTTGCGAACTTCCATTAAAAAGTGTAACGAGGTTTCTCACATACAAGAACAATCCTCTGCTTTCATTAAGTTGATGGGCATTGACAAGTTCCCTGACATTGTGAAACAATTGATAGACTCAATGGAAGCAGAAGGACATAACTGTAAGCAAGAAATTAATCAAATTCTACAAAGGAAAGTCCATTGAATTTAATGTTAGGCGATTGCCTTGAGCGAATGAAAGAAATACCAGATGGTAGCGTTGACCTCACAGTGACCAGCCCGCCATACGACAATCTGCGAACCTACAACGGCAACAACGACCAATGGGGTGAGCATGTATGGAAGGCGGTGCTTGCTGACATGTACCGAGTCACGAAGGATGGTGGCGTTGTTGTCTGGGTTGTTGGAGATGCCACTGTAAAGGGCAGTGAAACAGGGACCAGCTTTCGGCAGGCTTTGTATTTCATGGAGTGTGGGTTTAATCTGCATGATACTATGATTTGGGATAAAGTTAGTCCACCACCAAATGATACAAGGCAAAATAGATATGTTAACGCAATAGAATATATGTTTGTTTTTAGCAAATGTAAGCCTAATATATGCAATTACATTAGAGAAGAATCAACACATAAAGGGAAAACAAGGTCTGGAAAGCAAAGAAAACAAAACGGAGAAAGGCGAAGTGATTTTGCCAATAAATCTATTGTGAACGATTATAAGGTAATTACCAATATTTGGAGAATACACAAACACAAAGGAAGCGAACACCCCGCACCGTTCCCAGAAAAACTTGCCGAGGACCACATTGTTTCATGGTCAAATAAATCAGATATTGTTTTTGATCCGTTTATGGGCAGCGGAACAACCGGCGTAGCCTGTGTTAATCTTGACCGTAATTTTATCGGCATCGAACTTGACCAAGGATATTTTGAAATAGCAGAGAAACGAATCAAAGAAGCACAAGATAAACGTGAAAGTCAATTATTTTAAGAGGAAATGTAAATGAGTTTAGCAGATAGACTATTAAAAGCTGGCGCAAAAGGTAACAGCGCCAGCATGTTAAAGAAATCAAGGTTTTTTAATGAAGACATTGGTATCCCTACCAGCGTATATTCACTAAATATCGCGCTTAGTGGGTCAATTCACGGCGGCATCTTACCGGGTGTTGGGGTTATTGCAGGCCCATCAAAACACTTCAAATCTAACTTGAGCTTAGAAATTGTTGCAGCATTTATGAATCATCACAAAGATGCCATTTGTATCTTTTATGATTCTGAGTTTGGTACAAAGAAAGGTTACTTTGAAAAGTCTGGTGTTGATGAAGATCGAGTTATCCATGTGCCAATCACTGATATCGAAGAATTGACATTTGACGTTGCTCAAAAGCTAAAAGAAATTGAAGAATCTGATAAGGTCATCATTCTGATTGACTCGGTTGGTAATCTGGCATCAAAGAAAGAAGTAGCAGATGCAGAGGGCGAAAACTCTGCAATGGACATGACCCGCGCAAAGAAACTGAAAGGGTTCTTTCGTATTGTGACGCCAAAGCTTCATATGAAATTTATTCCTATGATTTGCATCGCCCACGTATACCAAACTCAGGAAATGTATAGTAAAACTATCATTAGTGGTGGTACTGGCATTCAGTATTCTTCTGATTGGGCTTTGATTGTTGGTCGCAGACAAGTTAAAGACGAAAAAACCAAAGAAATGTTGGGCTATGATTTCATTCTTAACTCAGACAAATCTCGTTTCATCAAAGAAAAGTCTGCGCTGGTCTATGCAGC
>Ga0136556_1001133_pt1 | contig 13963 bp, 15 predicted proteins | sample AntRauTorckE6831_FD_104780 | JGI IMG/M metagenome (GOLD analysis project Ga0136556, IMG submission 104780) | Saline lake microbial communities from Rauer Islands, Antarctica - Metagenome Torckler E6 #831 | ecosystem: Environmental > Aquatic > Non-marine Saline and Alkaline > Saline | place... | reverse complement strand
TCAACGGCGACCGAGGACCCTACAAAGGGGGGGTTCGCTACCACCCGGGCGTCGACCGCGACGAGGTCAAGGCGCTCTCGGGCTGGATGGTGTACAAGTGCGCCGTCGCGGGCGTCCCCTACGGCGGCGGGAAGGGGGGGATCGTCATCGACCCGTCCGAGTACTCCGCGGACGAGTTAGAGCGGGTCACTCGGAGCTTCGCGACGGAGCTTCGTCCGTTCATCGGCGAGGACAAGGACATCCCCGCGCCGGACGTCAACACCGGCCAGCGGGAGATGAACTGGATCAAGGACACCTACGAGACCCTCGAGAACACGACCGAACCCGGCGTCGTCACCGGGAAATCCATCGAGGCCGGCGGCAGCGAGGGCCGGGTCGAGGCGACCGGTCGCTCGACCGCGATCACCGCTCGAGAGGCGTTCGACTACCTCGACCGCGATATCGAGGGCGCCAGCGTCGCCGTGCAGGGGTACGGCAACGCCGGCTGGATCGCCACCAAACTCATCGACGAACTCGGCGCGAACATCGTCGCCGTCTCGGACTCTTCGGGCGCGATCCACGACCCCGACGGACTCGACCCCGTCGCGGTCAAGGAGCACAAGCGTGAGACCGGCGCCGTGTCGGGCTACGAGGATGTCGAGGAGCTAACCAACGAGGAGCTACTGACGATGGACGTCGACCTGTTGGTCCCCGCTGCGCTGGAGAACGCCATCGACGGCGACCTGGCCGAGGACGTCGAGGCCGACGTGATCGTCGAAGCCGCGAACGGGCCGCTCACGCCCGAGGCAGACGACGTGCTGACCGAGAAGGACGCGCACGTGTTCCCGGACATCCTCGCCAACGCCGGTGGCGTGACCGTCTCCTACTTCGAGTGGGTCCAGAACCGACAGCGCTTCTACTGGAGCGAGGAGCGAGTCAACGAGGAACTGGAGGTCATCATCACCGACGCGTTCGACGACCTCACGGACGCCTACGAGGCCCACGACGTGCCGAGCTTCCGCACTGCCGCGTACGTCGTCGCGATCCAGCGCGTCGTCGACGCCTTCACCGACAACGGCAACTGGCCCTGAGCCGCGACTGAACCCTCGATCGGTCGCTGTGCGGTTCTCGATTTCCCGGTAGCGAGTCGCCCGCATCGTCCGCTTCGGTAGTTCTTTCTTCGCCCAACTCCAGAATCACGTATGGTGAATCTCGGACTCGTAATCGCGCAGTTCAACGCCTCGGTCACCGAACCGATGGCGGCATCGGCGAACGACGCCGCGGCGGACCGTGGCGTCGATGTCGCCGAAACCGTGGAGGTTCCGGGCGTGTACGACAGCCCGATCGCGGCGGATCGACTCGCTCGGCAGGACGACATCGACGCCGTCGCCGTCGTCGGCGCCGTCGTCACCGGCGACACCGACCACGATCAGGTGATCAGCGACGCGACCGCCCAGTCGCTCCACACCGTCGAACTCGACCGGGATACGCCGGTCACGCTCGGCGTCACCGGGCCGGGCCAGAGCGGCGCTGAAGCACGCGAACGCGTCGAGAAGGGTGCAGCGGCCGTCGACGCAGCGGTCGACCTCGTGGAGGCCCTCCCATGAGCCGCGAGTGGGAGTTCTCCGAGCGCGTCGGCCGCGTCGAACCCTCGGCGACCATCGCTATCGGCAACAAGGCCAGCGCGCTCGAGGCGGAGGGCGTCGACGTCGTCGACCTCTCCGTCGGCGAACCCGACTTCCCGACCCCCGAACGCATTCGGGAGGCGGGCCGGGAAGCCATCGCGGCGGGCCACACGGGCTACACCTCCTCGAACGGCATCCCGGAGCTCCGGCAGGCCATCTCGACGGACCTGAAGGCGAAAGACGTCCCCGCGGAGCCCGAGAACATCGTCGTCACGCCGGGCGCGAAGCAGGCGCTGTACGAGACGATGCAGGCCCTCATCGACGGGGATGACGAAGTAGTGCTGCTGGATCCGGCGTGGGTCTCCTACGAGGCCATCGCAAAACTCGCCGGAGCGGACCTCACCCGTGTGGATCTAGGCCCGCACGACTTCGATCTGGAGCCGGCACTCGACGATCTGGCCGCGGCCATCTCCGACGAGACGTCGATGCTGATCGTGAACTCGCCGTCGAACCCCACGGGCGCGGTGTTCTCCGACGCCGCGCTCGAGGGCGTCCGGGACCTGGCGGTCGACCACGACGTGACGGTCGTCGCCGACGAGATCTACGACCAGATCACGTTCGACGCCGACCCGACCTCGCTCGCTTCCCTCGACGGGATGGCCGAGCGAACGGTCACCGTCAACGGGTTCTCGAAGGCGTACTCGATGACTGGCTGGCGTCTCGGCTACCTCGCGGCCCCGGAACCGCTGGTCGAGCAGGTGTCGAAGATCCACAGCCACTCGGTGACGTGTGCGCCGAACTTCGTCCAGCGCGCGGGCGTCGAAGCACTCCGAAGCGTCGAGTCCGAAGTAGCGGCGATGGTCGAGGCGTTCGAGAAGCGCCGGGACCTCGTCGTCGACCTGCTGGCCGAGCGGGGGAAGGAGATCCCGCAACCGCAGGGTGCGTTCTACGCCATGATCCCCACCGACGAGGGCGCCGGCGACGACATGGAGTGGTGTGACACCGCGATCGAAGATGCCCACGTGGCGACCGTTCCCGGCAGCGCGTTCAACGCGCCGGGCTACGCCCGGATCTCCTACGCCGCCAGCGAGGAGCGGCTGGAAGAAGGGTTCTCGCGATTGGCCGAAGAAGGGCTGATCTAGTCGGCTCGGGCCTCAGCGGTGGCCCGAGACTTCGACAGGCTGGTACGGTTCTTCCAGATACTCGATTTCTGAATCGGAAAGCGACACGTCCAGCGCTTCGACGGCGTCCTCGAGGTGTTCGACGCTGGTGGTACCGACAATGGGGGCGTCGACGGCGTCCTTGTGCAGCAGCCAGGATAGCGCGATCTGGGCCATCTGCAGGTCCTTCTCGTTCGCTAACTCCTCGACGCGCTCGTTCACCTCGCGGCCGCCGTTCTCGAGGTACGGGTGGCGGTTCGACGCCTCGGTCTGACCGCGGGTGGTCGCCTCGATCTCCTCGTGGGGGCGCGCGAGGAAGCCACGGGCCAGCGGCGACCACGGGATGACGCCGACGTTCTCGCGCTGGGTCAGCGGGAGCATCTCGCGTTCCTCCTCCCGGTAGAGCAGGTTGTAGTGGTTCTGCATCGTCGCGTAGCGTTCGAGGTTCTCCCGGTCGCTGGTCGCCAGCGCCTCGGCGAACTGGTGGGCCCACATCGAGGACGCGCCGACGTGGCGGGCCTTCCCGCGGCGGACCGCGTCGTCGAGCGCACGCATCGTCGTCTCGATGGGCGTGTCGTCGTCCCAGCGGTGGGTCTGGTAGAGGTCGACCGTGTCCATCCCGAGACGGTCGAGCGAGGCGTCGAGTTCCTGCTCGATGGCTTTCCGCGAGAGGCCGCCGGAGTTGGGGTCGTCCTCCCGCATTTGGAAGTAGCCCTTGGTCGCGACGACCATCTCGTCGCGGTCGTACTCGGCGAGTGCGTCGCCGAGGATGCGCTCGGACTCGCCCTTCGAGTACATGTTGGCCGTATCGAAGAAGTTGATCCCGAGTTCGACCGCGCGGTCGACTAGCTCCCTCCCCTCCTCCTCGTCCAGCACCCAGTCGCGCCAATCGGGGTCGCCGAAACTCATACAGCCGAGTGCGATGCGTGAGACCTGCATCCCGGTGTCGCCGAGCGTGGTGTACTCCATACGCTCGCCGTCGGGGCGCTATGGCAAAAAGTCACGCACGCCGGCGAGCTCAGTCCCGGAAGCTGGCAGTGTAGACGAGGAACGCGCCGGTGATCAGGACGAACGCGAGGAACGTGACCACCGCGAGCACGATCACGATCGGCCCCAGCAGGTCGAGGTAGACGTCGCCGCCCCTGGTCGCCGAGAGCGCGATAGCGGCCAGCAGCGCGGCGATCAGCCCCAGCAGCCAGTCTCGGAGGATGTTCTCGTACTCCATAGGCGAGCGGTCGCTCGCCGAGGGGTAAACTCCACCGACCGACTGCTGGCCGGACGAACTTTATCCCGACCGGTTCAGTCGTTCCGCATGGAACTGCTTCACATCCCACGCCGTCGATTCGGCCGACGATGACGCTGTGGCTGCTCGGCACACATCTCGACCGGACTGCCGACTATCTCGAGGACCACGACCGCGTCCTGCTGATCGAGTCGACGGAGTTCGCCCGGCGTCGCCCCTACCACCCCCACAAGCTGACGCTCGTGTTCGCGGCGATGCGTCGGTTCCGCGACGACCTCCGCGCGCGCGGTATTACCGTCGACTACCGCCAGGCGGACACGTTCCCAATGGGCCTGGACACCCACTTCGACGCCTACCCAGGAGACGATCTGGCTATGCCCCGACCCGCGGCTCACGGCGCCGAAGCGCGGCTTCGGTCACTGGTCGAGGATCGTGGTGGAAGCCTCACGTTCCTCCCAAATCCGACGTTCATCCTCACCCCCGATGCGTTCGACGGGTGGGCCGAGAGTCGGACCACGAAGGATCCCGAAACCTATCGCCTGGAAGGGTTCTACCGACACGTGCGCCGCGAGACCGGGGTGTTGATGGATGGCGATGATCCCGTGGGCGGCGAGTGGAACTACGACGACCAGAACCGCGAGACGCCGCCCGATGGTTGGGAACCGCCGGAGCCGCCGCTGTTCGAGCCAGGCAAAACCACCCGCGAGGTGTCGTCGTGGGTAGCCGACGAGTTCGAGACGTTCGTCGACGATGACGAGACTGCACCGTTCCGGTGGCCAGTCACCCGATCGCAGTCGCTCGACGCCTTGGAGGCGTTCGTCGACGCACGGTTCGCCGAGTTCGGGCAGTATCAGGACGCGATGGTCGAGGGTGAGTGGGCGATGAGCCACTCGCTGCTCTCGGCGTCGATCAACGTCGGCCTGCTCCGGCCGATGGAAGTGATCGAGCGGGCCGAACGCGCGTTCGAGGACGGGGACGCGCCGATCAACAGCGTCGAGGGGTTCGTCCGGCAGGTGCTCGGCTGGCGGGAGTTCATGCGCCACGTCTACCGGCGATCGATGCCCGAGATGGCCGAGGCCAACCAGTTGGGCCAGACCGAGGCCCTGCCGCCGGCTTACTGGACCGGCGAAACCGAGATGACCTGTCTCTCGGAGGCCATCGATCACGTCCGAGAGCACGGCTACGCCCACCACATCGAGCGCCTGATGGTGCTCTCGAACTTCGCGCTCCTCTACGGCGCCGACCCTGGCGAGCTCAACGAGTGGTTCCACCAGGGGTTCGTCGACGCGTTCCACTGGGTCACGACGCCCAACGTCGTCGGGATGGGATCGTTCGCGACCGACGCGCTCTCCTCGAAACCCTACGCCTCGTCGGGGAGCTACGTCAACCGGATGAGCGACTACTGCGCCTCTTGTCCCTACGCCGTCTCGCGGGACACCGGTGAGGGGGCGTGCCCGTTCAACAGCCTCTACTGGACGTTCCTCCGGGAGCACGAGGAACGGCTTCGCGGGACGGGCCGGATGGGACTCATGTACAGCCACGTCGACGACAAGGACGAGACCGAGTGGGAGGCCCTGGAGGCGCGTGCCGAGCGAGTCCGGGAGATGGCCCGGCAGGGGACGCTCTAACCCGGCGCCGCAGGTGGCGAACAGGCGACCACGCGAATCCGCGAGCCGGGGGGTCGCGCTCCGGCCGTGTTCGGCTCGCGGCAGTTCTCACCGCACAGGCGGAGTGGTCGCGGTATCGGTGATAAACTCTCGCTGGTAGCAGCCGTCGACGGCGCTGCTGCTGGCGGCTGTGGAAAAGCGGTGGAAAAGCGGCGTCGCGTTAGTGCTGGTGGCCCATCGCGTCGGCCAGCGAGAGGCCGAAACGCTCCTCGAACAGGTCCTCGAGCGTGTCGTTCGCTTCCTCGACTTCCGCTGCCACGCCGCTCTCGGCGTGGTGGACGCGGGCGTGAGCCTGCTGGGCGAACGCCTGCAGCACGATGTCGGCGATGATCTTCGCGTCGGACTCGTCGCCGTCGCGCATCAGCTCCAGCATGACGGGCGGGAGCTCGACCGTGTCAGTTTCGCCGTCGGCGCCTTCGATGGTGAACGTCTCCGTGTCAGCCATACGGCGAAAATAGACGGTCGGACGTAAGGTTCTGTGGGTCTTGGATCGGAGAAACTCGTTTCTCAGTCGTCGCCGGCTGTTCGCCTCGGCGACACCCTCAGTCGTCGCCGCCTCCCCGTGCCGGCGACACCCTCAGTCGTCGCCGGTCGCCGCCTCGGGCGCCGACTCGACGCCGAGTTCGCCCGCCCGCTCGCGCTGCTCGAGCCAGTCGTCGGCGTCGAGTGCCGCCTCACTGCCCATCCCGGCCGCGGTGACTGCCTGCTGGTAGTGGTGGTCAACCACGTCGCCGGCGCCGAAGATGCCCGGGACGCCCGTCGCCGTCTGGCCGCCGTCGCGGCCGCCCGCCGTGATGATGTACCCCTCGTCGTCGAGTTCGACGCCCGTGCCTTCGAGGTAGCCCGCGTTCGGCGTGTGGCCGATAGCGTAGAACACAGCGCCGACGTCCATCTCGAACGCTTCGACGTCGTCGCCGGCCTCGAACTTCTCCTTGGGGTGGCCCTCGGGGTGGCGCACGAGCGAGGCGGTGTCGATGCCGTCGTCGGGGGTGCCGTGGATCTCCGTGAGTTCGGTGTTCCAGAGGATCTCCACGTCGCCGGTGTCGACTTTGTCCATGATGCGGTCGATCCAGTAGTCCTCCGCGCGGAACTCGTCGCGTCGGTGGGCGATGTAGACGGTGTCGGCGAACTTGGTGAGGAAGTTGGCCTCCTCCATCGCCGCGTCGCCGCCGCCGACGACGAGCATGTCCTCGTCGCGGAAGAACGCGCCGTCGCAGGTTGCGCAGGTCGAGAGCCCGTAGCCCATCAGTTCGTCCTCGCCCGGGACCCCGAGCGTCCGCGCGGACGCGCCGGAGGCAGCGATGAACGCGTCGCAGGTGTAGACGTCGCCGTCGCGCATCTCGACGCGGAACGGCGGCGCCGCGGTGTCGTCCTCGGAACCGCCGAGGCCTGTCACGTCGACGACGATACCGTGGTCGGTTTCGGCGCCGAAGCGCTTGGCCTGCTCCTTCATGTTGTTCACCAGTTCCGGGCCGGAGATGCCCTCGGGGAAGCCCGGGTAGTTGTCGACTTCGGTCGTCAGGGTTAACTGGCCGCCCGGCTCGTCGCCCTCGAGGACGAGCGGGTCGTTGTTCGAGCGCCCGGCGTAGATGGCCGCGGTGAGCCCAGCGATACCTGTTCCGGCAATGATCAGGCGACGGTGGTCGACCGCCTCCTCGACGTGCTCGCTCATAGCCGTCGCTACGGCGGTGCCGGGTATGTAGGTTATGCTGTTGGTGTTCCATCCGTGCAAGACCGCTCCCGACGGCGCCTCCGACAGCCTTACCGTTCGAGCGTCGAACTCCCGACCATGCCCGCCGATCTTGCGGAGAAAACCGACCGCTACGGCGAGATGCTCGCCGACGCGCTGGACGCCGCCGAACCCGCGGCGCCGCCGGGGACGCCGCTGGGCGAGGCCGCCGCCGAGACGTACGAGATGGCCGACTCCTACCTCGACGACGGCCGGCACTTCCGGGACGCCGATGACCCCGTGAACGCGCTGGCGTCGTTCTCCTACGGCTACGGCTGGCTGGACGCTGGCGTCAGGTTCGGGCTGTTCCAGATTCCGGAAGAAACGGAGCTGTTCACGACCGACGCGGGCGGGGAGTAGCTACTCGAAGCGGTAGGTCGGCCCGTCGTCGCTGTCCTCGACGTCGACGCCGAGTGCCTCCAGTCGGTCCCGGAGGTCGTCGGCACGCTCGTAGTTGCCGGCCTCGCGCTCACCCTCGCGGAGATCCAGCACCAGTTCCACGAGGTCCTCGGCGATTTCGGCCTCGCCACCGCTCACGTCGCCGAACTGGAGGCCGAACACGCCCTCGCCGTACTCCTCGAAGAACTCGATCGACTCCCGCAGTGCGCGGTAGTCGTAGGGCGCCCCGCCCTCGACGTGGCGGTTGATGGCGGAGGCCACCTCGAGCAGTTCCGCCATCGCCTCCCGAGCGTTCAGGTCGTCGTTCATCGCCGACTCGAATCCGTCGCGAGCGGTCGCGAGCGTGTCGCGGAACTCGCTGTCCTCGGTTTTCGCGAGCGCGTCGGCGCCGTCGGCGTGCTGGACGGCGGTCTCGTAGGCCCGTTCCAGTCGCTCCCAGCGACTGCGGGCCTCCTCGATGGTCTCCTCGGTGTAGACCTGCTGGGAGCGGTACTCCGCGGAGGCGTAGAACGTGCGCAGGACGTTCACGCCGAACTCCCGGACGGCGTCGCCGACGGTGAAGTAGTTGCCCAGCGAGGAGGACATCTTCTCGCTGCCGGCCTGCATGAAGCCGACGTGGAGCCAGTAGTTCGCGAACTCCTGGCCCGTCGCGGCCTCGCTCTGGGCGATCTCGTTCTCGTGGTGCGGGAAGACGAGGTCCTGCCCGCCCATGTGGATATCCAGCGTGTCGCCGAGATGCGTCATCGACATCGCTGAACACTCCACGTGCCAGCCAGGTCGGCCCTCGCTCCACGGCGACTCCCAGGTCTGGCCGTCGGGGAGCGCGCCGTCGTGTTCGTGCTTCCGGTGCTCCTCGACTGCGTCGGCGGCGACGCCGTCGGCCTTCCACAGCGCGAAGTCGGCAGGGTTGCGCTTCTCGGAGCGCTCGTCGGGGTCGCCCTGCTCCTCGACCTCCGCGACCTCCTGGTTCGAGAGTTTGCCGTACTCCGGGAACTCGGTCACGTCGAAGTAGACCGAGCCGTTGGACTCGTAGGCGTACCCCCGGTCGATCAGCGTCTCGACGAGGTCGACGATTTCGGGCACGTGTTCCGAGACACGGGGGTAGACTTCGGCACGTTTGAGGTTCAGATCCCGCATTCGCGAGAGGACCTCGCCGGTGTAGTGGCCGGCGACGTCGGCCTCGCTCTCCCACTCCTCGCGTTCGCCGACGCGGGCGGTGATCTTCTCGTTCACGTCGGTGACGTTCTCGACGTGGCGCACGTCGTACCCCTCGTGGGCCAGCCAGCGGTGGAGGATGTCGGCCTGCGCCCAGAGGCGCGCGTGGCCCAGGTGGGGGTCGTCCGAGACCGTCAGCCCGCAGACGTACAGCAGGACCGACTCACCGCTCGGTTCGAACGCCTCGCGCTCGCCCGAGAGCGTGTCGGTCAGCGACAGGGTCATGGAGAACGGTTTCTCGTCCGGCGGTTTGAAGGCGTCGGATCCGGCGCTGCCGGCAGCCTCGCCCCCTTAGACGGGGACGCTATCCAGCGCGTCCTCGACGGCCCGAAGCGCCGATACCCCTGCACGTCGATCGACCACGACCAGCAGCGTCCCCTCGGCGACGGCGGCGGCTTCGGCGTCGATGTCCTCGGCGTCGAGTCGAGCACAGACCGCCCCCAGCGCGGCCACGTCGACGTCGCCCGTCGCGAGCACGGCAGTGAACGATCCAGCGTCCGGAATCACGGCGGCGCCGCCGATAGAGAGGAGCCTCTCGGTGTCGGGAGCGGTGCCGTCGTCCCCAACGTCCTCGACCAGTCCGACACCGCTCTCCATCCGGACGCGAGCGTCGGCATTTCGCGTCTCGAAGTCGGGCAGGTCGTCGACGAACCGTCGGAGCGCCGTGGCGACGGGTTCGATCTCGCCCACGTCGAGGAACGCGGCGGCTGCAGTGTAGTTGACGACGCCGGCCCGGAGCGCCTGCAGGAGGAAGGGATGGTCCCGGACCGCTTCGCGAGTCGCGGCTGCGGTGGACATACTCGACGGTGATTCGGGCGGCGACAAAAGTCCATCCACCTGCGGGCGTCGGGTGGGTCGGCAATCGGGATCAGGCCAACGCGACCACGACGCCGACGACGGTGATCAGCGCCACCAACGCGGCGGCGGCGACGACGATCTCACTCTGGATGGTCACCGCGACGGCGGCGGCCGCGAGCAGCGCCGCGCCCGCGAGCGCCAGCAGCGCGACCGTCTCGGCGTCGGGCGGCCACGCGCTCGGTTCGGACTGTGGCTCGGCGAGTCGCTCGTCGACGTCGATACCGTAGCCCCCCGCTCTGGCAGGTTCGATCCGTACCTCGACCGACGCCGTCTCGGTGCCGTAGCCGACCGTGATCGTGAGCTCTCCGGTCACTGGCTCCTCGACCTCCCGGGTGTTCACCCGGACGTGGCCGACGGCGCCGCTCTCGACGAACTCGCTGTCGTCCCGGACCCGAGCCACCCCGGAGAGCGCCTCGTCCAACTGGACGTGGACGTGCGAGCCGTCGCCGTGGTTCTCGAAGGCCACGTCGAACTCGCCGTCGGCGACGAACGACGCCGGCGCCTCGAGCGTGCGGTGGCGTCCACGGTTCAGGTGGACGGAGAGCGCTGACACGTCGGTGGCTGTGCCCCCCGGGAGCAAAAAGCTTCACCTACGCGTCACGCTCGATAATCGGCGGTAAATCGTCGCTCCTGCCGGTTTGGGGTAAAGACTTATGTCCATCCCATCGAATGTCCTAGGTATGGGTCGCAGTAACACACCGCCCGTCGTCCGCGACGAACCGTCCCGCAACCACGGCCCGGACCTGTCGGCCGTCGGCACCGACCTCGTCATCTGTGACGGCGAGGCGATGACCTTCGGGACGTACCGACGGGGTCTCGCGGAGTAGCGGCGTCGCGTTAGAACGCGTCGCCTTCGAACGCCGTTTCCGCGTGGAGTTCGCCCTTGAGCGCGTCGTGGACCTTACAGAGGTCGAACGCGCGGTCGATCGCTTTCTCGCCGTCGTCCTCGCTCACGTCGGCCTCGACGGCGATGTCGAACCGAATCCCGGCCAGTTTGTCGTCGTCGTCGAGATCGCCCGTGATCGAGAGTTCGACCTTGCCGAGGTCGCCTACGTCGCGCTGCTGGGCGCCGACGCGGAGCGCCGGAACGTAGCAGGCGCCGTAGGAGGCGAGCAGTGACTCCAGCGTGTCGGGCGCGGACTCGCCGCCGGGGTCGATGTCGACGGAGAAATCGCGAACTTCGGTCGTCGATGCGTAGCCGGATTCGGAGACAGTCGTGACCTGTTTGCTCATTGCGATCACGAGTTGGGCCGGTCGGGGCCTAAATCTTGCTGCCCCGGCCGCCCCGTCACTCCGAGAGCGTGTAGGACTCGTCGCCGTCGAGGACGACCGCTTCGGTATCGCTACCGGTCGCTTTCACCTCGCGGACGAACTCGTCGGTGTCGATCTCGATCGGCGGGAACGTGTCGTAGTGCATCGGGAACGCGGTGTCGACGTCGAGCCAATCGACCGCGATCGCGGCCTGTGCCGGCCCCATCGTGAAGTGATCGCCGGCAGGCACCGCGGCGGCGTCGGGTTCGAGGAACGGCCCGATCACGTCCTTCATCTCGGACTGCAGCGAGGTGTCCCCGGCGTGGTAGAACGTCGTGGAGTCGGCGTCGCTCACCTGCGTCGGCTTGGTGTCGCTGATGACGAACCCAGCGGGCATCCCGCCGGTGGCGCCGTAGTCCGTCTGAATGCCGTTGGTGTGGTCCGCGCGGACCATCGTCACAAAGGCGTCGCCGCACTCGACGGTCCCGCCGAGATTCATCCCCATGCCGCCGACGGCGTCCTCGTGGCCGAAGTTGTCCTGCACGTAGCCGGTGAGTTCGGGCGTCGCGACGACAGTCGCGGCCTCGTAGCGGTCGACGTCGCCGATGTGGTCGGCGTGACCGTGGGTCAACAGCAGGTAGTCCGGGTCCAGTTCCTCCGGGGAGACGTCGGTCTTGGGGTTGTCGAAGAACGGGTCGATCAGCAGTTCCGTGTCGTCGACGCTGACGCCCCAGGTCGAGTGGCCGTACCAGGTGAGTTCGAAGGACATTGCGAGCGTGTGTTCGAACCCATCCCCCCTAAGGTTACTGCAGCGACAGTATCAGCGCGACCCATCGCTCGTGAACTGGGCGTCACGGCCCACTATCGGCGACAACGGCGCGAAAAATCGCTACGGGGGGTCGCCTACTCGACGACCACGACGCCCTTCATCCCCATCGTCTTGTGGGGCATACAGAAGTACTTCGTCGCCCCGGTGGCGTCGAAGGTGTGGCTGAACGTGTGGCCGGCCTCGTCGGTGAGTTCGCTCGCGAAGGAGCCGTCGTCGGCCTGCACGTCGTGGCTCCCGCCTTCGCCGGTCCACTCCCAGGTGACGCTCGTCCCGGACGAGACTTTGACCGCGGCGGGACCGTACCCGAACGCCCCGCCGTTGGCCTGCGAGCCGACCTGGACGGTGATTTCGTCCTCACCGGTTCGGTCGACGACGCCGTCGTAGTTGTCGACGCCGTCGAACCAGCCGTCGAACTCGGCCGTGGACTGACCGCCGCTGCTCCCGCTGGCTTCCTCGCCGGCGTCGAAGACGTCCGGATTCGGCTCTCCCTGCACGTCGATGACGGCCAGTGCGCCCTTCCGGGCAACCCGGGTGAGCGCGTGGTCGACGATTTTGATCGGGCCCGGAACGGGCGCGTGCAACGTCGTTATCGTCGACGAACCGGGTTTGACTGGCGTCGTCTGGATGTTGCGGTGCACGTCGCTCCCGATGCCCCCCTGTGGGTACACCTCGTCCCACACCGAACCGATCGGGTGGAAGGAACTATCGAGGTTCGGCCCGCCGACCACGTAGAAGACGCGGGCGGTCTCGCCCGTCTCCATCTGCATCTCGTTGTAGCCGTTGGGGCCGATGGCGTACTTCTCGCCGTTCATGAGGACGTACGTCGGGTCCTCGGCCTTCATCGCCTCGAAGTCGAAGTCGTGGTGCCCCTTCTCGCCGGCCTCGCCCTTGGTGTACAGTTCCTGCTGACCGAGGTAGAACTCGTGGTCCACCTCCGGCAGGCCATCCTCCGGCTCGATCAGGATACCGCCGAACATCCCACTGGAGATGTGGTAGTCCAGGTTCGGCACCGCACAGTGGTAGATGAACAGGCCGGGGTACGTGGCCTTGAACGTGAACGTCTTCGTCTCGCCGGGAGCGACCATCGATGCCTCGGCGCCGCCACCCGGGCCACGGACCGCGTGCAGGTCGATGTTGTGGGGCATCGAGTTCGACTCGTCGTTCGTGATCGTCATCTCGATGTGATCACCCAGTCGGGCTCGAACCATCGGACCGGGAATCCGGCCGTCGAACGTCATGTACGTGTACGTGACGCCGGGTTCGACCTCGGCGACCTGTTCCAGCGTGGTCATCTCCACGCTGATCGTCTTGGGGCTGTCCCGGTCGATCGGTTCCGGGAGTGCGGTCGGGTTCGCCGCGACGCGTTCGGTGTCGAGGGTTTGCTCTTGGTTCATGGTCGGGGTATTGGGGGTCGATTCGGGCGTTTCTTCGTCAGGCCCAGGGGCGGAGGCACAGCCCGCCAGCGCTGTGCCGCCCAGCGCGCCGAGACTCTGCAACACGCGCCGTCGAGTTGCCGATGGTATCGAGGTCATTGTCGATCACATCTAGACCAAGGGGACACAGGGATATACCGGGAGAGGCCAATTCCCAAATTCCTGCAATCGCCGGACGAGAGGGCCTGAAACCCTCGTATTGTATAAACCCACCACCGTATGTCGGGGATGGGGCGGGCGTGCCCGGAACCGGCGTCGATGTGGGGTCCAGATCGGTAACTCACAGCGACCGTCGCAATGGCCGAGCCGACTCAGCGGGAGTGACGATCAGCGGTCTGAACCGAACTCGTGGATTGTGTATTCGCATTCCTCCGCCGTGGAAAGATAACCAAGATCGTGGGTTTCGGCGTCGATATTTGGGTAAAGGAACCATGGTACCAAGCGACAAGCTTATACTTGGCATGCAGTAATGGTTGCATTACATGTCCGGACCGTTCCGACGTGGAGACGAGAAAAACGCGAAGATCAACCGTCGTCGGTGGCTCCAAGCCATCGGCGTCGCCGGGGCCGCCGGG
>Ga0136556_1001132_pt1 | contig 13979 bp, 14 predicted proteins | sample AntRauTorckE6831_FD_104780 | JGI IMG/M metagenome (GOLD analysis project Ga0136556, IMG submission 104780) | Saline lake microbial communities from Rauer Islands, Antarctica - Metagenome Torckler E6 #831 | ecosystem: Environmental > Aquatic > Non-marine Saline and Alkaline > Saline | place... | reverse complement strand
CCCGACTCGCCGACGAGCCCGACGACTTCGCCGGGTTCGATCCGTAGGTCGACGCCGTTGACGGCTTTGACGGTGCCGCGTTTGACGGGGAACTGCGTGTGGAGGTTCTCGACCTCCAGGACGGGTTCCGCCATCACTCCACCTCCTCCTGGGAGATGTCGAACGCGTCCCTGAGTCCGTCACCCAGCATGTTGAACGCGAGCACGGTCACCATGATCGCGAGCCCCGGCATCACGGAGATCCACCACGCGCGCTGGATGAACTGGCGCCCGTCGGAGATCAGCAGTCCCCACGTCGGGGTCGTCGGCTTGACACCCAACCCGAGGAACGAGAGCCCCGCCTCCGCCAGGATGGCGAAGGGGATCATCAGCGTCGCCTGCACGATCAGCGGGGCGACGGCGTTGGGGAGCATCTCCTTGAACATGATGCGGACGTCGTTCATCCCGACCGAGCGTGCGGCCGTGATGTACTCCTCCTCGCGGATCGAGAGCACCTCGCCACGGATGATGCGCGCGAAGTCGTCGAGGAACGCGATACCGATCGCGAGGACGACGTTGGTGACGCCGAGCCCCCCCATCACCGCGATGATGGCGACCCCGAGGATGATCTCCGGGAACGCCCACTGGAAGTCGACGTATCGCATGATGATCGAGTCGACGATACCGCCGTAGAACCCCGCGAGTATCCCCAGCGTGGTCCCGATGACGAACGCGAACGCCACGGTGGCGAACGCGACCAGCAGCGAGATTCGCGCCCCGTAGATGATCCGCGACAGGATGTCCTGGCCGAAGGAGTTGGTCCCGAGCACGTGGAGTGCCCGCTCAGTCTCCCCGTCGCCGTCGAAGTCCCCAACCGAGGAGCTCATCGGCTCCTGCATGAACCCGTACTGTGCGTCCGGGTCGTGGGGGGCGACGAACGGGGCGAACACCGCCGTCAGTACGAACAAAATGACGACGATGGCGCCGAACAGCGCGGCCTTGTCTTGTTTCAGCGTCGATACGATGCGGGTAGCGAGCGTGCGGTGCTCCTCGACGGTTTCCTCGACCTCGTATTCGGGCGGGACCTCACCGGCCCCGAACTCCCCTTCGTAGCGGCCGAACTCCGTCTCGTTGCTCACGCTTCCTCACCCCCGTAGCGGATCCGCGGGTCGATCACGGTGTACGCGATGTCGACGAGTAGGTTCATGAACACGAAGATACCGGAGATGAGCAGGATGGTCGCCTGCGTCACCGGGTAGTTCCGGTCGAGGATGGAGTCGACGAGTAGTCGCCCCAGCCCCTTGATACCGAAGACGATCTCCACGGTGACGGTGCCACCGAGCACCAGCGCGAGCTGGATACCGGCGACGGTGATGACGGGAATGAGCGCGTTCTGCAGCGCGTGTTTGTACAGCTGTGTCTGGCCGCCGAGCCCCTTGACCAACGCCGTCCGCATGTACTGCTGGTCGAGCACCTCGAGTAACGACGAGCGCATCATCCGCGTGACCCCCGCCGCGTAGGGGAGGCCGACGGCGATGCCGGGCAGGACGATGCTCCGCAGCCACGGCATCACCCCTTCCTCCGCGAGGGAGTTGTAGCCGATGACGGGGAACCAGCCGAGCCAGACGCCGAAGACGATAGCGAGCAGGATCCCGACGAAGAACGCCGGCATCGAGATACCGAGGAACGCCACGACGGTCGCGACGTAGTCGGCGGCCTCGTTCTTGTGAGTGGCTGCGATCACGCCCGCCGGAATGGCGACCCCCAACCCGACGACGACACCGAAGCTACCGATGGATAGCGTTCGGGGCGCCGCCTGCGCGATGAGGGCGGTGACGCTCGTGCTCGACGTGATACTGGTGCCGAGATCCAGCACGAACAGGTCGGTCATCCAGTCGACGTACTGGACCGGGAGCGGTCGGTTCAGCCCGAGCTCACGCCGGAGCGCGGCGACCGCTTCCGGCGTCGCCTCCTGTCCGAGCATGGCCTTGACCGGCCCACCGGGGATCGCCCGGAGCCCGAAAAACACCGTCGTGGCGACCAGCCACATGACGAACAGGGCGTGAAGGACGCGTTTCGTCACGTAGCGCCACATCAGTTGTCGATCCAGGTGGTGGCGAGGGGACGCATGAACGGGATGTGGTTGAACCCTTTCACCTCGTTCCGCCGGGCGGCGATGTCACTCTGGTGGGAGAGGTACGCGTGGGGCACCTCGGCGATGAGGCGGTCCTCCAGCTTCTGGAGGATCTCCGCGCGCGTCTCCCGGTCGAGTTCACGACGCTGGTCGGCCAGCAACTGGTGGACCTGGTCGTCCTCGAAGTCCACCCAGTTCCACGGCCCGTCCTTCCGGTAGAAGTTCCAGAGCGACTGGTCGGGGTCGGGATCGCCGACGCTCCCGGAGACGGTCACGTCGTAGTCGAGGTTCCCGTATCGCTCCCAGTAGACCGAGGTGGTGACTTGATCGATCCCCACGTCGAAGCCGGCGCTCGACAGCTGCTGCTGGACGGCCTCCGCAGTGCGCAGGCTCGCCTGCGTGGCCAGGATCTGGAAGCTGGCGCCGTCGGCGCCGGCCTCCTCGATGAGCTGCTGGCCCTCCTCCGGGGCGTACGCCTGGTCGTCGGGCTTGTCCTCGCGCCAGACCCAGTTGGTCGCCTTGTTGATGGGGCCGGACGCCGGGATCGCGTTGCCGAAGTAGGCGGTGTCGACGAACCGCTGGGCGTCGATGGATTTGGCGATGCCCAGCCGGACGTCCTTGTTCCCGAACGGCTCGCGGTTCTGGTTCATGGCGAGCCCGTACCAGTTGACGCCGGGGGCCTCCAGCTTCGTGACCTCCTCGGCGTTCTCGATCTGGCTCACGTTCTGGAGCGGCAGGAGGTTCGCGAAGTCGAGGTCGTCGGACTGGAGCGCGTTGACGATAGAGGCCGGCTCCCCGATGGGGCGGATAGTGACCGTATCGAGGTACGGGAGCTGGTTCCCGTCGGCGTCGGTGCCGAAGTAGTCGTCGTAGGCCTCGAGTTCGAGCCGGTCGCCCACGCTGTGGCTGGCGACCTGGAACGGGCCGGTCCCGACTGGCTCGGTCTTGTACTGCTCGGCACCCATCTCCTCGATAGCGCCCTTCGAGACGATGGTGGCCGCGCGACCGGGGCCGCGCGTGAGGTAGATGAGCGCGGGCGCCATCGGCCGCTTGAAGTTGAGCTGGACCGTGTAGTCGTCCTCGATGACGACGCCGCCGTCGTCGACGGGCTTGAGCGTCGAGAGCTTCGCCGCCGCCGGCGTCTCCTCGCTGATGGTCCGGTTGATGGTGTAGCGGACGTCCTCGGCGGTGAACTCGTCGCCGTTGTGGAACGTCACGCCCTCACGGAGGTCGAACGTGAAGGTGGCGCCCCCGTTGGACACTTCCCAGTCTTTCGCCAGGTCGCCACGGACGGTGAGGTCCTTCTTCAGCGTCACCAGGCCGTTGAAGATGTTCGCCGCGACCTGGAAGAACTGCCCGACGCTGATGAACGGCGGGTCCAGTACGTCGATGCTCCCGGTGAACCAGCCCGCTTCGAGGTGGCCACCACGATTCGAATCAGACGGCGGCGTCGACGTCGCCGTCGCGGTGCCGTCGTCGCCGTCGGTGGTACTCTCTCCCTCGTTGCCGTCGCCGCCCCCGGTGCAGCCGGCCAGTCCCCCGAGGCCGGCAGCACTCAGAAGCGAGAGCGTCGTGCGCCTGTCGACTATCGGCCCACTTAGCTCCTCTTCGGTCCACTCTTGCTTGGATGGCATGTCGTGTGATGATGATTACCTCGGCTCCATGAGCCCTTCCCCAAATATATCCGGGTTTGTTCGAAAGAGGCTTGCCCCTCGGCCGCAGAAGCCGGCCATGCGCGAAGTCGTCCTCCGGATACGCCACCGGGGAGAACCCGAGGAGGGTGTGTCCGCGGAGTTCCCGGACGTAACCATGCGTTCGGTGTCGTCGATGACCGGGCGGGCTAACCTCCGCCGGCGGATCATCGAGCTAACGGGGTCCCCGGACTCGATCGAATCGTTCATCGATCGGTTCCAGGAGACCGACCCGATTCTCGAGGCCGAACCCCTGTCCTCGCTCGGGGGGAAGCGCGTGTACGTCTCGATGACGTACGACGTGACCCAGTGGGACAGCATCTCCGAGCGGCTCTCGGACATGGGGATCCACCACCGGATGGGGACGACAATATCCGGGGGCTGGGAGCGGTGGACGATATACCTCGAGAACCCCGAGCGGCTGCCGGAGGTCGTCGCCGAGTTGGAAGCCGCGGACAACGACGTGCGGCTGGTCCGCAACGTCGAGCTGAGTGAACTGACGATGGAGCCCCAACTCGACGCGACACAACTCATGACCGAGCTCACCCCCAAACAGCGTGAAGCGCTGAAGGTGGCGATCGACTCGGGCTACTACGGCGTCGACAGCGGGACGAGCGTCGACGGCGTCGCCGAGGAGCTCGGCGTCTCGAGAACGACGGCGTGGGAGCATCTGGTCCGGGCGGAGGCGAAAGTGATGGCCGAGATCGGCGATCACCTCCGCTGAGTGCGACTGGCGCGATCCCCTGACGGGGACGAGGACAGGCGGGATCAGTCGTCCAGATCGTTGTACGGCCAGCGACCGCCCATCTCGAGTTCCTGCACGTAGCCGTCGTCGATGGCGTTGCGCGTCTCCTTCCGGGTGCGGCCCTCGACGGTGAACTCGTCCTGGGCGGCGCGGTAGGCGGCCTCGGTCACCAGCGTCGCCACGTCCCGGAGGTCCCGCGAGTCGAGTTTATCCAGCGTGTCGGCGTGGGTGTGGCCCCAGCCACGCCCGGACTGGCTGGAGGTGGTGCCCGTCATCGTCGCCGGCACGCCCTCCTGTACGAACGCCCACTGGTCCCCGTGGGGCGAGATGGTACTGCCCGTCGAGATGGGGGCGTCGAACTCGTCGGCGACCGACCGGAACAGCTCTCCCAGCGCGCCGAACCCGTTGGTCCCCACCCGGGGGTTTCGGGAGCTACAGGCGCCGTCGAGATTGATCACGCACTTCACGTTCGAGAGATCGATCGTCTTCGCGCAGTGGTACGCGCCGCGCAGACCGATCTCCTCCGAACCGAACGTCACCAGTCGAACCCGGCTGTCGAGGTCCTCCTCGACCTGCGAGAGCAGGCGCCCGACCTCCGCGACGAGCGCGGAGCCGGCGCCGTTGTCGTTCGCGCCGTCGGCGATGTCGTGGGCGTCGACGTGGGCAGTGACGAGAATCTCGTCCGCATCGCCGCCCTCCTCCGGGCCGTCGGGGCCGACAAACGCCTCGACGTTCCGGGAGATGGCTGGCTCGTTCCGGCAGTCGACGCTGACGGTGACCTCGCACTCGCCCTCGGCGGCGTAGCGTTCGAGGCGTGCGCCGACTTCCTTGCTCACACCGACTGCGGGGATGGGGCCGGGTCGGTTGTTGTAGCCGACTTCGCCGGTCGGCGGGAGCGCACCCTCGATGTGGTTGCGGAACACGAACGCGACGGCGCCGTGGTCGGCGGCGTTGACGTACTTCTCCATCCGGTGGAGCCAGCGGTCGGCGTGCTCGGGCGTGTTGCTGGAGGCCATCGCGATGGCGCCGTCGAGTTGGTCGGCTTCCGCCTCGAACTCCTCGTAGGTGCCATCGCCGACGTCGACGATGGGGGCCGTCGCCTCGCCCGCGGGCGTGCCCGGAAGCGCGACGACCTGGTGACTCCCCTCGTGGCTGCGCTGGGTGGGCGACTCGACGGTCAGTGAGGAGTCGCCGCGCCACCAGCCGGGGATGTCGAACTCCTTGATTCGGGGGTGCCGAAGTCCGGCTTCCTGAAAGGCGTCGTAGACGATCTCGGCGCCTGCGGCCTCGCCCTCCTGGCCTGCCATGCGGTTGCCCACGTCGACGAGTTCCTCCAGCCGGTTCCACGCGAACAGGCTGGTCTGGGCGTCGCCGACGACGGCGTCGGGTAGATGAGCCATGTTCGGGCCTGTTTCGTGCCCGGGATAAAGGAATGCGGATGCAGGAAAATACGCGAGACTGGTAAACTTCGTGCCGGCGGCGCGAGGAAAACGTCTCGGAAGCGAGCGGAGAACGGAGCGACCCGCGAGCAGTCTCAGTCGTCGGCAGCCACGGGGTCGGCGTGATCGACCTCGGTACCGAGTACGTCGAGGAACGTCGCCAGCCACTCGGGATGGTCGGGCCACGCCTGCCCGGTCACGAGGTTGCCGTCGCGGACCGTCTCGTCGACCCACGAACAGCCGGCGCCTTCGACTTCGGCGCGCACGGCCGGGTAGGACGTGGCCTCTCGGCCGTCCAGTACGCCCGCGGCGGCGAGGATCTGCGGGCCGTGACACAGCGCCGCGACGGGCTTGTCCTCCTCGAAGAAGTGCTGGACCGTCTCGATGACCGAGTCGTACGTGCGCAGGTACTCGGGGGCGCGCCCGCCCGGGACGACCAGCGCGTCGTAGTCCGCCGGATCGACGTCCTCGAGGGCGACGTCGACGCCGAAGTCGTGCCCGCGGGTCTCCAGGTACGTCTGGTCGCCCCGGAAGTCGTGGACGGCCGTCTTCACTGACTCCCCTGCCCCTCTCTCCGGACAGGCGGCGTCGACGTCGTGGCCGACCATCTGGAGCGCCTGATACGGGACCATCACTTCGTAATCCTCGACGAAGTCGCCGACTATTTCGAGCACCTTCTTGTTTGACATGTCTATCAACTCGTAGGGACTGTGACCGCTTAGCTATTTCGCCGGTTAATACGAGTAGTAGCTCCCTACGGGCCGAAATGGATGTTTCCCGATCGACTGGCTTACGCCACCGCCGTCTCCAGCACCGTCCGCACGCCCGCGACCTGCAGCGAGAGCGGCAGCGACGCCGGCACGCCGCCGCCGCGTTCGGGCGCCTCGGCCGACGAAACGGCACCCTCTGGGGTGAACGGGAGGTGGACGAATCCCGACGGCACGTCGTGGTTCTCCAGCAGCGAGTAGAGCGCGTGGTTACAGCAGTGCGTGCCCGCGGAGTTCGAGACGCGGGCCGGAATGCCCGCATCGAGTAGCGCTTCGACGCTCTCGACGACGGGAATCGTCGCGAGGTGGGCGTCAGCGCCGGCGGGGTCGATTCGCTCGTCGTATGGCGAATCGTCGGCGTTGTCCGGCACCGTCACGGCGTCGTCGACGTTCACGGCCACGCGCTCGACGCTGACGGCCGTGCGCCCGCCTGCGAGCCCCGTGGCGACGACGGCGTCGGGGTCGTGCTCGTCGATCAGGGCGGCGAGTTCGTCGGCGACGCGGTCGAACTCGACTGGGAGGACCGCGCCGACGACTTCGTGGCCGGCGACGGTTTCGCCGTCGAGTTCACGAGCGACGCGCTCGCTGGGGTTGGTTTCGTGGTCGCCGAACGGCTCGTAGCCGGTACAGAGCAGCGTCATAGCGGCTCGGGGGCGCCCGGCCGCTTCGTCGTTTCGGTCGCCGCCGCAACCCGTTGGATAGCTTTTTGTGTTGACTCGCCCCATTTGGACGTATGATTCCTGGCGCGACCGACCCCATCTCCCGCGACGGCAAACTGTTGATTCTGGCGTACGACCACGGTCTCGAACACGGTCCCGTCGACTTCGAGGCGGTGCCGGAGTCGATGAACCCCGAGCACGTCTTCGACGTAGCGACCCACGACGCCGTCACCGCGCTGGCGGTGGGCAAGGGCGTCGCCGAAGCGCACTACCCCGACTACGAGGACGAGGTCAACCTGCTGGCCAAACTCAACGGCACCTCGAACCTCTGGATGGGCGAGTACGACTCGGCCGTGAACTGGACGGTCGACTACGCGAAGGAACTCGGCGCCGACGCCATCGGCTTCACGCTGTACGGCGGATCGAACCACGAGGTCGAGATGGCCGAGGAGTTCCGCGACGTACAGGAGGCCGCCCGCGACGAGGACATGGGCGTCGTGATGTGGTCCTACCCGCGCGGGCAGGGCGTCAAGAACGACACCAAGCCCGGGACCATCTCCTACGCGGCCCGCCTCGGCCTCGAACTCGGCGCCGACGTGGCGAAGATCAAGTACCCCGGCGACGCCGACGCGATGGCCCACGCCTGCGAGGCGGCGGCGTCGACGGACGTCGTGATGTCCGGCGGATCGAAAGCGTCCGACGAGGAGTTCCTCTCGACGGTGAAGGAGGCGATGGACGCCGGTGCGAAGGGGCTCGCTGTCGGCCGGAACGTGTTCCAGCGCGAGAACCCCGAGGCGCTGCTGGACGGCCTCGAGAAGGTCATCTTCGAGGAAACCTCCGTCGAGGAAGCGCTGGCGGCCGTCGAGGATCGCGGCACGCAGGCGACGCTCGACTGATGTCGGCCCACGAGTCGGTCGTCGACGACGTGCTCGAGACGGTCGCAGCGGTCGCCCCCGAGGTGCGTGCGGGCCTGCCGGGCCGCCGACTCACCGAGGCGGGCGTCGAGAACCCCTCGGGCGAGACGGTGAAAGCAGCCGATATCCACGCCGACGAACTGTTCTTCGATGCGCTGGGCGCCGTCGACGGCGTCGTCGAGTTCGCCAGCGAGGAGCGCGAGTCGGTCGTCGACGTGACCACCCCCGGGGGCGACGCCGAAGACGCGCTCTCGGTCGCTATCGACCCGCTCGACGGCTCCTCGAACCTCGAGTCGAACAACGCGATGGGGACCATCGTCGGCGTCGCCGACGAACCGCTCCCCGCCGCCGGGACCGACCTCGTCGCCGCGGCGTACGTGCTCTACGGCCCGATTACGACCATGACGGTCGCCCGCGAGGGGACGGTGACGACGTACGTCATCGACGGCGGCGAGATGCAGGCCGTCGAGGAAGATGTCCAACTACCCGAGGACCCCGTCGTCTACGGGTTCGGTGGTCGCGTTCCGGACTGGCCCGACGCGTTCCACGGCTACGCTCGCGAGGTGGAATCGGAGCTCAAACTCCGGTATGGCGGCGCGATGGTCGGCGACGTGAACCAGGTGCTCTCCTACGGCGGGATCTTCGCGTACCCGGCGCTCTCGTCCGCGCCGAACGGGAAACTTCGACTGCAGTTCGAGGGCGCACCGATCGCGAAGATCATCGAGGCCGCCGGCGGGGCGTCGTCGGACGGCGAGCAGTCGCTGCTGGCCGTAGCGCCGACGGATCTCCACCAGCGCGTCCCGGTCCACGTCGGGAACGAGTCGTACATCGAACGGCTGGAAGCGGCGCTTGTGGAGTGAGGCGGCCGTCGAGGACGCGGGACGAACGACAGTTTCTTACGGCGATTGGCTCCTACGGGAAGGTGCGCGCGGGTTGCCGAGCCAGGCCAAAGGCGTAGCGCTTAGGACGCTATCCCGTAGGGGTCCGCCGGTTCGAATCCGGTCCCGCGCATACTGCCTCGAACGAACGTGAGAGGCATGTCTGCGCCACGAGCGGATTCCGAACCCAGAGAACGAACGAAGTGAGTTCTCGTGGTTCGAATCCGGTCCCACGCGTGTTCTGAGCCGAACGAACGTGAGAGGCATGTATGCGCCTCGATTGGGTTCTGAACCACGGGCGGACGTGCTCGCATGCGCTGCGCGTGACCTCCCTGGTTCAGAACCCGCTCCACGCGTGTTTCGAGCAGACGTGATAGAGCCCTGAAGACCGTTTAGCTGATCTCCCGACCTCACTCCCGATCGAACGTCCGCATCGCCTTCCCCCGAGCGCGCTCCCGAAAGCTCCGGTTGGCCCTGGGGCCGAAGTCGCTCAGGAGCATCTGGTTCGACGACAGCCCCTCGTCCTCGTCGGCGCCCAGCAGTCGCGGGAGCGCGGTCTGGGCGAACGTCAGCGCGATCACCAGCACGATCGGGGCGAAAAAGAGCCCGTAGAACCCCAGCACCACCGGGCCGAGCGTGTACGCGAGCATCAGTAGTCCGACGTGGGTGGTCTCGCCGCTGAGGATCGGCCGGAGCAGGATGTCCGGTATCGTGTCGACGACGATGACGGCGACGATGAGGAAGCCGAGGATGTACACGAGTTGGGACTGTTCGCCGCCGAGTACGATCGGGAGCGCGGCGACGCCGGTCAGCGGGAGGTAGACGATCTTCATCCCGACCACCGGGATCAGGCTCGCGATCCCCGTCATCGTGCCGGCCAGCGTGGGGTAGGGCACCTCCGCCGGCGCGGGGACGAACGCGTTGTAGACGGTGAAGGCCGCGATGGCGATCAGCGAGATCGCGATGACGTTCAGCAGGTTGCCGAACAGCACCGACTCCAACTCCTTGTCGACGGCCTCCAGATACTCACGGATGATGGCGTCGTCGTCGAACCGGAGCAGCCAGTCGCGGATGCGGTGGCCGTCGATCAGCAGGTAGTAGGTGACGATGACGACGACAAACAGGTTGAGGAAGAACCCCGAGACGAGCGTCGTCAGTAGCTCCGCGTGGGCGCTGGCGAAGTCGATGAACGGCGTGAGATTGCCCGACTCGTAGGCCGCGTACAGCCCTGTGAGCGTGAACTCCGGGATCTCCTCGATCCCGCGGAGCCACTCGATGTTCGTCGTCGCCAGGTCGAGCAGATCGTACTGCGCGACGAACGCCCGCGTTTCGATCACTAGCAGCACCGTGGCGTAGCTGATCAGCACCACCAGCGGGATCGCCAGCGACGCCAACACCGTCACCGCCCGGATCCGCGCGGGGAGTCGCAGGCGCCGGAGCGACTTGAAGTAGCGCCGCGTGGAGTAGTAGAGGAACACCGAGACGGTCAGCGGGGCGACGAACCGGTAGGCGAGCAGGCCGACCACGGCGGCGACGGCGATGCCGAACAGCGCAATAACGAGCCGTCTCTCGTCCATACTGGTAGGACTCGGTGATCTGTTGTAAAGTGTGTGGGAGGACGGGGGGCGATCGGGGCTGTCGAACGCTCGTCTGACGAACCCACAAACCCTTTGATCCGGCGGCATAATTATCTCTGATAATGTCGACCCCTGCCGATCTCCTCGAAGACCTGACGGACGATGTGGACGCGGTGTTCGTGTTCTCGCCGAGTAGCGGGTTCTACGAACAGTTCGAGGAATCGGCGATAGACGTCGTCGTCGTCGCCCCCGAGAACAACGTCGACGCGGAGACGTACGTCGAACTACCGCTCCCCTTCGAGAACGTCCGGGATCGCATTCGCTTCGGGATCGAAGGGGCGATGGACCGCGACATCGTCGACGACGGCGACGAGGTGGCCTGCGTCGTCAGCATCTTCGGCGACGACCACGACTCGCTCGTCCGGGTGCGCGTCGACGAGGCGATGCACTCCGGCGTCTACGGCCTGTTCGCGAACTCCCGGGCGGATCCGGGCGTGATCCGGGACGTGTTCGAAGTCGTGATCGAACTCGGCAAGAAGGGCCAGAAGGGCAAGCCTGTCGGCGCGCTGTTCGTCATCGGCGACGCCGGGAAAGTGATGAACAAGTCCCGGCCGCTCTCGTACAACCCCTTCGAGAAGTCCCACGTCCACGTCGGCGACCCCATCGTGAACGTGATGCTGAAGGAGTTCTCGCGGCTGGACGGCGCGTTCGTCATCAGCGACTCGGGCAAGATCGTGTCGGCGTACCGCTACCTCGAGGCAGGCGCCGAGGGCGTCGATATCCCGAAGGGGCTCGGGACGCGCCACATGGCTGGCGCCGCCATCACCCGAGCGACCAACGCGACCGCCATCGTGCTTTCGGAGTCCGACGGGATGGTGCGGGCGTTCAAGGGTGGAGAGCTGATTCTGGAGATCGATCCGGAGGACTACTGATGGTGCTCCAGTCCCGCGTCGACCTCGAGGGCCTACTGTGGAGCGTACCCGACCGGTTGTGGTTGGCACTCGGCGTGTTCCTGCTGGCGGTGGTGCTGGGTCTGCTGGTCGTACGAGTCAACGCCGGATTGCTCCGGCGGGCGGGGCTCCCCGAAACGATCGAGGGGACGGCGTTCGAGCGGACGGTCCGCGGCATCGGGACGTCGACAGTTGCGATCCTCTCACAGCTCTCGGGCTGGTTCATCGTGATCCTCGGGGTCATCGTCGCCATCGCCGTCGCGGAACCCAGTTACGCCGAGCAGTTCTGGTCCCAGACGACGGGCTTCTTGCCCAGCCTGTTCGTCGCGGTACTGATCCTGATCGTCGGCATCGTCGTCGGCGACAAGGTCGAACTCCTGTTCTCCGAACGACTCCGGAGCGTCAAACTCCCGCAGATCGGCATCGTCCCGACCGTCGCGAAGTACAGCGTCTTCTACGTCGCGTTCGTGCTCGCGATGGACCAGATCGGCGTCGCGACGTTCGCGCTGGTCGTCCTCCTGGCGCTGTACGCGCTGGCGCTGGTGGTGTTCGGGGCCGTCGCCGGCAAGCAGATGCTCTCCTCGGCGGCCGCGGGGCTGTATCTGTTCCTGAACGAACCGTACGGCATCGGCGACACGGTGAAGATCGGCGCACAGCGCGGGGTCGTGCAGGAAATCGACGTGTTCGTCACCCACATCGAGGCCGACGGCGAGGAGTACGTCGTCCCCAACGATCGCGTGTTCGAGGGGGGTATCGTGATCATCCACGAGGAGTGACGCGCTCTATTCGAGAGATTTCACCGGAAATTTTTTTATGATGAAAGACGCGCTGTACGGACGCTCAATGGCGAACGATCCAGCACACGACCACGGCTCGCTGCCCGGAACGACCGTCGGCACCGAGGCGTTGGCTACCGCCGAGGCAGTGCTGGACGCGTTCTACCAGCAGGACCAGCGCGAACTCCACCTGATCCGTGGCGACGCCGACGCCGCGCGGCGCGCACAGGAGCGTGCCACCGACTGCATGGTCAGGGCGTTCGTCGCGGAGTTCCCGGATATCGACGATACCGCGGCCGAGCGTGCGGGGACGGCGTTCATGCACGGACTGTATCTGCACGACGAGATAGAGAACTGGGAGTACGTCGCCGAACAGCGCTCGGAACCGGGAATCGAGGAACTGCTGTTCACCGAGCAGCCGATCCCCGCCGAGACCAGACAGTCGAGCGATCCTCGGTGGGACGTCGTCGAGCGTCACCTCGAGGCAGTCTGTGTGCTGACCGACATCGACCTCGAGTACGCGGCTCGACAGACCCGGTTCTGGAAACTCCACGGCAGCGTCGAGGACTACTGGCGCCGGGACGCCATCGCTGCCCATCGGCTGAAGCTTCGGGCGATGGTGCCCGGCGCCGACGACGCGACGATCGAGTCCCTGGCCGAGACGTTCGTCGAAGGCGTCACGGTCCACGACGAGTGGACCCACCACGACCGTGACGAGGACGTGTCGCAGGTTCTCGACATAGTCGCCGGCTACTACCAGCGCGTGTTCGATCACCGGGAGATGGCTCCATGACCGACAGTGACGCCGACGGCGCGAAACTGATGCCGGAGATGTACCGCTGGGGGTTCAAACACACTGCGACGCCCGCGCTCATCACCGACGCGTCGCTGGCGATCCGGGATATCAACGACAGCGGCTTGGAGTTCATCGGCTAAGAGTTCGAGGAACTGGAGGGCCAGTCCCCGGCCGCTATCTCCGCGGACGACAGCATATACGGCGAGATCGTCGAGTGTCTCCAGCGCGGGGAGTCCTGGCAGGGGACGTTCAAACTCCTGACCGCCGACGGCGAGGTGGTGTACGGGCAGGGCTCGACCTCTGCCATCGAGTTCGACGGCGCCGTCCAGGGGTACATCGCCGTCTTCACCGACACGACGGAGGAGCGTCGCTACCGCGACGCCTCCGAGGTGCTCGGGCGCCTTCTGCGGCACGACCTCCGGAACGAACTCAACCTCCTCTACGGCCACATCCAGCGGGCGGAGGACCACATCGACGACGCCGAGGCCCGCGAGTCGCTCCAACTCGCGAAGGAGGGCCTCGCCGGCCTCTCACAGAAATCCGACCGCGCTCGCGACCTCCGTGAGGGGCTCGAGCGCTCATGGAACACCGAGACGGAGCCGATACGGCTGGATCTGCTCCTCCAGGACTGCATCGTCAACGTCGACACCAAACACCCCGATGCCGTGTTCGAGT
>Ga0136556_1001127_pt1 | contig 14049 bp, 11 predicted proteins | sample AntRauTorckE6831_FD_104780 | JGI IMG/M metagenome (GOLD analysis project Ga0136556, IMG submission 104780) | Saline lake microbial communities from Rauer Islands, Antarctica - Metagenome Torckler E6 #831 | ecosystem: Environmental > Aquatic > Non-marine Saline and Alkaline > Saline | place... | reverse complement strand
TGTGCTCGTGGAAAGCGGCGCGTGGTGGAGCGTTCTCGCTCGGAGTAAGTCTCTTTTGGCCCTCTAGCTTTGGTGCCTGCGAGGGTGTCGGGTTGGGTTTCCGAAAACCGCTGCAAGTACATCCTTGTACGCTTGTCTCCGCCATCCATGGCTACGAACATTTTCGGAAACCCAACCCGACACCCTCGCCCGAAACCTTTTCGGGCCTACTCTCCCCTCAGACCACCCCGAATCGCCTCATTCACCAGCCAGCGCCGCAACAACTGAATTCCCTTTTCATGCCGCCGGCTGGTTTTCCAGGCAAAATAGAACTTGTCGCCGGTAATCACCGAATGGGCCGGCAGGCGCACAAAATCCGCCGAATCCTTGCGCGTGCTCAGCATGTAATCGTTGGTCAGCGCGATGCCCTGGTGAAAACGGGCGGCTTCAAGAGCCAGCAGCATGTGACTGAAGTGCTGAATGCGCGCCGACTCGGGCACAGTCTGCCCCATATCCGCAAACCAGGCCTCCCAGTCTCCCTTGGCCCGGTCAAAAATACTGTGGGTGGATAACAGCGGAAACCGGACCAACTCGGCCATCGACAACGGTGCTTCATTGCGCTCCGGCGATTCCTCATCCCGGCCCAACTCCCGGCGAATGCGCTGCCAGTAATCCTGGCTGCACACCGGAAACAGCCTCTCGGTGTACAGGTGCTCGTAACTGTAGGCCGGCACGGTCGGATAAATCGTGATGAAACAATCCGCCACCCGCTCCGACAGCACCGGATTTTCACTGCTCATTTCCAGCGCCAGGTCCAATTGCGGATGCCGACGTTGCAGATACGGCAACCGGGGCACCAGCCAGCGCACGGCAAAGGAACTGAACACCGACAACCGAATGCGTGACTGCTCGTGCCCCAGCAACTGCTCACTGGCCCGCTCCACCTGCAACAACGCCGAACTGATGGCATCGAAATACTGCCGTCCTTCATCCGTCAAGGTCACCGACCGCCCGGAGCGCCAGAACAACTGCTCGCCCAGATAGGTTTCCAACTGCTTGATCTGGTGACTCACCGCACTCTGGGTAATCGACAGCTCCCCCGCAGCGGCCGAAAAACTCTTCAGGCGGGCGACGGCTTCAAAGACAGGCAGGGCTTTTAACGGCGGCAGCTTCATATATCGAATTTTCTAATAGGTGAGCAACAATGATCATTTTATCGGATATTAGCAGACTCGTAGACTCAACACCGAAGTTCGACGAGCGGGTTGGAGGGCCCCCTTTTCGAAAATGTTCGTAGCCATGGATGGCGGAGACAAGCGTACAGGGAAGTACTCGCAGCGGTTTTCGAAAAGGGGGCCCTCCAACCTGCTCACCCCCCCCAAACATGCAGGCTAAGGGAGGCCAACACAAAGTGTCAGGAAAAACCGTCAACAGCGCTATCCTGCTGCTGGTCATCGGCAACGCCATGGCCATCGGCTCCGATGTCTTCATCAAAATTCTGGAGCCCGGCGCCCCGATATTCCAGTTTGCCTTCCTGCGCTGCCTCATCACCCTTGCCTTCCTGCTGCCCATGGCACGCCAACTCAACCGCCAGCACCTGTTCGCCGGCGTCAAAATTCACGCTATCCGCGCCCACGTGCACCTGATTGGCATCGTATGCATGGTCATCGCCCTCACCAACCTGCCGCTGGCCACCGCCAACGCACTGTTCTACGCCGCCCCCATCCTGGTAATGGTGCTTTCCGCCTTCTTCTTCCGGGAACAGCTCACCCCCCTGAGCGTCACCGCCGTGTTCAGCGGCTTCTCTGGCATCCTTGTTATCCTGCGCCCGGTAGAGTTCAACTGGGCCGCGATTGGGGCCCTGGCCTCTGCCTTTGCCCTGGCCATCAACGCCGTGATGGTGCGCCAATTGCCGAAAGAACAAAGCACTGTGCACAAACTCATCCTTAATTACCTGCTGATCATCCCCGCCGCCGGTGCACTGGCCTGGTGGGAAGGTGCGACGTTCGACCCCGCCATCCTGATCAGCGCTGCCGGCTCAGCACTACTCATTCTGGGCTACAACATTACCGTGTTGCTCGCCTACCGCCAGGTAGACGCCAACCTGGTCACCAGCGCCGAATACACCGGCCTGATCTGGGCCGTGGCCATTGGCTGGATCTGGTTTGGCGAAGTGCCCGACATCTGGTTTATGGTGGGAAGTCTTATGATTGTTGTGCCATTGGTACTGATCGGACTGCGACAAAAGCAGCGTCGGAAATTAGTATAAATTTTTTCCAGATTTAGCTATAAATACCTATGGCTATGGTACAGTCACCTTTTGTTATAGACACAATCCCAAAAAACCAACAGTAACTCGGAGCTGCTATGTCTACTGCTTCCAGAATTCGTTGTGCTGATCTTAACGATCGCATCATGAGCGCCAAAGAGGCCGCCGCCCTGATTCCCAACGGCGTCAACGTTGGCATGAGTGGTTTCACCGGTGCCGGCTACCCGAAAGCCATTCCCCAAGCCCTGGCGGATCACATTCGCGAGCAGCGTGAGCAAGGTACCGAATACAAAATCGGCGTATTTACCGGTGCATCCACCGCTCCGGAGCTGGACGGCGTTCTGTCCGAAGTAAACGGCATGTCCTTCCGTATCCCGTACCAGAGCGATCCTATCGGCCGTAAAAACATCAACGACGGCACCATGGATTACATGGACGTGCATCTGTCCCACCTGGGACCAGACGTTGCTGCCGGCTTCTATGGAAAAATGGAAGTGGCCGTTATCGAAGTGGTTGGTATCACCGAAGAAGGCGACCTGATTCCGTCTTCCTCCGTAGGTAACAACAAGACCTGGATCGACGTGGCCGACAAGGTCATCCTCGAGGTCAACCACGGCCAGCCGGCCGGCCTGGAAGGCATGCACGACATCTACCAGGAAGACTTCCTGCCGCCGCACCGCCAGCCGATTCCGGTACTGAAGCCGGAAGACCGTGTAGGCACTCCGTACATCAAGTGCCCGAAAGAAAAGATTGTGGCCATCGTTGAGACCAACTCAACCGACCGCAACTCCGCCTTCAGTGAGCCGGACGAAGCCTGCAAGCAGATCGCCCAGAACATCCTGACCTTCTTCGATCAGGAAATTAACGCTGGCCGCCTGCCGAAAGAACTGCTGCCGATCCAGTCTGGCGTGGGTAACATCGCCAACGCTGTACTGGCTGGCCTGAACGACGGCCCGTACAAGAACCTGACCTCCTACACCGAAGTGCTGCAGGACGGCATGCTGGAAATGCTGAAGTCCGGCACCCTGAAGATGGCCTCCTGTACCTCGTTCTCTCTGAGCCCGGATGCCAACCAGGAACTGGCTGAGAACATCGAAGAGTACAAAGACCGCATCATGCTGCGTCAGCAGGAAGTGAGTAACCATCCGGAAGTCATCCGTCGTCTCGGCATCATTGCCATGAACGGCATGATCGAAGCCGACATCTACGGCAACGTGAACTCCACACACGTGATGGGTACCCGCGTGATGAACGGCATCGGCGGCTCCGGCGACTTCGCCCGGAACGGCTACGTGTCTATCTTCATGACGCCGTCGCTGGCCAAAGGTGGCGCTATCTCCACCATCGTGCCGATGGTTTCCCACGTGGACCACACCGAGCACGACGTGCAGGTGATTGTGACCGAGCAGGGTCTGGCTGACCTGCGTGGCCTGTGCCCGCGCAAGCGTGCGCTGGAAGTGATCAACAAGTGTGCGCACCCGGACTACCGTGACCGCCTGCTCGACTACTACGAGCGCGCCACCAAGAACGGCCGTGGCCAGCATACCCCGCACAACCTGGCGGAAGCCCTTAGCTGGCACGAAAACTTCGAAGAAAACGGCAAGATGTAAGAGCCTTCCGGTTCGAACATTAACTTGCTGTAAAAAAGCCGCAGCCCTCCGGGGGTGCGGCTTTTTCGTATCTGCGCGGCTAATTTCTTGAGTTGCGTCAAAAGTGCTCTGCCGATCAGCGCGACCAGTGCCCTTTCTTGCGCTAAATCAAGATTCCTGGCACACACTTCATTACAGTTCACTCATCAACATTTAAAACGTGCAATACGTGAGGAGAAGGCTATGTCCCGTGGTTTCAAAATTGGTGTTCTGGCAGCAGCGGTAATGGCTGTAGCTCCGGCTGCTCAAGCTTTTGAAGCAGGCGATTTTGTAGTTCGTGGTGGTGCGGTACATGTAGCGCCGGATGATTCTAGTGATTCAATCACAGTGGGCGGAGCACCGCTGGCTGGTGTGGATGCACAAGTGGCAGTAGATTCAAATACCCAACTCGGTATTCGTGCTACTTATATGTTCACTGAAAGCCTCGGCCTCGGACTTTTGGCAGCCACCCCGTTCAAGCATGACATTAACGGTGCCGGAGACCTTTCCGGGGATTTCAACGTAGGTGAAACCAAGCACCTGCCGCCAACATTGACCGTACAGTATTACCCAATGGCCAGCTCGTCTGCCTTCCAGCCATACGCTGGTATTGGCGTTAACTACACAACTTTCTTCGAAGAAAAGACAAGCAGCGAATTCAATCAGGAATTGAAATTTGCGGACAGTGAACTAGAACTAGATGACAGCATTGGTGTAGCTGTAGAGCTTGGTATGGATTATATGCTGAGCGAGAACTTTGGCCTGAACGCAGCAATTTGGTACGCGGACATCAGCACTGACGCAAAAGTAACTGTGTATGATGGAAACGGCAACTATGCAACTGAAACTGATGAGTTCGAAGTAGAAATCGACCCAATGGTCTACATGGTAGGTTTCAGCTACAAGTTCTGATTCCGTACCCCGGCAGCCTCTGGTCTGTAGGCTGTCAAGGTGCGTTCTCCTGTGCGGGGCCTCTGGCCCCGCCTTTTTATGTCTGGAGAACCGGGATTACGGCGAAAAAAAGGGCAGGGTTTTGAAACCCTGCCCTTTTTTACGTTATAAAACCCAGCTATCAGGCGCTACGGCGCTGCTGAGATGGGCGGCCTCTGCCCTGCCCCTGGCCAGCACCACCGCGGCCCCGGCCTGGATTACCACCCGCCGGCTTCGGCCCAAAGCTTTTGCCTTTGTTCGCGCCTTGCGGGTTACGACCACGGGCCTTGCTCGGGTCTGCCTTGGCTTTCGGCTTCAGCGGCAGGTTGTTTTTCGGCTCAAAACCTTCCACTTCCTTGCGCGGCAGCTGCTTCTTGATCAGCCTTTCAATGCCCGCCAGCTGCTTGCCTTCATCCGCACTCACCAGTGACAGCGCATGACCACTTTCGCCAGCACGGCCGGTACGACCAATGCGGTGCACATAATCTTCCGGAACGGTCGGCAGTTCAAAGTTCACCACCTGCGGCAGCTGTTTGATATCCAGGCCACGGGCCGCGATATCAGTCGCTACCAGCACACGTACTTCGCCGGCCTTGAAGTTGCTCAGCGCGCGGGTACGGGCACCCTGTGATTTGTTGCCGTGAATAGCAACGGCGGTAATGCCGTCTTTTTCCAGCTTCTGGGTCAGGCGGTTAGCGCCATGCTTGGTGCGGGTAAACACCAGCACTTGCTCCCACGCATTATCACGCACCAGCTTGCTTAACAAAGCGGTTTTCTGGCTCTGGTCCACCGGGTACACCGACTGCTTTACGTTATCGGCCGTGGTGTTACGGGTGGCCACTTCGATCTGCACCGGATTATGCAGCAGGCCTTCGGCCAGTTTGCGGATATCTCCAGAGAAGGTCGCGGAGAACAGCAGATTCTGGCGCTTGGGCGGCAGCATCGCAAGAATCTTGCGAATGTCCCGGATAAAGCCCATGTCCAGCATGCGGTCGGCTTCGTCCAGCACGAGGATTTCCACTTCGTCAAAACGCACGGCGTTCTGCTGGTACAGGTCCATCAGGCGGCCCGGTGTGGCAACCAGTACGTCCAGACCCTTGCGCAGCTTCATCATCTGCGGGTTGATCTTCACACCGCCGAATACCACAGCAGCCTTGGTGGGCACGTAACGGCTGTACAGGTTCACGCTGTCGTGTACCTGGGCTGCCAGCTCACGGGTGGGCGCCAGAATCAGCGCGCGCGGGCCTTTGCCGGTACGCGGCTTTTCCGCCAGACGCTGCAACAACGGCAGGGTAAAACCAGCGGTTTTGCCGGTGCCGGTCTGGGCCGCTGCCATGACGTCTTTACCGGACAGCACGGCAGGAATGGCCTGCAGCTGAATGGGAGACGGGGTCTCATAACCCTGATCAGAAGTGGCACGAACCAGCTGCTCGGACAAACCGAGGGAAGAAAAACTCATATAGGTGTACTCTTGATTGTTCTGCCTCCACGAACACCGTCGTCGGCGAATGCGGGCAGATGCCATGAAAGTTCATGGTATAAAAAGACGACTACAGTCACGCGCCGGATTGGGGTGACGTCCTCTGACAGGTCGTATGGATAATTCGCAAGGTGGCCATGGGCCAGAAAACTGCGGAGTCCTTAGAGGCAGGATGCAGGCACGATAACAGAGCGCCGGATAAATAGCTACGCAAGGTTTTAATTAGTACGCTGCTGTTTTTACCGCGCCTGAGGGAACTCCTGGCGCTGACGGCAGTCACTAAGTCCTCGTTTGTCATACAAATTCACTTGTAACGGAGATGCCATGCTCAGCGTTGGCGTGGGACCACTAAGCCTGTCCATCGAACACGTACTTCTGATTCTGGCCTTTGTGGTCGCGCTGATTGTTGGCGCCATTGCCGGCCGGAAACAGAAAACGCCAATCTCCGGCAGCCTTGCGGACATCTTCCTGGTGGCGATGGTCAGCGCCCGCATCGGGTTCGTGGTTCGCTATTTCGAGCACTATGAAAACGATTGGCTGGGTATGATTGATATCCGCGATGGCGGTTTTGACATGGTCACCGGTCTGGTGGTCGCCCTTGTCTTCTCCGCCTGGCTGATGTGGCGCCGCGCCAGTATTCGCCGGGCACTGGGCACGGCGGTTGCCGCCGGCGTGGTGACCTGGGGCTTCACCACCGGTGCCATTGCACTGATCAACCAGCAAACCAGCGGCCTGCCCGATGTCGCGCTCACCGACATGCAGGAACGCCCGGTTACACTGGAAAACATAGCCAAAGGCCAGCCCATGGTGGTCAACCTGTGGGCTACCTGGTGCCCGCCGTGCATCCGGGAAATGCCAGTGCTCGAGCAGGCCCAGCAACGTTACCCCCAGATTCGTTTTGTCTTCGCGAACCAGGGCGAACACCCGGAAACCATTAACCGGTTTCTGGACGAGCAGGCCCTGGAACTGGCCAACAGCCTCAGCGACCGGGCGGGCGAGTTGGGCCGGGTGGTCGGCAGTCATGGCCTGCCCACTACTCTGTTCTACAACGCCGATGGGGAGCTGGTAGACAGCCATATGGGGGAACTGTCCCAGGCCAGTCTGGCCCGCAATCTGGAACGGTTTGACGCCAGCTACCTGAGCCAATCTGCAACGGAAGAAACGGGGAGCGATCACTAGGGCAGAGCATCCGGAGTCATCCAGAAACTTGATAAATGTGTATATCTACCTGACAGTTGGTTAAAAGAAATACACTTTTCAGGAAACGGAGACGTTCATGAACCGTTGGGCTCTCAACCTCGGTCTGCCAATGTTACTGCTGGCCCTCGCCGGATGCAGCGACCAGAATACAGCCCCTCAGACCGTGCAGCTGGACTCTCCCTTTGAAACCGGTGTTCTGAGCGTTGCCACCCGCAATGGCTCCACCACCTACTTTCTCGATCGTCACGAGAACCCCATTGGCCCCGAGTATGCCCTGATCAGTGATTACGCCGAAGCCCGGGGCTGGGAAGTCGAGTGGACCATGCTGGACTCCACCAGTGCCGTTCTCGATTCGCTCCACTCAGGAAATACCCACCTGGCCGCCTCCGGGCTGACTCACCTGCCGGAACGCACAGAACGATTCACCCAGGGCCCGGCCCATACCGAAATTACCGAGCAACTGGTTTGCCACCGCGACGACCGGCCGCTGCCGCGCATGCCGGAAGACATCGCCGATACGCAGATAGTGGTCACGGCAGATGCCAGCTACGTCGGCACCCTGGAGCAACTGGCAGAGCAGTATCCAGACATTGGGTTCACGGAAGATGAAAACCGCACCACCGAGATATTGCTGTCTCAGGTGGCTGACAAAAACATTGCCTGCACCGTGGCAGACTCTAATATCGTTCAGACCATGCGCCGCCACTTCCCCCACCTGGAAGTGGCGATGAATCTGACCGAAGGCCGGAATCTGGGCTGGTATCTGCCAGCCGGGTCTGAAGAGCTGGCGTCTGACGCCCGGGAATGGATGAATAGCCGCGAAGGCGACGAATCCATTGGCCGCATGGAAAACCGTTACTATGCCTACATTGGCGAATTCGACTTTGTCGACCTGCGGGCCCTGAACCGCCGCATTGGAAACCGTTTGCCCAATTACATTGACCAGTTCCGGGAAGCCGAAATCAAAACCGGCATGCCCGCAGATCTCCTGGCTGCCCTGTCCTACCAGGAATCCCATTGGGATCCGGCTGCCATATCGCCCACCGGCGTACGGGGCATCATGATGCTGACCCGACGCACCGCGCACTCTCTGGGTGTTGATAACCGGCTGGACCCGGTAGCGGCGATCGACGGTGGCGCCCGCTATCTGGCTGACCGGCACCGCCGCCTGCCGGAAACCATCCCCGAGCCGGACCGCACTTTCCTTGCTCTGGCCAGTTACAACATTGGCCGTGGCCACCTGCTGGACGCCCGGCAACTGGCAAGAGACCTGGGCAAAAACCCGGACTCCTGGGAAGACATGAAACAGGTACTGCCCCTGAAAGCCGACAAGCGCTATTACCCCAGCACCCGTTACGGTTACGCCCGGGGCTATGAGCCTGTGCACTACGTGCAACGCATTCGCAACTACCGGGATGTGATCAGCCGGGCGTTTGATTAATCGATAATATCGGGAAACCTCTGCCGCATCCGATACAACCGGATAATAGTGACCAGGTTCGTCACCAGCACCATGGCTTCCGCCAGAATGCCCCCGACCGACCCGATCACGATGTTATTGAGCATCCACGAGAAGGCCGCCAGCCCGAGCACAATGCGCAAGGGGATACCGCGCAGCATAAACATGCCCACGGTACCGAAAACCATCGCCATCAGCGGGAACACATCCGTCACCGACTGCCAGGTGGCCCAGGCCACCACGGAACTCACCGTTAACAGCGCCAGCATCAACTGCCAGTTGCCCTGAAATCGCCGGGCCAGCTCGATACGAACAATCACCAGAACCGTCAGCGCCGCGGCCGTCCAGCTCTGGAAAAAGGCAAACATCAGCACAAAGGCGACGTTGGCTGAAATCAGCAACACCATCAGCCGGTCGTCGTTTTTGTTGGCAAAGCCGGCAATGCAGAATCCCAGGGCCACCAGGCCAGCCACCTGCCCGAGCATTTGTGCCAGCGACATATCCGTTAACATGTCGACCATGCAATTCCCCGATCACGAAACAGCCATCAGCCTAGCAGATTTGCCCGTGCACCGGCTTTGCCGGCCTGAAGGCCGGGCATAAAAAAACCGGCGACCGCATTGCTGCGGGCACCGGCCAAGGGGTCGGCCTGAAGGGGATCAGGCCAGTGTGAACAACTTACTCAGTTTAGCTGCGGATGATGAAATCAAAGGCGCTCAGGGCAGCCTTGGAGCCTTCACCCATCGAGATCACAATCTGCTTGTACGGCACGGTGGTGACATCACCCGCCGCAAAAATACCCGGAATTGAGGTCTCGTTACGGTCATTTACGATGATCTCGCCGTGTTGGCTCAGTTCAATATCACCTTTCAGCCATTCCGTGTTCGGCACCAGGCCGATCTGAACGAACACGCCTTCCAGCTCAACATGATGGTCGTCACCAGTCTTGCGATCCTTATAGTTCAGGCCGCTGACCTTGCCATTTTCACCAACAATCTCGGTAGTCTGGCCAGAAGTGATGATCTTCACGTTGTCCAGACTGCGCAGCTTCTTCTGCAGCACTTCATCGGCTTTCATTTCGTCACCGAATTCGATCAGCGTTACGTGGCCGACAATACCGGCCAGGTCAATGGCCGCTTCCACGCCGGAGTTACCGCCGCCAATCACCGCCACGCGCTTGCCCTTGAACAGCGGGCCATCGCAGTGCGGGCAGTAAGCCACCCCCTTGTTGCGGTACTCTTCCTCACCGGGCACGCCCATCTGGCGCCAGCGGGCACCGGTAGACAGAACCAGGGTCCTGGACTTCAGGGTAGCGCCGTTTTCCAGCCGCACTTCGTGCAGACCACCTTTTTCAGCGGACGGAATCAGCTTCTCGGCGCGCTGCATGTTCATGATGTCCACGTCGTATTCGTTAACGTGCTGCTCCATAGCAGCGACCAGCTTCGGGCCTTCGGTGTAAGGCACGGAGATCAGGTTCTCGATACCCATGGTGTCGGCCACCTGGCCACCAAAGCGTTCGGCAGCGATACCGGTGGAGATGCCTTTACGGGCGGAATAAATCGCCGCCGACGCACCGGCCGGGCCACCACCAATCACCAGTACTTCGAACGGATCGCGCTCGTTGATTTTCTTGGCTTCTTTCGCAGCGGAATTCGTGTCCAGCTTGGCGACAATCTCTTCCAGAGTCATGCGGCCCTGACCCCAGGATTCACCGTTCAGGAACACGCTCGGCACTGCCATCACTTCACGGCGCTCAACTTCGTCCTGGAACAGCGCACCATCAATGGAGGTATGCTTGACCTTCGGGTTCAGGATGCTGATCAGGTTCAGCGCCTGCACCACGTCCGGGCAGTTCTGGCAGGACAGGGAGTAGTAGGTTTCAAACTCCAGGTCTTCATCCAGATCCTGAATCTGCTCAATCACTTCCTGGGAGGCCTTGGATGGGTGACCACCCACCTGCAACAGCGCGAGAACCAGTGAGGTGAACTCGTGCCCCATGGGGATACCGGCAAAGCGGACACTGACATCAGAGCCGACACGCTGGATGGCGAAAGACGGGCGACGTACACGCTGGTCGTTCTCGGTACGAAGGCCGATCTTGCTGGACATCGGCTCGAGTTCTTCCAGAAGCTCCTTCAGTTCCTGTGACTTTGCGCTGTCGTCATACGCTGCCACCAGCTCGATTGGCTGCTGCAGTTTTTCCATGTAGGCCTTGAGCTGTTGCTTGATATTGGCATCCAACATGTTCGGTATTCCCCTTTAATGTCTTAAAACTAAATAACTGAATTCAAACGGTTCGTTATTTGAAGATGTGAGTAAGATAAGGGCTGACTATCAAAAGCTCAAATTGATTGAAGTAAGTCAATTGATAGCCACTCCCTATGTCACTCACTGGAAGCAATTGCCAGAACCGAAAAAGGCCCGCTTAGCGGGCCTTTCTCTGAAGCTTCACTGGTAACAAGAAGCTTAGATCTTGCCAACCAGGTCCAGAGACGGAGACAGAGTCTCTTCGCCTTCTTTCCACTTGGCCGGGCATACTTCGCCAGGATGGTTGCGCACGTACTGAGCGGCTTTCACCTTGCGCAGCAGGTCGTCTGCGTCACGGCCGATGCCTTCCGCAGTGATTTCCATCGCCTGGATAACGCCATCCGGATCGATCAGGAAAGTAGCACGGTCTGCCAGGCCCTGGCCTTCACGCATCACACCGAAGTTGTTGGTGATGGTGCCGGTCTGGTCACCTACCATGTAGTACTGGATCTTGCCGATGGTGTCGGAGCTGTCGTGCCATGCTTTGTGGGTGAAGTGGGTGTCTGTGGATACAGAGAACACTTCAACGCCCAGCTTCTGCAGCTCTTCATACTTGTCTGCAACATCGCCCAGTTCGGTCGGGCATACGAAAGTGAAGTCGGCCGGATAGAAGAAAAATACCGCCCACTTGCCTTTTACGTCCGCATCACTGATTTCTACGAACTCGCCTGCTTTAAAGGCAGTTGCGTTAAACGGCTGAATTTCGCTGTTAATAATACCCATTTAAAGATAACTCCTGATCAATGGATTTACGTGTCAATGAATGAACAGGTCCGAACTATACGACCTTATCCCGGCTTTAGAAAATTGATAATTCCCAAAATCTAGATAGCCTGCGCCTATCAGAATTCACTGAACAAACGCCAAGGTCGCCGCCGCCCTGCCTGAAAAAGCTGTTGGTCTCTATATGGAGGCTTCTCTCGCGAATTCAATCCTGCGGAAAACCAGTACACATTATTCACATCGACAGGACAGGACCCTGAATGCAGGGCGCTTTGTGGTGATATACTTGACGGGTCGACGAGCCAGCATCGGGCTGCTCGTTCCGGGTTCTTTCTGCAAAGAACCAAACAGCCAGGACACGCCAGACAGGGAGTTCCATTGCGTTACTGCCGGGCCATTACCGTTGCGATTTTACTGATGCCGGTCACCGCCAGCGCCTTGTCGCTGGATGAAGCACTGGCCATTGCCAGGGAGCAGGCAACCACGCTACAAACGCTGGACGCCGAAACCCGACAGGCCGAAGCTCTACACCAGCAGTCGGCCCAGGCTTTTCTGCCCACCATCAGCGCCGATGCTTCCTGGCTACGGGCCGACTCCTCCCTGATTACTGGCGTGCCGGTCCCCACCTCGGGCATGCCGCCAGGCATTCAGCGCACCGATCTCGGGCCCGTGGAGGGCACGGTAAGCGGTGTTCAGGTTGTTCAGCCTGTGTTTAATGCCGACGCTCTCCAGCAACGTGAGGCTGCCGACATCCACGTCGACGCCCGCCGTCACGCGCAACAATGGGGGCAACAGGCTCTGCGCCTTGAGGTGGCACGCCAGTACTTCAATGTTCTGCGCTTGCACGAGCAGCAGAAAGCTGCCCTCCAGTCCCGATCTGCGGCCAACGAGGCCGCCAGGCTGGCCCGGGCCAGCTACAAGGAGGGCCTGGCGCCCCGCATCGACAGGGAACAGGCCGATGCCGAGCTGGCGGCAGCCAGTGCACGGGTGGCCAAAGCAGAGGCAGAAAACCAGCAGGCGCAGTATCAACTGAAAAGCCTGCTGGGAATGGCACCGCAAGAACCGTTAGCTATTACCGATGCCATGCCCCGCCCGAAACCACCAACCGAAATGGCCGACGCCGCCCCCCGTAAAGATCTACAGGCCCGTCAACTGGCCGTTAACGCTGCTGACGCCAGAACCACTGCCTCCGAAGCAGACTGGATACCCCGGGTAAACCTGCTGGCCAGACAGCAGTGGGCCCACGGCAATGAATTACTGGATGACAACGCCGATGGCTGGCTGGTAGCAGTCAACCTGCAGTGGACCCTGTTCGATGGCTTCGGCCGCGAGGGCCGGATTGCCGAATCCCGCGCCGATGCAGACAAAGCCCGGGCCGAGCTGGAGGAAACCCGGCGACGCATTGAACGGGAACAGGCTATAGCCACAAGCCAGTGGCAGGCCGGATATGCTGCCTGGCAAGCGGCGAAGAAATCCGCCCAGGCTGCACAGCGCGCTGCCCGACTGGCCACGCGGCGTTACGAAGAAGGCATTGGCTCAATGACAGACCTGCTCGCAGCCCGGGCCAGGCTCGACCACGAGAGGGCCACCCGGATTGACTCACGCTACCAGGCCGTTCTTGCCGGCATGAATTACCACCTGCAGAATGGCCGCGATCCACTCCTGGCCTTAGGGGCGCAGCATCCATGATGACCTTAACCCGAACCCTGGTGCTTGCCGCGGCGCTGGCCGTTACCGGTTGTTTCAGCGAATCCCCGGAAGCGCCGGAAACCGCCAAAGAAAAACCCGAAGTCACCGTTGCCGAAACCCGGGCATGGCAGGGCTCCGCCACCCGGAAACTGCCCGGCGTGGTTCGCCCGGGCAAGCGCGCCGTTCTGAGTACACGCGTTGCCGGTACCCTGCTTTCGGTGGAAGTAGACCCCGGTGATACCGTGAAAGCCGGCGATTTGCTGGCCACCGTGGATGCCAGAGAAGTGGATGCCGCCATCGAAGCCACCCGCGCAAAAATCACCGCCACGGAATCGGCCGCACAACAGGCCCGGCTAGACAGCCAGCGGCTGCAACGGCTGTACGA
>Ga0136556_1001122_pt1 | contig 14099 bp, 12 predicted proteins | sample AntRauTorckE6831_FD_104780 | JGI IMG/M metagenome (GOLD analysis project Ga0136556, IMG submission 104780) | Saline lake microbial communities from Rauer Islands, Antarctica - Metagenome Torckler E6 #831 | ecosystem: Environmental > Aquatic > Non-marine Saline and Alkaline > Saline | place... | reverse complement strand
GGTGGTATTGGCTTGGTAAGCACACCATAGCGCAAACTTTCGCAACGTAACATCATTTTCCTGCGCTTTTAAATAGGACAATATCGAGATTACATGATTGTCTTTCTGCTCAACACGTTCTCCGGTTTCAGCATTAATAATAATTATCTGCTGACCTTCATCATCATAGGCGTAAATAAAATTTCGGTTATCCTTTGCCATATTATTAAGCGTCTGAATTAAATTATATTGTTACTTTCACCCAAACATATTGATTTTTATTGGTAATACAACCATACTTTCAGGAATCATTCTAATAAAAAAGTAAGCAGTTGAAAAATGCGCAGTCGGCTTCCAAAAGCGAACTATTTTCGTGGGCGTTATATGATTGGGCGAACAGCGCTTTTTTTGCCGTCATTCAAACGTTTGTTTTTGCCACGTATTTCATTCAGTCGGTAGCCGAAAACGATACCATTGGCAGCACACAATGGGGCAATACCATTAGCGCAGCCGGTTTGGTTATAGCGTTTGGCGGACCTATGCTGGGCGCTATGGCCGATCAATTTGGACGGCGTAAACCCTGGATTGTAGCCTTCAGTTTACTTTGTATAGCAGCAACGGCCGGTCTTTGGTTTGTACAGCCCGGCACCGAATTTGTTACACTGGCGCTGATTCTCATCTTTTTTAGTACCATAGGTTCGGAGGCAGCCATTATTTTCTACAATGCCATGCTGCCCGATTTGGCCTCCAAAGAAAACGTAGGTCGATGGTCGGGCTGGGCCTGGGGATTGGGTTATGCCGGCGGCATGGTTTGCCTGGTGGTGGCTTTGTATGGTTTTATTCAGGTAGAAGTGCCGCCTTTTGGGTTGGATGAAGCCTATTCCGAACCGGTACGTGCAACCTTTCTTTTGGTAGCCGTTTGGTATTTGCTTTTTTCCATGCCGCTTTTCTTTAACACACCGGACACTCCGCGTACAAACATCAGCTTATCTAAAGCGGTGACGAATGGCTGGCAACAATTGAAAGACTCAGTTGCACATGTAAAAGAGTATCGGCACATCCTGCGCTTTCTGGTTGCACGCATGGTTTTTATTGATGCGCTGGCTACCGTTTTTGCTTTCGGCGGCATCTATGCAGCGGGCACCTTTAACATGGACGCTACGCAAGTGCTGATATTTGGTATAGGCCTGAATATAACAGCCGGTATTGGCGCCGGGGTTTTTGCCTGGGTGGACGACCTTCTTGGAAGCCGGCGGACCATGTTAATATCGCTCGGGGCGTTAATCATCATTACCACTGCTATTTTACTTGTCACATCCATAACCTGGTTTTATGTAACGGGCCTGGCATTGGGTATTTTTGTGGGGCCGGTACAGGCGGCCAGCCGAACCTATATGGCAAGGGTAGCCCCCGATCATCTAAAAAACCAGATGTTTGGCTTGTTGGCTCTTTCGGGCAAAGTAACGGCTTTCATAGGTCCGTTTTTAGTAGGATGGGTTACGTTTTTTGCGGCAAGCCAGCGCGTAGGAATGAGTGTAATTGTTATGTTATTTATCATTGGCTTTGTGCTTTTGCTGCGCGTACCTGCTGCAGAAGAAGTTGCTTCTGATAGTTGATTCTCTAATGGGTATAAATTGTCGTATATTAAATCATAAAGTACGCTACACGGCTCAAAATGGCAGCATTAATTCATCATCTACCCCGATCTCAAAATGAGCATAGATACCCTTATTCCTGAAACCAAAAAAAAACGTTTAAATGCTCTTAAAAAATATGAGCTGGACCGCGAAGCGGGGTCTGAGGAATTTATAGCCCTCACCAAATTAGCCACAAGAATATGCAACATGCCTATCTCGCTCATCAATTTAATCAACAGCTATAAGCAATGGTCAATAGCAGGCTACGGCACAGAATTGCATGAAATACCCCGCGAAATGTTAATGCATCCATACACTGTTCTTGATGGTATTCTGTTTGAAATTGAAGATCTTAGCGAAGACCCGTTTTTTAAGGATAAAGAGTATGTGCTAAAAGATCCCAAGCTTCGGTATTATGCGGGGGTTCCTTTGAAAACTACTGACGGGCATAATATAGGTTCGTTATGCGTTTTTGATGATCAGGTAAATAAGCTGAAACCCTGGCAGCTTGAAAGCTTGGAGATACTGGCGGATGAGGTAATAGCACATCTTGATCTGCAATTGAGGGAAAAAGAGCTGGAAGAATTAAGTGCGCAAAGAAGTAAGATAGTGAATATCGTAAGCCATGATTTGAGGAACCCGCTCTCCGGCATTATCGGTATTGCCAAGTTAGTAGGGGAGGATGGCGTTGAAGACGAGAAAGAGCTTGCATATATGATGCAATTAATTGATAAAAGTGCCATGCATTTGCTGCAAAATGTAAATAACTTGTTAGATGTTTCACAAATCGAATCAGTACCTCTTCAGTTAAATCCTTCACTGATTGACATTAAAAAAGCAACCCTTAATATTGTATCGTTGCACCGCGCGGCGGCTAAAGTGAAGAATATAGAGCTGGAAACAGTATTTAATATCTTTGAAAAGGGGCTGTATGATGAAGTCCGGTTTGAGCAAATTTTAGGAAACCTGATAACGAACGCTATTAAGTTTACCCCTGCAGGCGGTAAGATAACGATTCGGCTTTGGTATCCCATTCAACCTTCGGGCAAAGCTAAACAAGGCTTGAAGTTTGAGGTCGAAGATACCGGTATAGGTATCCCGGAAAAATTTATGGATATTCTGTTTACAAAATTTGGCGAACATGGCCGGCAGGGAACAACAGGCGAAAAGAGCTTTGGCCTTGGTTTACCCATGCTCAAAGGTCTGATTGATTCTCACGGCGGGAACGTGGTGGTAAAATCGAAGGAAGGAGAAGGGACAATATTCACGGTTTTCTTGCCGGAACTTGAAGCGGACAATACCGGATATAATAAGGAATAGCAGTAATTTTATTTACATTTCTTGCCATTAGTTTTTATCATCCGTTGATGGATCAAACACCCCCGTACCAAACCTTACCACCCGCATCAAAAAAAGCTTGGCGCATAAATAATAGTTTATGGTGCTTATTGATCTGGATGGTACCGTCTTACCTGTTTTTTTTGTGGTCTTACAATGCAAATGTATCATTCTGGATTTTAATTGCTGCACTGTTAGGGGCCATCTTTTTAACGATTTTACTGGTGATTATCACTCCACAAATTCGATGGCGCCAATGGAAATATAAAGTTGACGAACACGAAATTGATCTTCATTACGGTATTTGGTTTTCACGAAGCACGCTTGTTCCGGTAAAACGCGTACAGCATGTTGATACTCGTCAGGGGCCCATTTTACGCCAGTATAAGCTGGCTGATGTGGTAATATCAACGGCTGCAACCACCCACAAAATACCGGCACTTACAGAGGCTACAGCGGATAGAGTACGCAGCGAAATCTCAACGTTTGCTCGCAAAGCTAAAGAAGATGTCTGAACCCAAACGCCAACACATCGTGGCTGCTATTACGCAGTTACTGCAAACTATTCGCCAGAACTGGATAACCATATTGGTATTACTATTTGTGGGCAGTGGCAGTGATTCAATGTTCGGGCCCCTGCTAATTATTGGTTTCGCCGTATTAGGTTTAATTGGAGGGTTTGTCTCGTGGTGGCGTTTCACCTACCAAGTAGTAGAGGGCGAATTACGGATCAACCAGGGAATTTTTGTACGAAAAAATTTATACCTTTCACAAGACCGCATCCAGGTGATTGACATTTCGGCCGGTATTGTGCAGCGTATGTTTGGTTTAGTATCAATTGAGGTGAAGACGGCCGGGAGTACCTCTAAAGAGGCGAAGATTGATGCTATAAGCCGCGATGAAGCTGAACGGTTGAAGCAATCACTGCGTAGTAATGATTCAGCTACGGGGGAAGAGGAAGTAGCCGAATTGACGCCCCAAAAAGTCTATCATCTTAGTTATAAAGAGTTACTTATAACCGCTTCAACTTCCGGCAATTTGGGTATTGCTCTTTCCATTGTAGTAGGGGTTTTTTCGCAGGTTGATCAAATTATTGACGAAGAACGCATGATTGCTTTCTTTGAATCGGTGATGCCTGCTTCTGTTGGGTTTAGCCTTGTGCTCTCTACCATTTTATTTATTCTGATCATATCCTGGCTGCTATCTTTTTTTGGTACGCTTATTAAGTATTATGACTTTACACTGACGGTAAATGATGAGGAGCTGCATATTAAACGCGGTCTTTTCGAGCAAAAGCAGCTTACGGTACCGTTCAATCGCATTCAGGCTATTCAAATAAAAGAAGATCTGCTTCGTCAGCCGCTGGGATATGCTTCAGTAATCTTGGAAAGCGCGGGCTATGGAGGCGAGCAGCAAGAGCTAAATTCAACCACACTATACCCGCTATTAAAAAGGGGTGAAGTAGGCAATTTTATCCAAGAAGTGGTGCCTCAGTATCATATTAGTGTGCAAGCGAAGAGACCGCCTAAAATAGCTATTCGGCGATATTTGCTGCGCATGGTATGGGTATCGCTCCTTATTATTGTACCTGCCTGGTTGTTTATTCCGTATGGTATCTACAGTTTATTTCTGATAATTCCGGCTTTGGTATTAGGCTACGGTCAGTACAATGATGCTAAAATCGGATTTTCATCGGATGATGCCGAAACGTTGTTGCTACAATCTCGATTGTTAAGCCGGAGAACGGCTATAGTAAAAAAATACCGGGTGCAATCTGCAAGCACGCAGCAAAATCCCTTTCAACGTCGCCTCAATCTTGTAACATACAGTTTAACGGTAACCTCCGGGAGCGGGGGGCAGACATTTACTATTCGTGAACTTACCGAAACTATGGGTGCCCAATTTTTGGAGTGGCTATCTGAGGCGGGCACCGATAATGTACAATCGGAAGATATATTTTCATTATCAAGCGATGCTACGGAGTAAATAAAAACCGGTAGGTAAACAGGGTAACTACACCGAAAATTACGTGGAGTCCCAGTATCCAATACGGCATTAACGGGCTCCATCGGCGTCCCATAATGCCGGGGTCATCAATCAACTTGCCCTCTCCTATATGAGGATGATCATCCGATAGCAGGCCCAGCATCACCCCCACAAAAATACCGTGCGCAAAACCCCATAATATACCTGCCGGCCAGTGAGCTTGTATTCCCATCGCGGTTATTGTGAGAATATACATAGCGCCCCACGCGGCCCCGGCTAACAGGTGCAGAAGTAGGCCAGCGGTGTAAACCTTAGCCTTATCTTTTATATCAACAAAGCGGGCGCCCAACAAATACGGTAAATCCAGCGTGTGTCCTGCAATATTTAGAAAATAAGATAAAATGGTGATGATAACCGTGCCGACAAGCCCCGAAATTGCACCCAGTAATAGACTCCCGTCCATAAAACCTCCGATGTTGCGTTAATTAGTCATTATTTGTGTCGATATAGGAAAGTGTTACCTCAAAAGTGATGCTGCGCTCATCTTCCATCGCAATGTCTGCTTCACTGTCTATATTCGGCGTATTCATATTTGAAATAGTACATGCGCATTTTTCACCGATGTATTCACTCACTTCTTGGGTGATCAAATGCTCCAGTTGAGAAGGGGAAAGGGTCTTTAGTTTATTACTCATAATACTTGGCAGTTTAATTCTAATATTGATAAATAGTTCTACTAAACATTCTAATAAAAAGAATGTAATAAAAAAAAACCAATAGAATTTTATGCCTTCACACGTAGTACGGGAAGCGGCGGTAATTTAAAGAAAGGAAATAAACCAACCGGATTGCTACAGAACTCCTTGGGTATCAAATGCTTTATCGATAGATACTTTTAAATCACTCATTTGAATAGGCTTAACTAAATAGTCAATATAATTAGTCTCCTTTGCGCGGGATTGATTGTATTCGTCTGAATTGCCTGTAATATAAATGACCGGGACATCGGAGGTGTTCCGGATTTCGTGCATTGCATTGATGCCGTCAATATTATCTTTCAGTTGTATGTCCATCAATATAAGATCGGGTTTAAGCTCGGTAGCTGAATCTATTGCTCCCTGTCCGGTGCTATCCTTTCCAACAACGGAGTAGTCAAGTTTTGTAATCATTCTTTCAAGAACCATTGCAAGAATCATATCATCCTCTACAATGAGGACGGTATTTTGCCAATCAGTCATAATTTAAAATATACCCCAGTCAAATTTTGTAAAAAGCCGTGTCGACGATTTTTTTATTAGAATACTCTAATAAATGAAATTTTTTTGAATTATCCTAAAGCTACATCCAAAAGCATCATAATACTAAATCCCACCATGGTTCCCATGGTGGCTATATCGGTATTTCCTTTAAGCTGCGACTCGGGAATTAATTCTTCGACAACTACATAAATCATTGCACCGGCGGCAAAAGCCAGTGCATAGGGTAAGATAGGTTGAATCAATAATACAGCGGCGGCCCCGATTACGGCAGAAACGGGCTCAACTATTCCGGAAAGTTGTCCGTACCAAAAACTCTTTCCTACCGATACTCCCTCACGTCTTAGCGGTACAGAAACAGCGGTGCCTTCCGGAAAATTCTGGATGCCAATTCCAATGGCCAGTGCCACGGCTCCTGCAATGGTAGCGCCGCCCGCTGCTTCAATACCGGATGCAGCAGCTCCAAAAAGTACACCAATAGCTAAGCCTTCGGGAATGTTATGCAGGGTAATGGCCAATACCAGTAGCGTGGCCCGCCTCCATGTTGTTTCTACGCCCTCCGCTTCTTCGGTGGGAAAGCCTAAATGGAGGTGGGGCATATAGGCATCGCAAACACGAAGAAAAATACCCCCCGATAGAAAACCAATAACAGCCGGCATCCAGGCGGTAACTCCCTGGGCTATAGCCATATCAATGGAAGGAGCAAGCAAGGACCAAAAACTGGCTGCAATCATGACACCGGCTGCAAAACCCAGCATTGTATCCAATACTTTTTGGTTAATAGTGCGAAAGAAAAAAACGAGCGCCGCGCCCAAAGCCGTAACGCTCCAGGTAAAAAGTCCCCCAAGTAAACTTTGGTATATGGGTCCGATGGATATAAACCAATCCTTAAGTTCTGCAAATTCCATGTCTATACATTTGTAATTTAGAATGATTCAAATGCAAGGATAAGAAAATAAAAGGTCAATCAAAATAAATTTTTAGCCTTGACTAATAATTTGATTAAATGACCTGTTATTCTTCCTTTTTCCAAAAGATAATGCCGCCTGCCTGTTTGCCTATTTCAATCACATCCGCTCGCTTCAGCTTTTCCAGGTCAATAACATCCACCGATCCTGCTTCGCCGCCAATGCCTTCAACCGACATAAAAGCAAGCTTGCTGTCGGGAGAAATGCTTACGCCGTGCGTCACCTTTCGGCTGTTGGGGATGGCGGCTAATTCCTTGCCGGTTTCCAGATTCCAAACGCCGGTTGCGGCTCCTCCTTTGTAGCTGACTACCAACAGCTTCCCATCCGGGCTTACTTCAAGATTATAGGGTGCGTTACCTTTTCCGGCTTCAAAGGTTCGGCTTACTCTCCACGAATCACTGTTGACTTCCAGTATTAAATCCGAACCGTTGCAGGCTACATATACTAAGTTTTTGGCGGGATGGGGGTCGGCCCAGGTTGGTTTGCATTGCGGCTTCATGACCATTTGGTTCTTTCCCTCTTTCATTTCTTTGGGACCGCTGTCATCGTTGGTAACCACATTTAGGCGCCGGGAAACCTGCATAGTGGCCGTATTAATTTCCATTAATTCGTCAGTCATCATAGATACGTGATACTGCTGCCGGCCATTTTCGGTGAGGCGGGAACCGTGCGGCATGATGCCGGTAGGAATTTCACCAATCACTTGCATTGCTTCGGGATCAACGACCGAAACGGTGCTCGGCTCCATATCACCATGCAAGTTAAAGTTCACTACATATAGCAGACCGGTGGCTTTGGATATTTCCATGCTGGCAGGGAAAAGTCCCAATTCAGTTCGGCTGACAAACTCGTTGGTGCCGGTTTTAAATTTATACAGCCAGCCATAGGGATTTCCGTGGGCTACCGACAAGTACCAGTATTCTCCGTTCAATCCAATGTTGATGCCGTGCGGGCCCTCAATTTCAGTAGGCCATACACCCACTTTCACCTCATCCACAATGGATCCTTTTTGGGTGGCAGCATCATACTTTACCAAGTAAACCGCATCTTCTGACTCGGCCGTGACGTAGGCATAATACTGTTGTGCGGAGGTTACATCGGGTAGTAGAATTATCAATCCAGTGATAATGATAAAAAGTAAAGGAATAAGTTTTATTCTGGTCATGGGAGAATTAAATTCTGGTTGTTTATCGTCATCCCCCTTGATTCGTCTGTGACGAATCCTCCCCCTTCGAAGGGGGACAAAAGAGTCCCCTCTTGAGAGGGGTGCCCTACTAAGCTTTGGCGCAGTAGGGCGGGGTGTGTTTATTCAGTTGTTGCTCCAAGCGAATACTCGAGACCGATTAGGTTGAGTTCATGATTTTAATTGGTGCCCCGGGGTTTATCCACCAACTCAAACGCCCAAAGCCCCGAATTCCAATCGGTCACAAAAATGTAGCCTTTATATGGTTGCGGTCCCCATGCCATGGGCGCATTCGGTATTTTGCCTTGGTGATGCGTGGGAATATAGTGCGCTATTTCCCGTCCCTGGTCGTATAAATTTCCCATCAGCTCACCTGAGATATCAACCACGCGCAGCCCGGCATTATAATAGGCAATGTATAGTTTATCATCCTTCACCCACAGGTTATGTGTGCCTGCTTCGGGAACCTGGTAGCGAGCTACTTCTTTGGGTTGATCCCAGCCGTCCTCGAACTTTATAAAGTGCATCCATCCGGCGGCAATGGTAGGACGGTCCTGAACATAAAGTCCGTTAGGGAACGCTTCATCTCCGGCTATCACATAGAAATCATCCGTCGATTTGCTCTTAAACGGAAAGGCCGCGTGGTTCCATCCGCTGGGGTAGGCATAGCTGCCCAGCTTAACCGGATTTTTTAGCGAGCCGACCCCGGTATTGTGTTGATCAGGACTGTTGGCGTTGGGCGTACTTCCAACATCTACGGCAACAATACCATCGCTCCAGTTTGAAGAATAGGCGATGCCGTTTTCAACCCACACATCATGGATGGAATGCCCGGGGGTATCCAGCTCAAAGCGGCTGACGGTAGTCGGGTTTTTGGGATCGCTTATATCAATAATGTCGTAGCGCCGCCCGTTATTTACGGCAAAAACGTGATCTTTATAAATAAAGGCATTATGTACGCCGCCGGTGAGTCCATTCGTATATTCTGAGATGATTGATACATTTGAAGGATCGCTGACATCCAAAATAACAATACCGTTTTTACGATCAGAAGCGCCCTCACGCGTAATCACTGCTGTACGGCCGTCTTCGGAAATTTTAACATCATTAACCGTTCGGGCGTCAACGGTTACGGTGTCAATTATGCTCATATTTGCCGGGTCGGTAACGTCCCAAAAGTAAGTTTCACCGTTGGCGCCCCATGTTCCGGTGATGGCGTAATCGCGCCCGTCCACTCCTTCCCAAATCCAAAGATCTGACGTATGCACATCACTGACCAAGCCGTGACCAACCACGCGCAGTTCCTGCTTAACATTGCGCTGATCAACCCGAATGGTTTGCTCAGCCATTGCTTTACCTGCATTGGCAGTGATGGTATATAAGCCGGGTTTATTTGCCACAAACTTGCCGTTTTTACTAATTTGACCGGATGCAGCTACGCCTAAATTATCGTCGGGCTGCGCGGTGAAAGAATATTGGATCGGCATTTCATTAACGGTTCCACCTCGCGCATTTTTTGGCGTTGTTTTGAACGTAACTACGTCACCGGTTTTGGTATTATCGGCATCGTTGCCAAGCTTTAAATTGGTTACCGGATTTTTGGTGATGCTACCTTGCCATTTTTTAGTAACATCTTCTGCCTGCGCCGTTAAGGTAAACGAGCCGGCTTTTTTTGCTTTTAGCCGCCCGAATTTATCTACTTCGGCCACCGAGGTATCCGAACTCTTAAGGGTGATATCTGCATTTTCTCTCATTAACCCTTTTGTATCTTTCACTTCATAGTTGACAGGAATTGTGGTGTGGGAATAAATTTTTTCGGGCATATTTAGGAATGTAATAGACTGCAGCGGGGGATAAGCCACATCAACCTTAATAGGTTTTGAAATGCGTTGCTCCCGGGGAGCCACAGTACGTGCTATAACCTGGAAAGTGCCCGGCCGTAATGCTTTTAACATTCCGCTTGGACTAACCGAAATGGATTTGCGGTCGCGTGTGAAAAAAAGCACGGTATCTTGCATAGCATTGCCGTCGGCATCATAAGCGGTAGCCGATAATTGTATTTCTTCATCAACCTGTAGTTTTATTGTGGCGGGTTCAACTTCAATATTTCCTTTGGCGCTTTGATCTTGTGCCTGCAGTGCAGCGCTTGTGAAAAAAGCGAAAATGAAGAAAAGGATGGCTGGTAATTTGTGGTTTTGAGGGGTGTTCATAAAAGTGTATTTGAGGTTAAGGACAAATCTGAACTCTTAATTAATTAAAATTAGAAGTTAAAATGGAATGTTATTTTTAAATATCGCTATAATCGGTCTTTCCAGAGCCGCGGATCTCGTGAAGTATTAAATATGCCATGCACCCGCACTGTCTGCTCTTTATCATCAACGGTAAAGTGAATCATATAATGATATGTTGCAAAAGACAAACAGCGAACATTATCATAGCGTACCTGGTGGAATGGATTTTGCTCTAAATATTTGAATTACTCTTTTATTGCTGAGTGAAATTTTTCACCTAATCCGGGTTGCTGCTTATTGTACCAGCCAATACCTCTTTGAATATCACTTTTGACTTCCGGCTCAATCTGAATGGTAAAAGACATTAATCAATCTTAAAGTGATCTTTTACTTTTTCCCAGTTTAGCAACCGTTCGGGATTTTGCTCAGATTTTTTTATACGTTCTCGTACTACAGCTTTGTGTTCTCCTGGTATTTCTGTTAAGACGGTAGCCTCTAAACCAAGCTGTTCAATTAATTGCATCACAAAGTCAACCTTCTGATTTGGTATTTTAAGTGTTATTTTTTTCATAAAAATAAGATAGTCCTGTGATTTGCCTTTCCACATAATAATAAATTAACGTTAAAAAGACATTTGATATTTGAAAGGCTGTGACGAACTATTAATTTAGCGCTCGGTTTCTTATTTTTACCAGCCTTAATATGTGAGTGATATGAACTTTAAATGAACAGTAGGAATTCCATCCGCCGGCTGGCGGATGGAATCGCTAAGCCTAACTATTTTAACAACTGATTTAAATGAGCATCAACTTCGATAAAGAACGCTTTTTACACCGCCATATCGGTTCCGATGATTCACAGATAGAAGAAATGCTTGCCGAAGTCGGCGCATCTACTTTTGATGAACTGATAGACCAAACTATCCCCCAAAATATTCGCCTCCAAAAAAGAATAGATTTGGACGAACCCATGAGCGAATATCGTTTTCTGGATGAATTCGAAAAGCTGGCTTCAAAAAATGAAATTAAAAAGTCGTTCATTGGCATGGGCTATCATGATACGCTTACACCCAATGTTATCAAGCGGAATATTCTTGAAAATCCGGGCTGGTATACCGCTTATACGCCATACCAGGCCGAGATTGCCCAGGGCCGGCTGGAAGCGCTGATTAATTTTCAGACCATGGTCTCGGACCTGACCGGCATGGAACTGGCCAATGCCTCATTACTTGACGAAGGCACGGCCGCTGCGGAGGCGATGTCGATGTTTTATGGCTCCCGAAAAGGAGCGAAGCGAAAAGGGGCTGATACTTTTTTCGTTTCAGAACTATGTCACCCGCAAACCATAGATGTAATTAAGGGCAGGGCGCGATCTCAAAATATCGAAGTGGTGGTGGGCAATCATAATGAGCTTGATTTAACTGGTGATAATCTTTTTGGCATCTTATTACAGTACCCCGGCACGGATGGCTCAGTAGAAGATTACAGCAGCCTGATTGCAGCGGCTCGAGAGCAGGATGTGCAGACCGTAGTAGCTGCCGATTTACTGAGTCTCACCCTTTTAAAATCGCCGGGTGAAATGGGCGCAGATGCGGTAGTAGGCACCACCCAGCGAATGGGCGTGCCCATGGGATACGGCGGGCCGCATGCGGCTTATTTTGCCACCGGCGAAAGCTATAAGCGAAAAATTCCCGGTCGAATCATTGGTGTTACCCAAGATGATGAGGGTAATCCCGTTTATCGTATGGCGCTGCAAACACGCGAGCAGCACATCCGGCGCGAACGGGCCACGTCCAATATCTGTACGGCGCAGGTACTGCTGGCGGTCATTGCCGGAATGTACGGTGTCTATCACGGTCCCAAGGGGTTAAAGCGCATCGCCGAACGTATTCACGGACTTACGAAAATCACCGCACAAGGGCTTGATGAGCTGGGCATTACGGTAGAGAATGAACGATTCTTTGATACCCTTACCCTACAAGTTGAAAACAACGATCTCAAAGAAGCCATACGCGAGCTGGCAGTGGCGTATGATATCAATTTCAGATACTATAACGATGCCCGCATTGGTATTTCATTTGATGAGATGAAAGACCTGGAAGACGTGCAGCAGGTGCTGGATATTTTCAGTGAGATATCTGATATGAAGTTGGGACAGACCGTTGAAGAAAAGGCTGAAAGCATTTCGGTTGATTTCCCTGATTCACTGCAACGTACTACGCCATACATGGAGCATCCGGTGTTCAATCTGTATCATTCTGAACACGAGATGTTGCGATATATGAAAAAGCTGGAGAACAAAGATCTCTCGCTGGTGCACTCGATGATTTCGCTGGGCTCTTGTACTATGAAGCTGAACGCGACGGCGGAGATGATTCCACTTAGCTGGCCGAAATTTGGGCAAATGCATCCGTTTGCCCCACAGAATCAAACACAAGGATATCAGCAATTATTTGAAAAGCTGGAGCATCAACTTGAGGTCATTACCGGATTTGAAGCCGTTTCGCTGCAGCCCAACTCGGGCGCACAGGGTGAATACGCAGGTTTGATGACCATTCGAGCCTATCACGACAACAATGAACAGGGGCACCGGAATGTAACCATTGTTCCCGACTCGGCTCACGGTACCAACCCGGCCAGCGCCGTAATGGCCGGCATGGAAGTAGTGGTGACCAAATGCGACGACCATGGCAATATTGATCTGGATGATCTGCGCCAAAAGGTAGAGGCCAACCGTGAAAATTTGGCCGCGCTGATGATTACTTACCCATCAACCCACGGCGTATTTGAGGAAGACATCAAAGAAATTTGCGAGGTGATACATAAAAACGGCGGACTGGTTTACATGGACGGTGCCAACATGAACGCGCAAGTGGGGCTGACCAGTCCCGCAGAAATAGGTGCGGATGTATGTCACTTGAACTTGCATAAAACATTCTGTATCCCGCATGGAGGGGGCGGACCGGGTGTTGGTCCGATTGGTGTGAATGAAAAGTTAAAGCCCTTTTTGCCGGGAAATGCCCTGATTGAAACCGGCGGTGAGCACGCTATTCACGGAATTTCTGCTGCGCCCTGGGGTAGTGCAAGCATCCTCACCATTTCATACGCCTACATTACTATGATGGGTGCCGAGGGATTAACCCAAGCTACCAGGATGGCCATTCTGAACGCCAATTATTTAAAAGACCGGTTGAAGGATCATTACCCAATTTTATATACCGGTAAAAACGGACGTTCAGCGCATGAGTTTATCGTTGATTTACGTCCCTTTAAGCAGTCGGTTGGCATTGACGCTACCGATGTAGCCAAGCGCCTGATGGACTACGGTTTCCACGCGCCCACCATGTCGTTCCCGGTACCGGGTACGTTGATGATTGAACCAACCGAAAGCGAGTCGAAAGAAGAGCTGGACCGTTTTTGTGAAGCCATGATTTCCGTCCGCAATGAAATCCGCGAGATTGAAGACGGCACGGCAGATGCTGAGGATAATGTGCTGAAACATGCGCCCCATACGCAACGGGT
>Ga0136556_1001115_pt1 | contig 14162 bp, 14 predicted proteins | sample AntRauTorckE6831_FD_104780 | JGI IMG/M metagenome (GOLD analysis project Ga0136556, IMG submission 104780) | Saline lake microbial communities from Rauer Islands, Antarctica - Metagenome Torckler E6 #831 | ecosystem: Environmental > Aquatic > Non-marine Saline and Alkaline > Saline | place... | reverse complement strand
TTGTGATGTTTTCAAAAGCTATCGTATTTAGTTTTTGGCTAATTTCATAGAATTACAATTGTTTATCAAATACGATAATTAATATAATAGATGTTTTTATCGCATTTCAGGTGTAGTTCATCGAAAATGGATTTTAATGAGAATACAAACCATTATAATATTAACTGCGCTGAAAAGTGAAATACAAAAACATTTAAATATGTGGTTTGAATATTTTATAGACGCTTTTGTCGAACGGTTTCCAATCTTTATGACATTAATAACTATCTTGGGATTGGCAGCTGTTATTCAAATAGCCAGAATTGCTCCAAAAGGCAAGACCCAAAAAGATAGAAGTTTTATTTTAGGAGCAGGTCTTTTTGCTTGGTTTGTGGGACTACTTGTATTTCCAATTGAAACTTTCCAAATGTTACAAATCATGAAAGCAGCTGGTGAATTTGGACCTTCAATTGTGATGGGGGGATTTTATATAACATTTGTACCCTTCTTTTATGGACTATTTTGGTTCTTGATTGCTCTGGCAGGCTGGTTCTTTTATAAAAGTAGGGCACCTGCAACTTAATTTTGACTGGCCATTTAATAGAATATTAATTACAAACGATAAAGATTTTGGAGAGAAGGTATATCGGCAAGGATATAATCATGTGGGGATAATTTTATTACGGCTTGTTAATGAACGCAGCAGTAATAAAATAGCGGTGTTAAAACAATTTCTTGAAAGCTATTCAAATCAAATTGATAACAATTTTATTGTAGTAAACGAGGGTCAGGTGCGCTTTGCGAAAAGAAAATGAAGGCACAATACCGGTAAGTCTCTGAAAGAAGAGTTTGAACGGGAAGCCAAACGAAAAGTGCCGACAGAGTGAGAAAATTAAATCTTGTCCCCGGCGCTCTGCGTTTGGACAAGGCGAATGTTTTTTCCCGGACGCAGGGGCGTCTTATTTTTATCACACCCCTAAGTTATGTAACGAGATAATGCTGGCAGAGTGAAAATAATGGCGAAGGCTTTCATCCCCTCGCCATTGAGGGAGTCAATAATTATTTTATTGTGATAGAAGGTTGTTAAAACGTCACAATCTGATAGCCCTTCGCTATATATTTTTCCAGGCTGGGGTGATTATCAAACTCATCAAGCAAGGTTATATCGGTCTTTTTAACTTCATCAATCACTCCAAAAGCCTTAGAGCAAAATTCGCAGGCACCGTCAATCACATCCTGAACTTCTTTATATACGCCGTGGGCTTTGTGATCTTCTTTTTCAAGGGCAGGAATAAAAGTGGTTCCTGCTCCGTCAAAGATAATTCCAACATCATGGTTTTTCTCCTTCAACTCCTTGGCAAATTCAAGAGCGTTTACAATTCGTCCAAGTGATTCATGGGAACCTTCTTCTGCCAAAACTAAAATTTCAACTTTGCTCATAATAGAAATAGTTAAATGTTTATGAATGTTTGTTCATTAAATTGATGGGGAATAGAGCGTTGATCTTACTGTATTCATTTTCATCCTGACATTTAATCAAGCCAAAGATGGCCAAATGGTTTTAGAATTCTGATTACAAAAAACCGTTTGTCTCACAGTTTGTTTCTGGCTATTTTCAGCCACTGATGAAAAAAATGCGTTCCAAAATATTAAATATTTGCGTTATCGGGCTGATTTGCTCCGGTTTAGGACTGGCTGTTGCCCAGCCGGCCGAGGCCAATAAGTCGTCGCAGGATTTTGCAAACTGGCTGCAATCGGTAGCTAAAAAGGCGCACTCATCAGATATAGAACATAAATTGGCGCCTTTAAAAGAATCACACGCCAATCTTCATCAGCTTATTGAGCAGGCCTCACAGATTGTAAGTAAAAATAACAATGATTTTAATCTGCCGTTTGACCGAGATTCCGAATCAAAAAATATACATCAGATACTGCTCATTGAGTGGAACCAATTCCAGACCGGCAACGCAATGGCAGCCGTACCGCCGGTTCCATCGGTAAAACCTTTTGTCTCCTTCCAATCACCAAAGATATTTACCGGCAGTTTTGCATCTTTATTTCGCAGCGGTTATTTGAATCCGTTTTTTGCACCGATAAGTGTCGAACATAAAAATATTTGTACAGCCCATCGTTTTATTATTGCCCCTATGTCGGGAGGCATTGCCATTGGCGCACCCTGATTAACATATTCACCCTTCTTTCTGTCTTTGATTATGTACAAGACAGCTTCAATTCTCAACACAAAAAATCAACAATAAAAGGAATTATCTTATGAAAGGTAATGGAACAAAATTAGCATTTATTGCAGTTTTCCTGCTTATCACTACCTATTACTTGTGGCCGACCGTACAATATACGCTTGAGCAAAATTATATAGAAGGCTTGCCGCAAGCCGAACGCACGGAATACTTAGAAGAGAATGCGGGCGACATTCAGGATCTCCGCGAAAATTCGCTTTCGCTTGGCCTTGACCTTCAGGGCGGTATGCACGTTACGCTTGAAGTGGGCACCCCACAGCTGGTGCGCGAGCTGGCCGGCGAATATGCCGACAGCACGCTTAACAGAATCATTGAAGAGTCTCGCAGGCAAGCAATCCAAAATGGCTCGGACTTTATTGAAGTGCTGGTTCAGAATTTTGAGGAGAATGATTCAAATGCGCGCCTCAGCCGATATTATCGTTCTGAAGCAGATAATATAACCCGACGTTCATCAAACGCAGAAATAGAGGCCTACTTAAAAAAGCAGCGCGACAGTGCTGTGGATCGGGCTAAGGAAATCATCCGTACACGGGTTGACCGTTACGGGGTAACCGAGCCCTCCATTTTAAAACAGGGCAACAATCGGGTGGTAGTAGAGCTGCCCGGCGTAGCTGATAAACAGCGGGTGCGTGATCTTTTAAAAGGTACAGCACGGCTGGAATTCAGGCTCACTACTAATCCTGATCAGCTTAGCACCTCAAAAGAGCAGATCATTGATTATTATTCACGCCAAGCGCAGCCCGATTCAACCGCCGACAGTCTTGCTCAGAATCAGCAGGGTTCAGTAAATAATCCGCTATTGCAGGTATTAAATCCAAGAGGGCGCAGCGAGTATGTTTTTGGTTATGCTGCGGGAACTGATACGGCGCGTGTTAATGAACTTTTAAATAATGAAGATGTGCAGCGTATGCTGCCTCGTAATGCCGAACTGATGTGGGGCGCTACTCCATTTCAAACCACCGAAAACGGCTTAAATTTATTTGAGCTGATTGGCGTACGCGATCAGATTGAAATGACCGGTGATGTAATTGAAGAGGCCAGCGTTAATTTTGATCCCACCACTAATGTGCCCGAAGTTTCTATGAACATGAACAGTGAGGGCGCCCGGCAGTGGTCGCGCATCACCGGCGCCAATATCGGTAAGCCCATTGCCATTGTGCTGGACGGATATGTGTATTCGTATCCGAATGTGATATCGAAAATTTCCAGCGGACGCTCGTCCATTACCGGGCTTGACGATGTTGCAGAAGCGGAAGATTTGGTAAACATATTACTCTCGGGTGCTTTGCCGGCTCCGCTTGATATTGTGGAAGAACGCACGGTAGGCGCTACCTTGGGTGAAGCATCCATTCAGGCCGGATTTTATTCAACCCTGTTTGGGCTGATAGCTGTAGCCGTATTTATGATTGTCTATTACCACAGCGGCGGCGCTATTGCCGATCTGGCATTGATACTCAATATCATATTTATACTGGGTATTTTGGCAGCCTTCAAAGCCACGCTTACCCTGCCCGGTATTGCCGGTATTGTACTTACTATTGGTATGGCCGTAGATGCAAACGTTCTTATTTTTGATCGCATCCGTGAAGAACAGCGGCTGGGAAAAACCATGCGGGCAGCCATAGACAGCGGTTACAAAAACGCCATGAGTGCTATTATTGATGCCAACGTCACTACTTTTTTCGTGGGAATTATATTGTACAGCTTTGGCGTGGGCCCCATTAAAGGATTTGCCGTAACGCTGATGGCCGGTATTGTGGCATCACTGTTCAGCGCTATCGTAATCACCCGTGTAATTGTTGACTATCTGACGCGCGATAAAACCAAAGAAGTAAGCTTCGGATAATTCATTGACCTGAGAGCGTCTCCGAGGGTTTCGGAGTCCTGTCAGCGTCAACTAAATCAACACTGTCAGGTTAAAAGATTAGACCAAAAAATTTAAACATTAAGGAAATAACACTATGAGATGGTTCGAAACACCCAACTTTAATTTTATAAACAAGCGCAAGATCGCCTATATCATTTCAGGTACTTTGCTTGCAGCATCCTTGATAGCCATTCTGGTAAAAGGATTAGAATACGGTATTGATTTTAAAGGCGGCAAAGAGTTTGTGCTTGAGTTTGAGCAACCGGCCGATGTAACCGAAATACGCAGTGCATTATCAGGCCCGCTGGATGGCACTCCGGAAGTAAAGCTATTTGGCAGCCCCAGTGATATACTCATTCGCACCGATGCCACCGGCGATATTAATACCGTTCAGAACGCGATCACCTCAACCGTGCAGCAGCTATACCCCAACAATAAAGCAACCGTTATAAAAACGGACGTTGTAGGTCCCCGTTTTGCCGAAGATTTGAAACAGGGCGCCATCAATGCTATCATATTTGCCATGGTGATTATTTTTATATACATATTTATTCGGTTCAAAAACTGGACTTTTTCGCTTGGAGCTGTTGCCGCTCTGTTCCACGATGTGATTATTGTCTTGGGAATATTCACCATCTTTAATGATATTGCTCCCTTTAGCATGCAGATTGATCAGACTATTATAGCGGCTTTTCTGACCATTGTGGGTTATTCACTGAATGACACCGTGGTAGTATATGACCGTGTTCGTGAAAATATGTTAGATCACAAAACAATGGATTTCCTGAAAATGATCAACAAAAGTATGAACGACACGCTAAGCCGCACCGTCATTACTTCACTTACTACCTTGTTTGTGGTAACCGTGCTATTTATCTTTGGCGGAGAAGTATTGAAAGGGTTTTCATTTGCTCTTATGTTAGGGGTAATAATCGGGACCTACAGTTCGCTTTTTGTAGCTACATCGGTTGTTACAGAATTGCAATTAAAAAAACTGGAAAATAAATAGAGTCGCAACCATAACTAATCCATATAAAGATGAATTTTAAAGTATCTGAGCGCTATAATTGTGTGGTAATTGAATTTAAGGGTAACGTGATGGGCGGACCTGATGCGGTGCGTTTGAATGAGCAGCTCCACGAGCTTATCGAAAAAGATCAAACCAATATTGTGGCCGGTCTGGGAAAAGTCAAATTTATGAACTCATCCGGGTTGGGGATGCTCATAGGCGGGCTCACTACGATGCGAAAAGCCGGCGGTGATTTGCGTATTGCCAATGCCACCGACAAAATTGAAAGCCTGCTGGTAGTCACCAAGCTGATTACGGTGTTCAAACATTTCAAGTCAGTGGATGAAGCAGTTGAATCATATTCTGAGGAAGATAATTAGGATTATAATCTGAAACGTTATTAAAGAGGGGTGACTTTAACACCCCTCTTTTATAAGGAGGGGGATTGCTCATTCCAATTACTCAAATTTCTCCTCCGCCAGCTGGCGGAGGAGATGTAAGAGGGGTTTGAAGGGAAAGGTTTTTTTAATGGACTTGTTGCCAATATTTAAACAAATTTTAATTGTGAATTACCAATAATTTTTATGGCCAATCGAGTTGTTGTTGGAGCCCAATGGGGTGATGAGGGAAAAGGTAAAATTGTAGATCTGCTTAGCAAAGACGCCGATTATGTAGTGCGGTATCAGGGGGGAGCAAATGCGGGACACACCCTCAATTTTGATGATACAAAAGTAGTATTGCATCTGATCCCTTCCGGTATTTTTAATGGTGATGCTACCTGTATAATTGGCAACGGCGTGGTGATTGATCCCGTTGCGCTGCTGGAAGAAATAGAGGAGGTACAAAACCTTGGGGTGAAACTTCAAGGCAGGTTGCTCATCAGTAATGCGGCGCATATTATTTTGCCGTATCATCAACTGCTTGACCAGCTTAAAGAAAAGCAGCGCGGCGAAGATGCCATCGGCACTACGGGGCGGGGTATAGGGCCTGCTTACGTAAGTAAAATATCGCGCATAGGCATTCGGGCGGCGGACCTTTTCCATCCCAAAGCGTTAAAGAAAAAGATACGAAGCAATCTGGCTGATATTAATAACGCATTAACCCATATCTATAATGAAGAACCGTTGGATGCCGATGCAATAGTCGAGGAGCTGCTGGCTGCTTCCGAAAAGTTGCAGTCGTTTATTAGGCAAACCAGTTCTGTACTGCACCAAGCTGTAAATGACGGGAAGGATATTTTGCTTGAAGGCGCCCAGGGCAGCCTGCTGGATATTGATCACGGCACCTATCCCTACGTGACTTCTTCATCACCCACCTCCGGAGGGTCTTGCACCGGCTCGGGGGTTCCGCCTTCCGCGCTTGACCATGTAATGGGCATCAGCAAGGCATACTGCACACGGGTAGGCAATGGGCCTTTTCCAACTGAATTAACCGGAAAAATTGGCGAAAAATTGCGAGAAGCGGGACAAGAATTTGGTGCCACCACCGGCCGACCGCGCCGCTGTGGCTGGATTGATTTGGTAGCTCTGAAATACGCTGTACAAATTAACGGAATGGATGAACTGGCCTTAACGAAACTGGATATATTAAATGATTTTGAAGAAATAAAGCTGGGTATTGCATACACTATCAACGGGGAAAAGACATCAACCTTTCCGTTGGACATCATTGATTTAGAGCAGGCAACCCCGGTTTATAAAACCATGCCCGGCTGGCAAACCGACATTGGAACGTTCACAAGTAGGGACAACATGCCAGATGCTGTGGAGAACTTTTTGGCTTTTATTGAAGATTATTTGGGTGTTGAGATTAAAATACTCTCTACCGGTCCCAAACGCTCAGAGACCATTGTTATATAAGGTTTAGTACACTTTTAAACTGTACTGAACCTCGTTAATGTGTAATCAAAAAAGTTGAAATTAGGGTTGCCAAGTAGGCTTATTCAGCCTTATATTTGCACTCGATAAGCGGGAGTAGCTCAGCGGTAGAGCATCTCGTTGCCAACGAGAAGGTCGCGAGTTCAATTCTCGTCTCCCGCTCAACTAAAAGCCTTTGCATGAATGTGCAAAGGCTTTTTTATTTTGGGAATGTTTTACACCTACATTATTTATAGCGAATCGATTGGCCGATATTATTACCGGGGTTGGAGTGAGCAAGCGATTAGGGAGACATAATGATGGTCAAAGTAACTCCACAAAACGGGGGATACCTTGGCAGGTAAAATATTCAAGAAGTTTTGATACTATAACAGAAGCTATTAAGTGGGAAAATTTTATAAAGCGGCAGAAAAGCCGGGCATTTATTGATGTGGCTCAGTGGTAGCTTTCCGAAAGCTTTCGTGATCAGGATCTTTTCAAGGAAAAAACTTTACAACTCCAGTTGCGCGCCCAGCTCAACCACGCGGTTTGGCGGAAGATTAAAATAGGTGGTGGCGGGTTGTTGGTTACGAACCATTGCACCAAACAGATGATCGCGCCATTTGGCCATTCTTGATGTTTCTTTATCAGCGGGGAGTATGCGCTTTTTTCCAAGGAAAAAAGTGGTTTCTTCCATATCAAGGGTTAAGCTGTCCTCATCAATATTCTTAAGAATGTTAGGCACATTCAAGCCCTGTGTAAAGCCGTTTCGGATGACAATTTGATAAAACCCATCGCCAACCGATTTTACTTCAACCCGTTCATCCTGGGATACATACGGTATTTCCTCGGTAGTTTGGACGCTTAAAATAATGATATTTTTATGAATCACTTTGTTGTGTTTGATATTGTGCAACAATGCCGGCGGGGTTCCCTGTGGATTGGAATACATATAAACCGCCGTTCCCTCTACCCGTTTAATTTCACTCTCCTTAACATTGGCTTGTGCACTGATATCATCCATAAATTTTTCAAGAGGTAACTCACTGCTTTTCATGTGATCAGCTAAAATATTGCGGCCTTTTTTCCACGTGCTCATAAAGGTAAAAATGATGGCTGCAACAACCAGTGGGAACCAGCCGCCTTCCGGAACCTTGATGATGGTAGCACCCCAAAAGGCAAGATCAATAATTAAAAAAGCGCAGGTCAGGGCAAGCATGGCTGGAATGCTCCAGTTTCATCGCACACGTAACACCACTGCAAAAAGCAGGGTGGTAAAGACCATATCGGTAGTTACGCCAACACCGTAAGCAGCAGCGAGGTTACTTGATGAGCCGAAGCCAAGTACCAACCCGATGCAGGCAATCATTAATACCCGGCATATACACCTGGCCTACTTCTTTAGATGAGGCTTGAACAATCTTCATGCGTGGGATATAACCCAACTGAACCGCTTGGCGTGTAAGGGAAAAAGCTCCTGAAATTACGGCCTGGGAGGCAATGATGGTAGCCATGGTTGCAATAATCACCATCGGATAGAGTGCCCAGTCAGGCCCCATTAAAAAGAAGGGGTTTTCAACGGCTTCGGGGGTTTGCAGGAGCAGGGCACCCTGACCAAAATAGTTGAGCAGTAGCGCCGGAAGCACGATGCCAAACCAAGTCAGGCGAATAGGTAAGAGGCCAAAGTGACCGATATCAGCATAGAGGGCTTCGCCACCTGTGACGACCAAAAAAACAGAGCCTAACACCCAAAATCCAGACACCCCGTTCCGTAGAAAAAAATCAATTCCGTGTACCGGATTCAATGCCACAAATACTTCCGGCGCCTGAATGATCTGGCTTATGCCCAAAACGCCCAGGGTGATAAACAAGACCGTGGTGATAGGCCCGAATACTTTACCGAGGCCGGCCGTACCGCGACTTTGAAATATAAAAAGCCCTAATAAAATTCCGATGGTGATTGGAATGACATACGGTTCAAATAAAGGCGTGGCAACCTTTAACCCTTCAATGGCTACTAAGCACAAAAATAGCGGGCGTTATCATACTGTCGCCATAGAGCAGGGCGGCGCCAAAAAGTCCGGAAAGGATCAGCCATCTCCGAAATTTGCTGCCATCGCCTCGCGGTGTGATTAACGCCGTTAGCGCAATAATACCGCCCTCGCCGTCATTATCGGCACGCAGCACAAAGACGAGGTATTTTACGGTTATCACAAGAATAAGCGCCCAGAAAATCAGAGAGAGAACGCCCAAAACATTAGCTGAAGAAACAGCCAATCCGTACTCATCATTGAAATTTTCGCGAAAGGCATAGAGCGGGCTGGTGCCGATATCACCATATACAATACCGATAGCCGCCAGTGACAGGCCGGCTAAATATTTACCCTTTGGTTTTTCATCGGAATTTGATTGGGACATGACAATGACGAATGTAAAGAGTGGTAATGAATATTACAACAATGGAACAGGGATTAAATAACTGCGTAGCTCAGATCGGCTTGTTTCTTCTGCGGTCAATTAAAAAGGAATGATTAATTTGTTACTAATTTGCTGCCGTTTTTCTTACCTTTCTCACCTTCAAGCCACGGAGAAATTAAATCAACTCAATGATTGACAAACCACGCGACTACTGCGGTATTTTTGGCATTTTTGATCATCCCGATGCAGCGCTGCTCTCATACTACGGGCTTCATTCCCTGCAGCATCGCGGGCAAGAATCGGCCGGAATCGCCACCTCTTTTTATGATGAGGAAAAGCAGCGCCGGAGTATGCCCATGCACCGCGATTTTGGCTTGGTGCTAAACGTCTTTAATGACAAAGAGATTTTCAACAATGAGTTGCGCGGCCGTGCGGCCATCGGGCACAACCGGTATTCCACCACCGGCGCCTCCAGAAATCCGTCCAACATTCAGCCGTTTCGGGTGCATTATCGGGAGGGAAATTTGGCCATTGGCCACAACGGTAATCTTGCCAATGCCAAGCAGCTGCGCGATCGTTTTCGGGAAGAGGGCGTACTCTTCCAAAGTACGTCGGACACGGAACTTATTTTGCACCTCATATCCCACAGTCGCAAAGACACGCAGATAGAACAAATACTGGATGCCCTTCATCAAATAGAAGGGGCCTACAGCTTGGTTATGCTCACCGATGATAAACTTATTGCCGTACGCGATCCCAACGGATTTCGACCCTTGGCATTGGGCAAGGTTGATGGAAGTTACGTTGTGGCCAGCGAAACCTGTGCCTTTGATATCATTGACGCCGAATATATCCGCGAGATAGAGCCCGGCGAAGTGCTGGTGATTGACCGTGAGGCAGCAGAAAATGGCCAACCTGTCTCCTATCATCTTGAACCTGAATACGGTACCGGCAGCAGCCAGTGTATTTTTGAATTTGTCTACTTTTCGCGGCCGGACAGTAAAATATTTGGCGAAAATGTGGACAAGGTCCGTCGTAATTTGGGCAAATATTTGGCGAAAGAACATCCCTTAGATGAAGTGCTGATGAATGTGCCCGAAGGCCGGCGGGCCATTGTTATTTCGGTGCCCGATTCCAGTAACACGGCCGCACTTGGATACGTGCACGAAAACCAGAAAATGGGCCGCGACTGCAAATTTGAAATCGGCCTGATTCGGAATCACTACGTGGGACGGACGTTTATTTCACCCGGCCAAAAATCGCGCGAGCAGAAAGTACGGACTAAATTTAATACCGTAGAAGGCGTTCTTGAAGGCCGATCCGTCATTATTGTGGATGATTCTATCGTGCGCGGCACGACTTCGCGCTACCTGGTTGATATGATTCGGAAGGCCAATCCCGCCGAGATTCACTTTTTGGTCAGTTCCCCGCCCATCATCAGCCCGTGTTATTACGGCATGGATTTCCCGACCCCCGAGGAATTGATGGCTAACCGCTTTGATCGGGATATCAACAAAATGGCCGAAGAAATTGGAGTGGACAGCCTTCGATACCTGTCGGCAGACGGCTTGGTAAATGCGGTGAAAGAGGCAAATCCCAATGGCGGGGATTATTGTACCGCCTGTTTCACTGAAAAATATCCGGTGCCGGTTAATTTCGGGATCGAAAAAGAAGAAAATGAAATTGTGTGATGAAGTTCAATAAAGCTGAATTTGTAACCGGCGCGCCTTCTTTGAGCGAATGCCCTGATCCGTATCACCCCGAAATATGCTTTGCCGGGCGTTCGAACGTCGGCAAATCATCCGTCATCAATGCCATTTTAAATCACGGCGGACTGGCCCGAACCAGCAACACCCCGGGTAAGACACAACAGATGAATTACTACCTGGTTGATGAAAAATGCTACTTTGTTGATCTGCCCGGTTTTGGATATGCCAAAGTATCAAAAAAAGAGCGGGAGAGGTGGGGGCGCGATATCCGTGATTATCTGAAAGACCGCGAAACCCTGCGGATGGTACTCCACTTGGTTGATATCCGGCATAAACCCTCCGCGCTGGACGAAGACTTTTTCTACTGGCTGGGCGCAAACCGCATGCCGTTTGCGGTAATCTTAAACAAGGCTGATAAGCTCACGAGGGGCAAGCAAAATGAGTCGAAATTTCGGCTACAACGTATTTTGGATGAGATGAACATTGAAGTGCCGATTATTATAACTTCAGCCGAAGAAAAAAAAGGTATTGAAGACATACGATCTATCATTACTGAATTTTCGGGAAACTAAAATTATATTACCAACTCCTTAGATTAAAATAATGGCTTATAAAGTACTACTATCTGATAATGTTGACCCGGTTTGTGAGAAGATTTTTGCAGAGCGGGGTATTGAAGCGGTAAGAAAAACGGGACTGAGCGAGAAAGAGCTGTTTGCAGAAATTGCCGATTACGAGGGCCTTGTGGTGCGCAGCTCAACTACGGTCTCTGTTGAGCTCATCAAGGCTGCAAAAAAACTGAAAGTAATTGGCCGTGCAGGGGTAGGCGTAGATAATATCGATATTCCTGCGGCTACTGCCCGGGGTGTACTGGTAATGAATACGCCCGACGGGAACACCATCTCTACTGCTGAACATACCTGCGGCATGATTCTGGCATTGGCCCGTAATATTCCGCAATCAGTTGAGAGGGTTAAAGCCGGCGGTTGGGACCGCAAAAAATATATGGGTGCCGAAGTTTATGGCAAAACCTTGGGCATTATCGGGCTGGGTAAAATTGGCTCAGAAGTAGCCCGGCGCATGCAGGAATTCGGGATGAACATCCAAGCCTACGATCCCTTTTCCTCAGAGGAAAAAGCAAACAAACTCGGCATTGAGCTGGTTGAAATGGATGAACTGTTAGGCACCAGTGATTTTATCACCGTGCACACTCCGCTTACCGAAAAGACTAAAGGACTTATTTCCATGAAAAATGCAGGCCGCCTAAAGAAAGGTATACGGCTGATTAATTGTGCCCGCGGCGGTATTTACAAAGAAGAAGATTTAGTGACCCTTATTGATGACGGACCGGTGGCCGGCATTGCGCTCGACGTCTATTCCACCGAACCGCCCGCTGAGGAACTTGCTGAATTATTGAAACACCCATCCATTATTTGCACGCCGCACTTGGGCGCTTCAACCGAGGAAGCACAGGAAAAAGTAGCCGAACAGATTGCCCTGCAGATGGCCGATGCCTTTGAAGAAAAAAGCTTCAAAGGTAGCCTGAATGGAAAGTCTATTGCGCTTATCACCAACAAAGAGGTGCAGCCGTATCTGGGCCTGGCCGAGAAATTGGGAAGTATGGCTATTCAGCTCTCTCCGGAGCACGCAAGCGAATTCGATTTTGAGTATTCCGGACATTGTGCCCAGTTTGCCGACGTGCTTACCGATTCTATCCTGAAAGGGATGCTTTCTAATCACGTAAGTGAATCGGTGAACCTTATTAATGCGCGGGTGTATGCAGATGAACTGGGTTTTAAGATTAAGGAAACCACCGCGCCGGGTACCCAAACGTTTAAAGATTTAATAACCGTCCGTTTGGACGGGAGTGCTGCTTTTAATAAGCTTTCCGGTTCTGTATTTGGCGATAATGACTACCGCATCGTTCAAATTGATGGTTTTGGCATTGAGCTGCGCATGGAAGGCGATATCATTCTTTATACAAACATTGACAAGCCGGGCATGCTGGCCGCAGTAAGTGGCGCGCTGGCCAAGCAGGATATTAACATCGCCTCGCTGAGCCTGGGCCGATCACACAAAGGCTCCAATGCGGTAACGGCGGTTTCTGTTGATAAACAAATGAATGAAAAGGAGCTTCAGCCGTTGCTTGATCTTGACGGGGTGAATTCGCTCAAATATATTAGTCTTTCTGAAAACAGCAAGGTGTGAAAAGGCAAAAGTGAAACGTTGTATTTCTTGCCGTGTACGTCTCATTTTTTAAATCAATATGACAAAGCCTTATGAAGTTAGAACACATCGGCATTGCCGTAAAAAATTTAGAGGAAACAATATTAACCTACGAAACCCTTCTGAACACCGAATGCTACAAACGGGAAGTGGTGAAAAGCCAGAAAGTGGATACCGCTTTTTTTAAAACGGGTGAATCAAAAGTGGAGTTGCTGGGGGCCACCGATGCCGATTCGGTAATTGCCAAGTATGTGGAAAAAAGAGGGGAAGGCATGCACCACGTGGCCTTTGAAGTGGAGGACATTCACGCCGAAATGAAACGGCTGAAAGAGGAAGGGTTCATGCTGCTTACTGAGGAGCCCTCGAAAGGAGCTGATAACAAGATGGTGGCTTTTGTCCATCCCAAAGATAATAATGGCGTGCTGGTGGAATTATGCCAGAGCATTTAGTCAGTAGGCAGTTTGCAGTAAGCAGAAAATAATTTTTAAAATCTATGAAGTAACACTCACTAAATAACAAAAGAAATTAGAATGGTTGAGTTTAGCCGTTCACACTCCTATATTTGCCAATCAATTCGGGACGTCCAACTACGCTAAAGCTACGTTGGATATTTAGTTAACGTGATTTTGATTTGACTGATAAAGTTTACGAATTATAAATATTGAATTTATTTCGGGACGTGGCTCAGTCCGGTAGAGCACTCGGCTGGGGGTCGAGGGGTCGCAGGTTCAAATCCTGTCGTCCCGACAATAGGTCTTTTGAGAGCTGTTGAAGGCTTTCAAAGGACCTTTTTTATTTAAAAAAGAGACTATCGATGGCTTTTTATGCATATATGATCAA
>Ga0136556_1001114_pt1 | contig 14166 bp, 12 predicted proteins | sample AntRauTorckE6831_FD_104780 | JGI IMG/M metagenome (GOLD analysis project Ga0136556, IMG submission 104780) | Saline lake microbial communities from Rauer Islands, Antarctica - Metagenome Torckler E6 #831 | ecosystem: Environmental > Aquatic > Non-marine Saline and Alkaline > Saline | place... | reverse complement strand
TCGGCCTCGTTTTCTGGGTCGCGCAGATCCTGTCCGGCCTGTTCCTGCGACCGTTTGTATTCGGTATCATCCGGCGTCGCGCGTTCTTGTCCTGCCGGATAGGTCGGCTCGACATCGGACGTCCCGGTCTTTTTCCGCGATGCTGCGGATGAGGGGCTTTTCTGTGTCATGGCGATTTCTTTTCCTCACCTATCAACCTGAACGTGCAAATGCGTGCCTGGGATCGCTCGACCTGCGTCGCATCGACCGGCGGTGCGCTCTCAACCGCGAGGTCCCGGCGTCGTTGGTTTCGGGGCCTCGTCGACCTTCTCGCGGGCACGTTTGGTCGCATCGTGGTTGTTGACGGCCTTTTCCGACGCGCGGAACCCGTAGATCACCACGCCGAGTATCAGCCCGAACACCACGATCATGAGGAGGACGCCAAAGATCGATCCGAAGAAGTCTGCCATTGTCTTGTCTCCTGTGTTTCAAGCACCACGAGGATCGGTTCGCGATCCGTGACACCGGTTTGCACCCGGCGGTCCCGCGCAGTAAGACGCGGGACCGCATGGCGATGTGCGAGCGCGACGCCTTTTGCACGTCAGGCCGCGAGGCGCGCGTGAAGGCCCGGACCGCGATCAGCACGAAGCTGGCCACCATCCGCTTTCCTCACCGCGCTCAAGCATAGAAACGTTTCCGGGCGCGCTTCGTTCCCTCGGACGCATCGCGGACGCTGCGAATCCCGCGCCGCGCCACGAAGGTCGGGCGCCGAAGCGCGTCGGAGGCGCCGCCGTCCGGTCCGAACAAACTTCGGAACGTCGGGGCGTCACCGGTGTTGTCATGGCAGAACTCAAGAATCCCCGAGAGTTTCACCAAACGCGACGGTGGGGGCAGGTTGATCCCTGCCGCACCCGGTCGCAAGAAAGGCAAAGCATGATCGAAGATCGCACGGCGACGAATTCTGCGCCGTCAGCCGCAATGACGACGACATCGCACGCGACATCCCGGGTGCCGACCGCGACCAGTCTGCGACCGCGTGGGTTGCCCCGGGCGCAAGGGACAAACCCGCACATCGGGGCCTCGGCCGCGCCAAAAGCTGACCTTTGCACCGGGCTGGCTTGCGTGCCGGCCCGGCCGTCCTCTTTACAAGCCTTATGACCTTCGTCCCGAAAGGAAACGCCATGGCCAGCCCGCCAAAACAGACACCTGATTTCAAAGATCTGATCTCGACCACCAGAGAAGGTGGCGAATTGCACCAGCATGCGGCGCAGGACGGCGAACGCCTGACGACCGCTCAGGGTGTGGTCATCGCCGACAACCAGAATTCGCTGCGGGCAGGCGCGCCCGGGCCGACCTTGATGGAAGACTTCGCTTTGCGAGAGAAGATTTTCAGCTTCGACCACGAACGCATTCCCGAACGGGTGGTGCATGCGCGTGGCTACGGTGCGCACGGCACCTTCACCTGCACCCGCGCCATCCCTGACGCCACCTGCGCCGCGCCTCTCGCCAAGACCGGCAAGCAGACCGACGTGTTCGTGCGGTTTTCCACCGTCGCGGGCAGCAAGGGCTCGCCCGACCTGGCGCGCGACATTCGGGGGTTCTCGGTCAAGTTCTACACCGAAGAGGGCAACTGGGATATCGTCGGCAACAATGTGCCGGTGTTCTTCATTCAGGACGCGATAAAGTTTCCCGACCTCATCCACGCGGTCAAACCCGAACCCGACCGGGGATTTCCTCAGGCCCAGTCGGCACATGACAATTTCTGGGATTTCATCTCGCTCACCCCGGAAGCGATGCACACGGTCCTGTGGCAGATGTCGGACCGCACGATCCCGCGCTCCTTCACGACGATCGAGGGTTTCGGGGTTCACACGTTCCGCTTCGTCACTGCCGAGGGAAAGTCGACTTTCGTCAAATTCCACTGGAAGCCCCGGATGGGCCTGCAATCGGTGGTCTGGGACGAGGCATTGAAAATCAACGGCGCCGACCCAGACCGGCATCGGCGCGACCTTTGGGACGCCATCGACCGCGGCGATTTCCCCGAATGGGACCTGGGCGTGCAGATGTTCGACCAGGAATTCGCCGACGGCTTTGAATTTGACGTGCTGGACCCCACGAAGATTATCCCCGAGGAAGCTTGCCCGGTCGAGATCATCGGCACAATGAAGCTCGACCGCGCCGTCGACAATTTCTTTGCCGAAACCGAACAGGTGGCGTTCTGCACCGCCAACGTGATTCCCGGCATCGATTTCACCGATGATCCGCTGCTTCAGGGCCGCAACTTTTCCTACCTCGACACCCAGCTGAAACGCCTCGGCGGGCCGAACTTCACCAAGCTGCCCGTCAACGCGCCCAGGGGATGCCCGGTCAGCAACTTCCAGCAGGACGGGCACATGCAGACCGACGCCCGCAAGGGCCGCGTGAATTATGAGCCGAACGGCTGGGGCGAAGGTCCGCGCGCGCATCCGCTGGACGGCTATGTCAGCTACAAGGCACCGGTCAGTGGCGCGAAAGCGCGGCTGCGGCCCGAAAGCTTCGCCGATCACTACAGCCAGGCGCGACAATTCTATATCAGCCAGACGGCGTCCGAGCAGCGTCACATTCTCGCCGCTTTCGTCTTCGAGTTGTCGAAATGCAAGGAGCCGGCCATTCGCGAACGCATGGTGGCGCATCTTCTGAACGTCGACGCGACGCTGGCACATGACGCCGCCGATCAGCTGGGCATTCTTGTCTTGCCGGAGCCCGCCCCCGCCGCCCGGCCCACCCGCACGGATCTCGCGCCATCTGCCGCGCTCAGCATTCAGAGCCCGCCCCCCGACAGCTTCAAGGGCCGGACCCTGGGCGTGATGCTCAGTGACGGGTTCGACGGGGGTCTGCTGGCGGAGCTCGAAAAGGCGGTGCAGGACTCGGGAGGTCTGCTGAAGGTCATAGCCCCCCGTATCGGTGGCGTCTCGTGCAGCAATGACATACGTCACGAGGTCGATGAGAAGATCGGCGGCGGGCCGTCGGTGTTGTTCGACGCCATCGCAATTCTGCCGGGCAAAAACGACCTCGCCGCACACCCCGCCGCGGTGAATTTCCTGCAGGACGCCTATGTACATTGCAAATTCGTCGGCTGGTCGAACCGCGCGTCGGCGCTGATGGCGGCTTGCGGCCTGTCCGGCCTAGCCGATGCCGGCCTTTGCAAGCTCGACAATGCAGACGCGGTGGCGCACTTTGTGAGCGCCTGCCGCGTACATCGGCACTGGCCGCGCGAAATGGAACTGCCGGCCTGACCGCCATTATGCGCGAGCTGCGGGTCGGAAGATACAAACGAGGTGACTGTGCCAGCGGCTGAAACGTATTCGCCAGAACCGAACTTTCTGGAGCGCAATTTTGCCGCCTATCTGGCGCAGCGTGGCGCGGAAAGTGACACGGGCGATCATCCCTCGCGTGAGTGCGTGCAGAAGATCAGCCGCGTCGCGAGGTGGACCATCAGCCTGTCGGCGCTGGCGGGTATCGTCTCGGGAGGGCTGATCGGCGGCGCCGAAATCTGGATGCGCCACGGTATTTTTGACGGCATGGAGGATGTCGGCTGGCGAGAGGCACTCCCGTACTGGACTGTCTTCTACCTCTTCGCCGGCGCGGTCAGCGCGGTCGAGATTGTCCTGCTCTACGCGCTGGCGCTGACCGGAATCGCGCGCGTCACAAAACACGCCGGCCTGCCGTTGTCGCGCGAAGACGGGCGCGGGCTGTTCGCCCACAGTCTGGCGCGCGCCGCGCTGGAGTTTCCGAGCCCGCAGGTGCAGGTATACGGGATCGATCCCTATGCCTATGTATCGAACTGGAAGCTCACGGCGCTCAACATCGCCTACAAGCTGAAGGTCGGGGTCAGCAGCTTCCTCCGGCGGGTTTTTCTGCGCTGAGTGGCCGCTCGGATGGCAATTCGCGGCATGGTCCCGCTGATGGCAGGCCCGCTATATGCCGTCTGGAACGCCTATATCGTCTGGCGCATCATGAGTGAGGCGCGGGTGCGCACGCTTGGACCGTTCGCCGTGGACACCCTGATTGCGGCGCATTTCCAGGGTGTGGGCGATCTGGGGGTCACTGAAAAAGACGTGATCCTGCATGCGGCGGGCGAGATGCTGATCCGGGGGCGCGATGCCCATCCCAATCAGATCTACCTGATGAGCCGTTTGGGCAAGGCGCTGAGGCGCGGTCAGGATATCACGCTGGACTGGGCCAACACGCGCCGTCACCTGCCCGGGCTGGACGCCGCGAGCCAGACCCGCGTGCTCGACCTGCTAACGGTGTCTTGCGTCATCGGCGCGCGAATCCATAGCGAACAAACGGCGCTTCTTCGCAGCGCCTGTCACGATTGCGGCGCGTCGCTTAATGAAGACCGCCTGAAGGACCTGCGAAAGGGGCTCAAGCGGGGTCATCAGGTGACAGGCAAGGATCTATCAGCCACCCGTTGCCACGCCGGCTCAAGTTCAGCCTGACAGCCGCGAAAATAGCCAGGACACGATCGGTCTCGCTCAGCGCATGGACGGCAGTGATACCCGCTATGCCAGCGTAAAACGACACCAGCACCAGTGCGATCGAATGCGCAAGTCGTCTGCAGCCAGAGGCATCCCGACGCGTCGTGGCGTTTCAACCGCTGAAGCCGAAATACCAGATCGCGACCGGAATCGTCGTGAGCAGAACGAGCGACACAACGACCAGCACGCCATCGCGCGTCAGAAGCCCGGCGGCGAAGAGCGCGATCACCCCGGCCGCCAGGGAACCCGACATCGGTATGACTTCCATGAACGGCATGAAAAGCGTCAGCCCGAGGATCAGGCCGAGCGTCACCCAGAACCATGGCCGGTGAAAGAGAAAGTCAAGCCGGGGCTTCAGGAAGCCTTCGACAAAGCGGACAGGCCTGCGCAACCAGCCGATGCCCTTGCAGAGCTTGTCGCTGGACATGCGTCGCCGGGTGATGAAACCCGGCAGCCACAGGGCCTTGCGGCCGATGAACATCTGGATCATCAGGCTGAAGAGGATCACAGCCGTAATCGCTGTGAGCCCCGGGATCGCGCTCGCAGGCGAGGCGCAGACCAAGGCGAAGATCAGCATCAGCGACGCGAAGGACGTCTGACCCAACGTCTCGATCACGTCCCGGACCGCGATGCTCTCGCCCTCGACCGATGTCTCGAGCTGGTCCAGAACGTCACTCAGCGCATTTGTTATACTGTCTCTCATGCGGCGCGGCCCGGTGATGCGCGCGTCACCCTGATTGCTGTTGCGGTTAATGTGCTCATGATCCGTTACTCCGTTTCGGCGCTGAATTCGGCACCCATCCCATCCAACGCGCGTCGCGCCGCATTCGATCCAACATGGTCACCCCGAATGTGTCTCGTTCCACATGACTTCGGGATGCGCCACACGTCATTGTTTTTCACAGACTGCCAAAGCCCCCGGAGACATGCGATCCGCAGATTGAGGATCCTGCGCGGCACCTATACGGGGCGGCAGCCCGCCGCTACTGGCCCCGGCACAATTTCTCTGGAACGAAACGCGCCGCAGAAGGGTTATGACAGCACCCGCCTCGCGACACGTCGCGAAGCGACCCCTGAAATAGACCGGACGCGGCCACAGGCCGCAGCCCGACCCCTGAAAGGCAGGTCATCCATGAATAACAGAAACATCATAGCCATCGTTGCGGCTGTCGTCGTCGTGATTGGCGTCATCATCTGGATCAACAGCAGCTCTGACGAGCTCGCGATGGAAGAGCAACGCAGCGAGCAGGCCGAAGCGGCCCGTGCCAGCGACGCGGAAGAAACCACCGAGGCAGACACCACCGTGAGTCGCGACGAGACCACCGTTGATACAGACACTGCACAGTCTGACGCCGGGACCGACAGTGAAGCCGGGACCGATACCGACAGCCAGGCGGGTGCCGGCGGCAGCGATGTCGATGCCGCGAGTGGCCGCGATCCCGCAGACCTGCTCACGCCGGAAAACTTCGAGCGGGAAGAGGTTCTCGCGTTGATCGACGAATCCGAAGAGCTGAGCGATGAACGGCGTTCGACACTGCGGGCGCTCGTTGAGCGCGCAAGCGACGATCCCGAAATGGTCGACGAAGCGATCAACTCGATCCGGGTGGCGCTGGACCTGCCGCCGTTGAACTGAAAGTGCTGTCGTATCGACACCGGCCACGCACATATCCGGGGCCGGTGTCAGCCCTGCGGCAGGACCAGGTCCTGATGCGGTCCGCACGGACCCGTCCCCTTGTCGTGTCGCGGCGGACCTCCGTGACCCCGTCCGCGCCCGATCTACAGCGCCCTCACCGCCGATTTGGCCGCGGCCGGGTTCGATGCCTTCGAGAAGAAATGGGTCGGTAATTCGCACTCATCGCCCCGATCTTGCGCAGGGCGTGGCAGTAAAACTCCGTCGAGACCGGCACTGGGCGGCAGACATTCATCCCGAAGCTTCGATATTCCGATATATAGAGAGATGAGCCCGTGCCCCAAAACAGAAATGGCCGGAAACAGGGTTTCCGGCCATTTCTGTGAACATTCAGTCAGTTTGGTCGATCAGACCGTTTCAGCCCAGTCGTCCACCTGCTTTTCGGCTTCGTCTTTGGCGATGCCGTATTTCTCCTGCACCTTGCCGACGAGTTTTTCGCGTTCTCCGTCGACCTGCTGCAGATCGTCGTCGGTCAGCTCACCCCATTTCGACTTTGCGCTGCCGGTGGCTTGCTTCCACTTTCCCTTGACGGTGTTCCAGTCCATGGTCTTCTCCTTTTGTTGTTGAAGGACACAAGGTAAACGCCGACGGAACGGGATCGTTCCCTTTATACTTGGCTGCGTTTTCGACAGGATCCGCATCAGGATGCAGCACAGTGACGCGATGGTACCGGGGCCAGTCGCGCACTAGGTGCCACAATCCGGAGCATGACCCCACCGCTCAATCCACACCGCCAGCATGCACGCCGCAGCAACCGTGTCGATCTCTGGCGTCAATCACTCAACCTCGTGTCAGGCCATTTGCCGACGCAGCAGTAAGCCACTGCTTTGGTCCTTGGGAACAGGTCCCGCATCCGGCCGTGACGCCGTGGATCCCAAGCGCCTTTTCAGCGAAGCGCATCCTTGCGCGCACGTGTTGGAACGAAACGAAGTCGAGGACGTTACATAGCGGGTTGCGGCATCGGGCCGCAAGGGCACCATCCGTCACGAACGGCGAGATGACCCCCAGCGTGCGGCCGATCTGCGGACGCCAGACCTGATCCGTCAGCCCGTTCACGGCAAATGCGATCTTGCGAACATGCTCAGGATGGTCCCATTCGGCACGGGCAAGATCCTCTGCCAGTGACGCGACCATTGTCGTTACGTGGTCCGGTGTAAGTCGGCTGGAGGCAAGGCTGGGCAGGGTGCGGACCAGTTGGACCAAAGGCGCGTTCTGATCGCGGCGCGAGTCTGCGATCTGGCCATCAAGCGACAGTGAAAGATCCCAGGAGGCATCGGTGGTCAGGTTGCGTGACAGCAGCGCCAGCCTGAGCACCGGTTTCCCGTGTGCCCCTATCGGCACAAAGCGCAAGAGCCAGAGTTTCGGGTGAAAGGCGCCGCCGCGCGGAGCGCTGACCTCGGTCACGGTGTCTTCAAGAAGGGCCGTCAGGCGGTTGGCCCCTTTCGGGACGGCCTTGATGCGTCCGGCCTCGCAAAAGATCGCGATGCGGGCGGACAGCCTTTCCAGCCCTTCGAGCAACGCCAGAGGCGTGTCCAGCGTTTCCTGCCGATTTTCGGCGGCGTGAAAGGCAAGGGTCGCAGGCACAACGAGGGCGGTCTCGAAGTCCAGCGTGTAGGTTGTGGCCAGTGCTGCGTCGAGGTCGTATCCTGCCGGGGCCCGCAGGATCTCGGCGTAGAGCGCGCGATTTTCCGGGTCGAGAGCGGCATTATCCTGCATGGACCAAGTCCTGAACGTGATTGGAAACGACCGGTTTCCATCGATAATTGAGCGGGGACGTCCCCGACGCTCCGCTCCATCGCATCCGGGCGCCGTCATTGCGAAACCGCGATTTCGGACCCTTGAGGCGGGTCTCCCGGTCCCGGACGAGGGTCCGCGCCGCAGTGTGCTCCCTGACATCTCCTCGGCTCATCAATACGATGTCGCGCCACGCCTCGATGAACCGGCGGCTGTGCGGTTTGACATCATGAATGGTCCCCTGTGAGCGAAGCCACAGATCACTCAGGTCCCAGCCGGAAAATATCTCCCCGGGGGTCTCCTCTGACCACGCATCAAGGCGGCTGGCATATGTTGCAACCCGCTCGTGCCAGGCGCTGCCTTCGGTGGCCTGCATGTCGGCCGCCTTTTCCGACAGCATAAGATTGTAGAGCAGGGAGGCTCCATGCATCAGGTGCGAAAACCGCTCGGCATGATCGACTATTGCTTTGATCTCATGCGGCCACTCTGCACGCGCAGGATGTTGCCAGATCATGTCGCAATCGGCCGCGTTTGTCTGGCGAGACAAGAGAGTAAGCAAGCTTTGAGGCGCCTCATGGGCAAGACGGTCCCGCAGAAAGCCTGCCTCATCGGCCGTGAGGGTGAACTGGTCCGCGCTGTCCGAGGATGACAGGAAACCGTCGGGCACACTTGGCAACCCCGCCGCCCAAAGCGAAGCAGCCTCGCTTGGCGTCGCCTCGAGGCTGGCGTTGCGACTGCCTTGGAACCGACGGATTCCCAGGGTCAACAGGCCGGCCCAATAGACGTCGCTCGGCAGCCGCTTCAGTTTCTCTCGGGCGGCGCTGCCGATGACGTTCCTGTCTTCGCCGCCGCGGACCAGCGTCTCGATCAGGCGGATTTCAAGCGCGCGGGCGAGTTCGCGCCGGGCGGCCGCAGTGCCCTTGTGCGCCCCTGCCATCAGGTAGATCCACGGTACGAACAGCATGTAGCGCAGCCGCGTCTGGATCGTGGACGTGCCCGGGAACATCAGGTCGGATAACGCATCGCGCACAGAGCCAAGGCCAAGTTCGTCACGGCTGTCCTCCTGTCCGAACAGGTCCATAAGCCGGCGAGTGCGATCCCGGTCGGCCTGGTCGAAGTCGATCCATGCGAGAAAGGACATCAGGCGGGCTCCACGATCGGCGCATCTGCAAGGCTCAGCGTGCCCTCGCTCATCCAGTGGATGGCGACGCCGTTCAGCGGCTTGTCGGGCCATTTGGACCGGATCATGGCGGCGTAGGCGTCCAGTTGCGGCCGGTAGCCGGCAAAGCGCGCCTCGGGGTCGGGGCAGGGGCCGGACTTGTGATCGACGATCAAGAGCCCGCGCGGTCCCTCTGCAAGGCAGTCTACGATGGCGTTGGTTTCCGACCCGTCGGCGGCGACCTCTTGCAACGGCAGTTCGAAATGCAGCCTGTCATAGCCCCGTTCCTCCAGCCAGCCGGTCAGGGCCTGCGCTTGCGCGGCAATCTGGGCGATGGTCGCGTCAGGCAGTCCGGTGGCGGCGCCAACCCTGTCAGACAGATCCGGGCGTCCGGCAAGAACCCGAAAAGCCAAGTGCCAGGCGGTGCCACGCTCGGTCGCGCTGTCTTCGCGGGTCTCGGCAACACCATCCGCCAGTCGGATGGTCTCGAGCCGCGCAGCGGGCATCGCTTCGGGCTCCGCGAAGGAGGAGGGGCTGCGGCGCCACGGCGTGCGCCGAGTGTCCGGCAAGTCACGCGGAACGCCGAAACGCGAATAGGTGTCTGCTGCACCCTGCACAGCTTCTGCAGGTTCGTCCTGCATGCCCTCTGCAACTCGGGCATCAAAGGACTGGCCTGCGACGATCAACGCGTTTTCCGACGTTTCGAACCCGGCGCGGTCGCGCAGCAAGTCGACCATGCGTTCCGCGTTTTCGCGCGGTGTCGTCCGCTCCCGAGGCAGGACAAGAATCAGCCGATCCCGCGCCCGGGTTAGCGCGACATAGAGCTCGCGAGCCGCCTCGTGTTCATCATCCGGGCGGCGGGCCTCTGTGAAGGGGGCCTGAGATTCCGGTGCGGCAAAGTCGGGCAGATAGCCCAGCCCTGCATGATCAAGGACATTGTCGAGGTTTTCGAAGCCGTCGAATTCGGCGCGCAGTGTGCCGGGGCGCTCGGTGATCTTCTTGTCCAGCCCGGCGATAACGGTGATCGGCCATTCGCGCCCTTTGGCGGCGTGCCAGGTGCAAATCTCGATTCCGGAGGAGGACCAGCCGTCCGGGTCGGGATGGCGATTCCAGTTCTTGGCAGGTTGGCCCGCTATCCAGCCGAGAAACAGCTGCACCCCGGCACCATGGAACCCGGCCGCGGCCCGAAGGTCCCGAGCCATGTTTTCGAATTCTTGCGCTTCGGCCACGATCCTTGCGAGATCGGCAAGGGCCTGCTTGGGATGCGCCAGTCCAGCCGCCCAGTCGCGCAGACCGCCGGCCTGTATAACGGCGGCGACCACTTCCGCGACGGGGCGTATTGCCAAGGCATCATGCAGGTTGCGCAGGGCCGCAAGCGAGACATGCGTGCCAAGCACCCCGTCGACCGAGTTGCGCAGGGCGTCCTCCAGCGACACGCGCGGGGGCCCGAGCGTCAGCCAGGTCAAGGCGGCGTTCAGGTCATCGGGATCGGCGGTGTAGGCCAGCGCAGCGCGGGTGGCTCGCGTCACGGGTGACGTCAGCCAACCGTCTTGTTGGATGCGTACCGGCAGGCCCTGCGCCTCCAGCGCAGCGGCGGCGTCGCTGGCCTTGGCATGGGTGTAGATCAGCACGGCAACGTCGCGCTGGGTCGGGCGGGCCGCATCTGGGCTGCGAAACTCCAAGACTGTCGGGGCTCTGATGGGGATCGGAAGCCACAATACCGCAACCCGCGCCTACTCGTCGGCCGAGAGGCCTCACGTTGAGAGGTTCTTCGGCACATTGGAGATTGATGTTCTCAATCTCTTGCCTGGGTATACCGGTGGCCGCCCTGGCGAATTGCCTGGTTATGACGCGATGGCCAACGGCGTGATGTCCGTGGAGCAACTCCATGAGATCATCACCCGGTATTTCATCGATGAGTACCCTTCCATACGACACCAAGGGGTCACCATGGGCGGTCGTCGCCCAGCAGAAGTCTACAAGGCCATCAATGAGACACGGGGACAGATCCCACCCATCGATCCGCACCTTCGCCGCATCAATCTTGGTTGGGAAGAGAACGTGACATCGTCCGATGAAGGTGTCCGTGTTTGCCACGGCATTTGGTTCAACTCTGACAAACTGCAAGAGCAGCGTGAAGAACACCGAGTGACCGGCAAGGCGAAAGTTTTCATAGATCCCGACGATATGAAGTCCGCGACGGTGGTCATGCCCAACGTAAAAACCCCCATCGAAGTAAATCTCCAGATCACGGCCTTCGCCGACATGACGCTGCCCGAGATACTGCGGCTAATGGCAGAGCAGCGTAGGGAAGATCCTGTCACTACGGAATTCCATGACGACCAAGTGATGCGAACGCGATTGCACCGATATGAGCGGATCAAGGCCATCAACGTAGAGCACAATCTTCCTCGGAGCTATTCGACGGTCGAAGAATGCAAGGAGAAGGCGAAAGCAGTCTTCGCGGGTGCGCGGGTCATTCCGTCGAAACCCATCGAGGGTACTACGCGGCCCGGCCAGATTACTGATCTTGGAACAGCCGAAGGCGTCTACACCATCGGTGGTGCTGACGCACAGATCCACAGTGAAGTGGTGAACGCCGATGGTCTGGAAATTTCGAGTTCCGAGATCGAAGGTCCCGATGGCCTCGACAGCCAAGAAACACCCACAAGCACGTCGGGTCCAGCCGGTAAGGCGAAGAAAAAACGCCGGTCGAACAAACCGGCGACCGCCGATCAGCCGCTGTCCCGACCGAAAAACCCAAAGGTGCTCAAATGAACCAGTTTGTCAGGACTGACGTCGTCGAATTTTCCGCGGCGCTGAAGGGGGCTCACTTCCCGTTTCCCCGTGGCGAAAAGCTTTTCGAAGCGCTGTCGTGGTGCATGACCGACTACTACACCAAGGCGTCGACCGGGCATCCCTTCGAAGCACGCGGCATTCTCGTGATCGGCGAGCCACGTCAAGGAAAGTCCCGCGAGATCCAGAAGCTACTGGGACAGTTCAATGATGGCTCGGTCGTTATGCCTGACGGTCGGCCGGCCAAAATCCTTCACTGCATCCTTTCCGGCAAGGTAACCTGGAAGGACATGGGCGTGAAGATCCTGCATCTCCTCGACTACAAGCTGAAAGGACGCTGCACTCAGGCCGATATCTGGGACATGGTCATTAAATATGCCAAGATGCAGGGTGTCGTCGGAATACACTTCGACGAATGCAAACATGTCTTCACGGATGAAGGGCAGCGGACAAATCAGCAAATCCTGGACAGCTTCAAGACGCTCCTGAAAGAGACCCGTTGGCCACTCATGTTGATCCTGTCGGGCATCCCAAGTCTCGCCACGCAGATCGCCAAGGAGGAGCAACTTGCTCATCTTCTGCGGACGGTGCGTTTCGAGTGTATCAACCTCGAACGCGAGTCCGACTTAGAAGAGATGAGCAAGTTGATTTATTGCTACGCCGACAAGGCTGGCTTGGATGTCAGCCCGCTCGCGACGAGAAGTTTCCTGGAAAGGCTCTCTTTCGCTTGCTGCGATCGTTGGGGCTTGGCCATCGAGCTCCTGATCGAGGCCTTCACCTTGAGCCAACTCGCCGGCGAGACAGTTTGTTCGAAGGAGAGTTTTTCGCAGGCCTTCGCGAATAAGTACTCGACCTCTATCGGGTATTCGCCCTTCACGGTATCGGATTATCGCAACAGCTTCGATCAGGACACCCTGATTCAATTACTCCATCGATCATGCTGATCCGATGATAACGCGACTGTCAGGGCCCGCTTTTGCGGGCCTTTTCTTTTGCTTCGTTCAAGCTTTAATGCGCACGCTTTTGGTCCCAGTGCGCATGCTTTTGACCCTCACCTCGTGCGGGGAAAAAATTAAGTAGAAATATCAATGCGCTACCAGTGATTCGAACTGAGCGAATCAGTGCAGTGCGCATTCATATGCCCCGTTGGCACTAATACATCGATTTTGTTGGATAAAACGCAAGGTGGCGTTGAGCCTATCCCCCGAAGCACACACCCTTTGCGGCTTGCTGAACGGCCATCAGCGTCCATTGTCAGGCAAGTGCGGCGCCAAGGAAGCCCCGCCGTTGCCTGCGCCGTGAAGGCTTCCGCCGTTTCGCCCGATTCACGGGTAAAGCCGCCGCCGGCCACAGCGTCCAGCACCGCGCCCGTCGCCTTGGCCGCATCGGCTGCGGATTGCCTCCGGGGGGCAGGTCGAAGTGACCTGCCCCCCGGAAGTTCCCTCAGTCTGATGTAGAGTCTGCCCAACCTGAAGGAGCAGACGGTGTGAAAATACATAAATGCATGTACATTCTGGGACCAATCGGACCTGCGATATCACGCTGTGCTCCGGCTTTTGAGGCGGGTTGCAGGCGTGGAGCGCGGCCACAATGTCGCTGACAATTTCCGGTTTGGCCTTGCCAACGTTGGCTTTCGCAATCTTCCCTATCAAGCGACGTCAAAGCGTCGCTTGAGGTCGGCCTGTCCATATGCGCGGGTCTTGACGCGAAGGTCTCGTCCCCGTCACGCCGCCCGCTTGCGCCGCCTTAGCGCCGCCAGCCCGGCGAGGCCGCCAAGCAGGAGCACTCCGCTGGCCGGCAAAGGCACCGGCGTCACTGTGGAAGAGGCTGTCAGTCTCACTGTCTTACGATCGCTCTCGACATCGAAGATCGACGCGGACCAGTCGATGCCGATGGTCGAGATGTCCGCGAAATCGAACGCGAAGTCGGTCAGGTCGGAGAACGATAAGGAGTCGCCGGTCAGGATGTCGAACATATCGCCCGCCTCGGCTTCGAACCCGCCGAAATAGTCGATGTCGAAGATAGCGCCCTGACCCAGCGATACGTTACCCGACACGTTGAGCCAATCATAGTCGTCGCCCTGCAAAAGCCCGCCCAGTTCGAAGGCCAGCACGCTGCTCGCGTCTGCCGAGAGATTCCCGTCAATGGTAAGTGTCCCGGGCGAATTGCCCGGCGCGATCGTCGATCCGAACTGAAGATCGACACCCGCGTCTATCGTGCCACCCCCGCTTATCATGCTGCCCGTCGATCTGACTCCGCCCGCCGTCAGCGTGCCGTCCACCTGCAGC
>Ga0136556_1001113_pt1 | contig 14176 bp, 12 predicted proteins | sample AntRauTorckE6831_FD_104780 | JGI IMG/M metagenome (GOLD analysis project Ga0136556, IMG submission 104780) | Saline lake microbial communities from Rauer Islands, Antarctica - Metagenome Torckler E6 #831 | ecosystem: Environmental > Aquatic > Non-marine Saline and Alkaline > Saline | place... | reverse complement strand
GCGCTCCAGTGCAAAACTGGATGCGCTGAAAGCTGAGCTGGGCAGTGGCGCGGAGAATCTTCCGGTCATCGTGGCTGACGCCGCCGATGAAGACGCGATGCGTTCGCTGTGCGAGCAGACCCGAGTGGTGATTTCCACCGTAGGGCCGTATGCACTCTATGGCGAGCCACTGGTCAAAGCCTGTGCCACTACCGGCACTGATTACTGCGACCTGACCGGTGAGGTACACTGGATTCGCCGGATGATCAGCAAGTACGAAGAACAGGCGCAACAGTCCGGCGCCCGGATTGTGCATTGCTGCGGTTTCGACTCCATTCCTTCCGATCTGGGCGTCTGGTTCCTGCAGAAAAACGCGGAAGAAGTATTCGGTGAGCCCTGCCAGAGCGTTCGCATGCGGGTGAAAGTGGCGAAGGGCGGCCTTTCCGGCGGTACTTTTGCCTCCATGATCAACGTGGCGAAAGAAGCCGCGGCAGATCCGAAGCTGCGCAAAGAGCTGGCCAACCCGTTTTCTCTGTGCCCGCCGGAGCACCGTTCGCAAACCCGGCAGCCGGCACTGAAGTCAGCCGAATTCGACCGGGACTTCAATGCCTGGTTGGCGCCCTTCGTCATGAGCACCATCAATACCCGGGTGGTACACCGTTCGAACGCGCTGCAAAGCGCGAGGTATGGCAAGGAATTCACTTACGATGAGGCGATGATGACGGGCCGTGGCTCCAAAGGGCGACTGACGGCTTACGGTGTAACCGCCGCCCTGGGCACTTTTGTAATGGCGTCAGCCATCAAACCTTCGCGCTGGGTGGTGGAGAAACTGGTACCGGAGCCGGGGCAGGGGCCCAGTCAAGAAGACCAGGACAAAGGTTTTTACGATCTCCGCTTTATCGGGCGCACGGCGGATGACAAGGCGATCATCACCAAAGTCACTGGCGACCGGGATCCGGGTTATGGCTCTACGGGCAAGATGCTGGGCCAGGCCGGGCTTTGCCTGGCCTTTGATATCAAGGATGACGTGGCCGGCGGTTTCTGGACACCGGCCTCAGCAATGAATGGCAAGTTGATTGAGCGTTTGACCAGCCATGCCGGTCTGACCTTCGAGGTGCTCGAGACCCGCTGAGCGGTTCAGCTCAGGTAGAGCATGCGGTCGGAGGTTAGCAAGGCCTCCGGCCCGTGCCCCAGACACACTACGGTGCGGCCATCGAGCCAGTGTTTGATCTGCGGTGCAATACGCGCCCGGGTTTTGGCATCCACGCCGGTGAAGGGTTCGTCGAGAATCACCAGCCGTGCGGCACTCAGCAGCACCCGTGCCAGCACAAGCCGTCGGGCTTCACCACCTGATAACCGATTGCCACCACTCCCCAGCCAGGTTTCCAGGCCGTCCGGCTCCGGGGCGAAGCGGTCCGCAAGTTCCACCATTTCCAGTACCCGCCAGAATTCAGCGTCGGTGGCGGCAGGGTTGCCGAGCATCAGGTTCGCCTTCACGGTGTCCTCGAAAACCGTGGTGGTTTGTGTCAGGTAGGCACAGGGAAGGGCGGCCACGCTGCCATTTAGGGGCGCGATAACGCCTGCCAGTGTATCGGCAAGTGAAGACTTTCCGCTGCCGGAAGCGCCCACGATGCCCAGGGTTTCACCACATTCGAGCTGCAATGAAAAGTGATTCAGCAATGGCTCATAACCTGGATAGCCGATGCTGGTCTCATCCATTTTCACCGCCACGCCTTCTGGTAATTCATTGTGTTTTGAACGGGGCGTTGTCATTGCCGGCGACACGTCGCGATTCAGCCGGCGTGCGGCCGCTTCAGTAGCCCCGAATTTGCCGAAAGCTTCCGGCAGCATGCCATAGATTTCACCTAGCCCGAGCAGGGCAATGGGCAACAGCACCAATACCGGCCCGGAAACCTCACCGCTTTCAAACAGCGCAAAGCCGAGCCAGAGCGCAAGCACGGCAGATATATTCACCAACAAGGTGGTCAGCGCGTTGTGCCAGCCCACGCGAGTATCGACCGTCGCCTGAGCGCCGGACAGTTGCTGCGCCCTGGCCATCAGCCCGGAGGCGTGCTTGTCGATTCTTCCGGCTGCTGAAAGCTCTGCATAGCCTTCCAAGTGATCGATGACTTCGCCTCTCAAGGCTTCCTGCTGATCGTTCAGGCGCGCCGATAATCGCCGGGTGCCAATGAAGACCGCCGCTGTCGCGAGCAATAACGCGACAGAGAGAATCACCAGAATAACCAGTGCAACCTGACTACTGAACAACAGCCATGCCAGCCCGGACAGCAACGCAGTGACAACACCCGCCAGTGCTGTGGGCGCAATAAGCCGTAAATACAGGGTGTCGAGTGCATCAACATCGGCCGTCAGGCGTGACAACCACTGGGCACCGCTTTTGTCGCCTCTTTGCTGGTGCCCGGAGGCTGAGAGTCGATCAAACAGGGCAACCCGAATATCCGTTAACAGTTGCAGCACCAGGTTGTGGTTATACACCCGCTCCAGATACCGGAAAACCGTTCGGGAAACCGCGAAAAAACGAATGGCACCGCCGGGAACGTACAGATTGATATAGGCCTGTGTGCCCGCTGCCAGCAGCAGGCCCACCACGGCGGTTTCGGTCAGAAACCAGCCAGACACCGCCAACAGTGCAATGCCGGACAGCAGTGTTGCCAGAATAAGAGCTCCGCCTAGAACCAGGCGGCCACGATGGCGGAAGATCAGCCCAAGCCAGGGGTACAATTCACGCATCCCGGACCTCCCCACGACTAACGATAAGCACCCGGTCAGCCAGTGAGAGCAGGGCGCTATGATGAGTGGAAAAGACCAGGGTTCTACCCTGTTCACAAAGCTTTCGTAGTGCTTCAATAATGTGTTGCTCGGAGTCTTCATCCAGCCCGGCGGTGGGTTCGTCCAGCAGAATGAGGTCATAATCGGCGAGAAAAATCCGCGCCAGGCTGAGCCTGCGGGCCTGTCCCCCGGACAACCCAATGCCGCCTTCGCTCACCGTGCTGTAAATGCCTTGCTCCCGGCTGGCGACCAGACTGCCCAGCCCCACCTCCTGCAGCGCGCGCTCAATGGCGGTATCCGACGCATCTGGCGTGGTCAGCCGCAGATTGTCGGCCCAGGAGCCCTGTATCCAGAAACCCTTCTGGCCCAGCCAGCCGAACGGCGTGACCCCGGTCGGGTCACCGAATACCGCAACGGATCCTGATTCCGGTTTTATAAAGCCAGCCATCAAGTGCAACAGAGACGACTTGCCGCTGCCGGTGGCGCCGGTAAGTGCCACGATATCACCGCTCTGGATGGTGAGATCAAGGTTTTCAATAACCGTCGGGCCGTCGCCGTGGCGAATCGTGACGCCTTGCAAACTTATGACATCCCGTTCTGCGGAATCAGGGCTCTCAGTTGACGGTTGCCGGCATTCTGCCGGTTGTTGTAAACGCTCCAGAATTTCTGCTGCCGCGCCCATCGCGGATGCCCGGTCGTGGTAATACTGGGAAAGCGTGCGCAAGGGCTGAAAGAATTCCGGTGCCAGCAGCAGAATCAGCAGGCCGGAAAACAGGGTGAGATCCGGGCTTGGCCCGTATTCGATGTAGCCCAGCAAGCCGAAGCCGATGTAAATCGCGATAACGGCGATGGCCACGGAAGAGAAAAACTCCAACACCGCCGATGACAGAAAGGCCACCTTCAGCGTTTTCATGGTGATTTTGCGGTACTGATCGGAACGCCGGCGCAAGGTGTCGCTGGCACTGGCTGTCTGGCCGAACAGTTGCAGCGTGGTCAGCCCACGAATCTTGTCCAGAAACTGGCCGGACAACCGGCTGACAATTTCGAAATGCTGCTGATTCACCTTTTCCGCGCCCATTCCCACCAGGGCCATGAATAACGGAATCAGCGGTGCGGATAACAGCAACAAGATGCCGGCGAGCCAGTCAAGCCAGAACACCAGCACCAGAATTAATAGTGGAATGACCACAGACAGAGCCATCTGTGGCCGGAAGCGGGCAAAATAACCATGCAGGGCTTCTACATGGTCAAGCCATTCCCGGGTCAGAGAGGCGGCAGAGGCATCGGCCAGAGCCACAGGCCCGCTGGCCTGCCACTGCCGGTTCAGTTGTTGCCGTGCCTGCTCGCGTACCTGTTCGCTGGTGCGCGCGGCAAAGCGGGTCTGTAAACCCTGAGCCAGCGCACGTACCAGCAAGGCGGCCAGCAGGCCAATAAACCAGGGCGTAAAGGAAGCAACCGGTTGGTTTTCAATCACACCCTGATGAACAATCCAGGCCAGCAGTACCATCTGTACGATGGTCGCCAGGCCGGCCACTGTGCCGGCCATCACGGTTGCCCGGGTCCAGCGCTGACTGTCGCGGGCAAGCCCGGACAGCCATTGCCGAACGTCTGCCTGCTGGCTGCTCACTCAGTGGTAGCCTTCGCCAGCACGAACCTTGCCGCGGAAGACCCAGTAGGTCCAGGCGGTGTAGGCCAGCACAATCGGAATCACAAACAGCAGTCCCAGCAACAGGAACAACTGGGATTCATACGCCGAAGCGGCATCCCACAGAGTGTATTCAGGTGGAACCACATAGGGCCAGCGGCTGACTATCAGACCAAGATATGTGGTGATGAACAGCCCCATGGTTGCTACAAATGGCATTCCTTCAGAGCGGTTACGCACTGAGCGCCAGATCTGCAAGGCGCAAAGAAGCGTCAGAACCGGTAGAATCCAGATCACGCTGAGGTTCGAGAACCAACGCTCGCTGACCATCTCGTCCACAAACGGTGTCCAGGCGCTGATTATTGCAAACACCACCAATACCGCAATCAACAGCGGCGTGGTGATCCGGTACGCCCATTCCTGGAGTCGCCCTTCGGTCTTTAGTATCAACCAGGTAGAGCCCAGCAGAGCGTAGCCGGCAAGCAGGCCAAGGCCGGTCAGCACCGTGAAAGGTGTTAACCAATCCAGAGCGCCACCGACATAAACCCCGTTAGCAGTCTCGAAGCCCTGAATATAGGCACCAACCACCACACCCTGGGCGAAAGCCGCCACGGTGGAGCCGCCGGCAAACGCCCAGTTCCAGAGGTATCGGGACGTATTTGCCTTGAATCGGAATTCAAACGCTACGCCCCGGAAAATAAGCCCGGCCAGTAACAGGAATACACCGATATACAACGCCGGCAGGAAAATGCTGTATACCATCGGAAACGCTGCCAAAAGGCCTGCGCCACCCAGTACCAGCCAGGTTTCGTTGCCATCCCATACCGGGGCAACAGAGTTCATCATCACATCTCTGTCGTCTTCCGATGGTGCGAAGGGAAACAGGATGCCCACGCCCAGGTCGAACCCATCCATCAGCACGTACATGATGATGCCGAAACCGATAATGAATGCCCAAATGAGAGCCAGATCAAAGAGTTCCATAATCACTGCCCTCCGTTATCAGCCGGTTCGATACGGCCATGGTTATCGTATTCAAACGGTACATGCGCTGCGGAGATCGGCCGGGCAGGGCGCTCGGCTGAATCCGTTTCATCTTCATCGTCGTTTTCAAGACCGACGTACAGAACCCGCATCAGGTAGTAGACACCCGACGCAAACACCAACGCATACACAACCACGTATCCGATCAGTGTAAACAGTGCCATGCCACCGGTGAGCGACGGTGTAACCGACTCTGAGTGTCTCATGATGCCGTACACCAGCCAGGGCGCACGGCCCACTTCAGTGACAAACCAGCCAGTCAACACCGCAATAAACGGGGAAATGCTCATAAACCGCATGCCCTGCAGGAACCAGCGGGTTTCATACAGCTTGCCTTTCGGCCGCAGGAACAACCCGGTCAGGGCAAACAGAATCATCAGTATTCCCATACCGACCATGATCCGGAAGGACCAGAACACAATGCCGACCGGCGGCTGATCTTCAATCGCTACTTCGTTCAGACCCGGTACGATGCCATCCCACTCGTGAGTCAGAATCATACTGGCCATACTGGGAATACCGAGTTCCCAGTGGTTGGTCTGATTTTCCTGGTCCGGAATGGCAAACAGCAACAGCGGCACGTTGCTGGAGGTTTCCCAGTTGCCTTCCATCGCAGCGACCTTGGCGGGCTGGTGCTCCATGGTATTGAGGCCGTGGAAGTCACCAATAACCAGCTGTGCCGGAGCAATGAAGAGCAGCAACCACAAACACATTGAAAGCGCCTTACGGTTGGCTTCAACCTCACGACCTTTGAGCAGGTACCAGGCACTGACACCGGCAACCACAAAACCGCCGGTCAGGAACGACGCCATGGCCATGTGCAGGAAGCGGTAGGGGAAAGAGGGGTTGAAGATTGCCTCGCTCCAGGACGTTACATGGAAAATGCCATCCCGAAGCTCGGTACCCGCCGGGGTTTGCATCCAGCTGTTGGCCGAGAGAATCCAGAACGAGGAGATAAACGTGCCTGCCGCCACCATGATGGCTGCAAACAGGTGAACCCCTGGCGGAACCTTGTTACGGCCGAACAGCAGAACGCCAAGGAATGCGGCTTCCAGGAAGAAGGCCGTGATCACTTCATAACTGAGGATTGGCCCAAGGAAGTTGGCGGACGCCTGTGAGAAGTTGCTCCAGTTGGTGCCGAACTGGAACGACATCACAATGCCGGATACGACCCCCATGCCGAATACAACGGCGAAGACCTTGGTCCAGAAGGCAGATAGCGTAATCCACACGGGATTCCGGGTTTTGAACGCCAGGCCCTCAAGCACGGCAATGTACGAGGCAAGCCCGATGGTAAACACCGGGAAAATCGCGTGGAATGACACCACGAACGCGAACTGAATCCGCGATAGAATGAGGGGATCGAGTTCCATGGGAACCTCCGGTAACTCATACAATCACAACAAACGAGCCAGGTTACACCAGGCTCGCCCAGCCGCTGCCTTACCTTATGTCTGATTGTTATTTGGTTATTACCGGCAGTTGGTTACGATGCTACAGAAAGCAAGCCAAAATTGAGTGGGGCAGTTTGTCGCACCCCTTGATATTCAACAAGTACACGGTAGCAAAACTGAGGTAGAGGGTAACATGCATGCGCTTTTATGAAGAAAGGATACTGCCACACTTGGTGGACAGGGCTTGCAGCATGGGCCAGGTCAGGCATTTGCGCAGCCAGATTGTTCCACATGCCCATGGCCGGGTGCTGGAAATAGGCATGGGCTCTGGCCTGAATCTGGAATTCTACAATCGTGATCAAGTAGACATGGTGTACGGTCTGGAGCCCTCCGAAGGCATGCGTCGCAAAGCCATCCCCAATATTGACCGTTCCCCGGTATCGGTAGAATGGCTGAGCCTGCCCGGTGAGCAGATCCCCCTGCCGGATGAATCCATAGATACCGTGTTGCTCACCTTCACCCTGTGCACCATTCCCGACTGGCGCAAGGCCCTGGAGCAGATGAAACGGGTGCTAAAGCCGGGAGGGGACCTGCTGTTCCTGGAACACGGCGAAGCGCCCCATGAAGCCACCCGGAAATGGCAGCACCGCATAACGCCAGCCTGGAAGAGAGTGGCTGGTGGATGCCACCTGAACCGGCATATCGCGGATTTGATCACCCACGCCGGCTTCGAAATCCAGGAACTGGAAAACCTGTACATGCCCAACGCACCCAAAATTGCCGGGTATTTGTACAAAGGCAGGGCAATCAAGCCGTTGTAATTGCTTTAGGGCGCCGGGCCTTATAGAATTGCGGCCCAGCAAAGGTTCCCCTCCAGAGTTCATGCCCGGATGGTGGAATTGGTAGACACAAGAGACTTAAAATCTCTCGATCTTCGGATCGTGCCGGTTCAAGTCCGGCTCCGGGCACCATTCAGCTTTTTTCGAAAGCCATTCACTTTTCAATTAATGTGAAGTCCCACGCCATATCCTCGCCAGAGTGCGACACTAAAGTGCTGCCAATCCAGTACCTTCCGGTCAGATACAACCATCACCGGGCGCTGCTAGCGTGAACAGTTAACACTCCCAGATTGTTGAGGTGGTTATGTCGGGTGTACAAATGTCTGTCAGGGCGCTCGTGTTCACACTGATGATGCTGACCGGCGACATGTCGACCGCTCAAAGCTCAGAATCAGGCCAGCAGTTGGGCGTTGCCCGAGAGATGGTCCATGTTCTTGAAGCTTATGCGGTCTACAAAATGGGCCAGTACGATTTGGCGTTTGAACGTTATCAGGCACTGGCAGAAGCAGGCAGTCTTCAAGGCATGTACAACCTGGCAAACATGTATGCGGCCGGTCTCGGCGTTGAGCAGAGCAACTCCAAGGCTTTTGAATGGTATCTGAAAGCGGCAGAGTCCGGTGATCATCTCAGCATGGCCGAGGTCGTAAAGGCGTATTCCGAGGGGATTGGCACAAACGCGAACGCCGAGATGGCCGACCATTGGCGTGAACGGATTCATCCTTGATGATCACATAAATGCCTACGTAACGTCGCCAGCTGGCAACCTGTCCGGCAACTCCGCCAGAACATCCAGCGGCACTGGCCGGGAAAAGCGATAACCCTGCAGTAAGTCGCAGTTCCGGCGAATCAGATCCTTCTGTTCTTCAAGTTCTTCGATGCCTTCGGCAACCACCGCCATGTCCATATGGTGGGCCATGGTGATTACGCCCTGAACGATGGCGGCGGTCCTGCGGTCAGTGAGTATTTTGCTGATGAAGCTTCGGTCCAGTTTGACCTTGTGGGTTGGCAGGTCGCGGAGGTAGCTGAGACTGGAAAAACCGGTGCCGAAATCATCAATGGCTACCCGGATACCGCGTTTGTTTAGTGAATTCATCAGTGCGATAACGGGCTCTGCGCCGTCCAGAAAAACGCTTTCGGTGACTTCCAGTTCGAGAAATTCCGGAGGCAGGCCAGACTCTTTCAGGGCTTCATCAACATTGCTGAGGAAGTTCTCTCGCAGAAACTGTAATGAAGAGATGTTTACCGCAACAGCCAGTTTGCGTTCACTGGAGATGTTGAGCTGAGCGATTTCATAGCAGGCCTGCTTTAGCACCCATTTGCCGAGAGGGATGATCTGGCCGGTTTTTTCAGCCAGAGGGATGAAGTCACCGGGAGATACCATGCCCCGGACGGGGTGGTGCCACCGTACCAGAGCTTCCACGCTGCGAATTTCGCCGGTTACGGCGTCTACAAGGGGCTGGTAGTGCAGGGTGAACTCGTCGTTTTCCAGTGCTTTCTGCAGTTCATTACGAAGAATGACGCTGTCCAGAGTGCTTTTTACGCCGCCCCCCTGGTACCACTGCCAGGTATTTCTGCCCTTGCGCTTGGCATGAGTCAGTGCCAGATCGGAGTGCTGCATTAATTCGTGGGGTTGTTCCAGCTCTATGTCGTTTGCGGCAATACCAATGCTGCCACTCAGGTGCAGCACCAGGTCATTCACTTCGAACGGACGCACCAATTCCTCGAGGATGTGTTCCGCCACCTTGATGACCTCGCCGGAATCCTGATAGCCGTACAAAAGAATACCGAATTCATCACCTACCAGCCGACCTATCAGGCTTTTCTGGTGCTGTATTGACGTTTTAATGCGATTGGCGATTTCACTCAGCAACTGATTGCCCACGGGATGACCAAGACCGTCGTTGATACTTTTGAAGCCATCAAGATCCAGATACAGAAACGCCAGGGGTACGCTCCGGATCTGACAGGCGCGGAACAGCTTTGCCATACGGTCATAGAAAGCACTCCGACTGGCCAGGCCGGTTAAAAGGTCGTGGGTGGCCTGGTAGGCAATTTTCGCCTCTTGCTCCCGCTGGAGGGTAACGTCCTGTTGGGTTCCAATGAAATGAGTGCACACACCGGCGTCATCCAGAACCGGACTGACAGTAAGGTGGTTCCAGAAGGGGGTGCCGTCTTTTCGGTAGTGGATGACAACGACATCTACCTCCTTTTGCGCTTCCAGTTTTTCATCGATTTCCCGGATAGTCTCAGGATCGGTGTTCTTGCCGTGAAGGAATCGGCAGTTCCGTCCAAGAACTTCATTGGAGGGGTAGCCGGTAATTTCCGTGAAGGCCGGGTTTACAAATACCAGTGGCCTGTCCGGATGCCGGGCATCCACCATGGTGAGCCCGTTCGGGCTGGCTTCGATGCCGCGTTCAAGCAGGTGCAATTCATCTATCTGACGCTTCCGTTCGGTAATATCCCGGCATATGCCCCATACACCGACAATGGTGTTGTCGATGACGACCGGGAAGTTGGTGATTTCCAGAGATACACGCTTACCCCATGCGTCTGCCCCTTTGGTCTCGAAAGTGATGGTTTCGCCGTTTCGGGCCGCATCAAAAGCTGTCTGTGTTGTGCCAGAGAGTCGGCGTCAATCAACCCCCTGAAATGGATACCGATCAGTTCAGACTCTGAGTAACCACTGAGCGCTTCAAGGGCCGCGTTGCCTCTCTGGAAACGCCCTTCCATATCCAGCTCGTAAACACTGTCTGCATGGTTGTTGAAAAGGGCGCTGTGCCATTCGTACAACTTTTTGTGATCCTGGGTATCACGATCACGAACCAGGGTGAGGGCAATAAGGGCGGCGGCTTGCTTGAGTTTGCGTTTGTCTTGTTGGGTAGGGCGGTTGGGGTTGCGGTAATGAACGGATACAACCCCCAGCAGTTCATCGTCGGGAGACAGCACGGGATAAGACCAGCATGCCTGGAAGCCCCCTTCCAGTGAGGTTTCCAGGAAATCATCCTGGCCAATATTTTCCGTTCCGGAAAATGCGCGGAAATAGGCGGCGTCCGCGCAGGGCGTGTTTCCGGGCTCTACCGGGACATTCTGAAGGGGAGGGGAGATTTTCGGGGAGAGGAGGTTTCCGGATATGGAACTTAAGGTATTAGTTTTCCCATCGTAAGACATCAAAGAAAACGATGCATTGGGAAAGAGCATTCCCATCCAGTCGGCAATGGCGCCCATCGTTTGCTGCAATGGTGCGCGCCGGGCGATCATCTCGTGTATGTGCTGCTGAAGCTCTAGTAGTGGGAATTCTTCGTTCACTCCGGCGAGTCCTTTCTGGTAGCCCATACACGGTTCGTTTATTCAGGGAACCGGCTTGTGCTCTTTTCAGCTAATTATTAGCATGAATATCAATAAGGTAGAGTAAGTTTTAAGAAAATGCAATAAGTCTGGGCGCTTGTGCTGTTTTACCGACAGGTGTCACCTGTCGGGATCGACTTGCTGCTCTGGCAGTGGGCGAATTTCGTTGATGTTTCCGGTCGGGGTGGCAGGGTCGTCTTTAATGATCACATAAATGCCTCCGCCGATGATGGCAATGGCAACAATGGCTCTCAGAAGATAAGAGCGGAACATGCAATCTCCTTCTATTAAAGAATGTCCTGTTACCTAGTTTGAGGGCTGATGAAGGAATTACAACAGTGTTCGCTTAAGGTCGATTCGACAGCACGTTTTTTCTTGGTGATACTCAAATCTCATAACGATAAAACAAAAAAGGAGGTGCAGAGATGTCAGACTCGCCAGACAGCCTGGTTCGCGTGCATACCGAGAATGGCATTACCACGGTTACCCTCAATCAGCCGGATCGACGCAACAGCTTGTCCATGCCCATGATGGAAGCCCTGTCCGAGGTGTTCTCAGAGCTGGAAACCAACGCCGATTGCCGTGTGGTAGTGCTGGCTGCCGCCGGCCATGTGTTTTGTGCCGGCCACGATCTGAAAGAGCTGAAGGGCCAGTTCAATCAGCACGAGGCACAACTGGCTGTATTTAAACAGTGCGCAAAAGTGATGCAACAGATTGTGAACCTGCCTAAGCCCGTGATTGCTCGGGTGGCCGGTGTGGCAACGGCTGCAGGCTGCCAGCTGGTGGCCAGTTGTGACCTGGCGGTGGCCGCTTCCGGTTCCCGCTTTGCCACACCCGGGGTGAATATCGGTTTGTTCTGCTCCACGCCGATGGTGGCGCTGTCGCGCAACGTTTCGCGCAAGCACGCTATGGAAATGCTGCTCACGGGTGAAATGGTCAGCGCCGAGCGGGCCGAGCAGATTGGCCTGATTAACCGGGTAGTGGATTCAGAAACCCTGGATGAAACGGTTTATGGCATGGCGGCCAATATTGCTGGTAAGTCTGCCCACATTGTTAAAACCGGCAAGGAAGCTTTCTACCGCCAGTTGGAAATGCCTCTGGATAAGGCCTACGAGTACACGGCAGAAGTGATGGCGTCGAACATGGGAGCCAGCGATGCCCAGGAAGGCATTTCCGCGTTTCTGGACAAACGTCAGCCGGAGTGGCGAGACGAGTAAACCCGTCTACCTGCTGCAGTTTTCTCCGGTGGCGGGCCACTCCAGCCTGTCGCCGGTATCTATGCCTTTTGCCGAAAAATACCCGGCGTTCATCTCTACCGCGTGCCAGAAGAATTTGCCGGCCGGGTAGGTGGGGCAATTGCCCGGCTTACTGGATGTACACGGCAGCATGTGGCGGATGCTCACAATGACGCCCTCACTGTCGAGAAAAGCGATATCCAGAGGAATGAGTGTGTTGTGCATCCAGAAACCGCGCTCCGGTGAGCGTTCGCTCGGGTAGCTGAATAGCATACCGGCATTTTCCGGCAAACGGATCCGCCCCATCAGCCCGGTACGGCGTTCCGACGCGGTTTTTGCAATTTCAAGAGCCACAGGATGCTGTTCGCCGGATGCGACAAAGCAGGCTTTCACCGAAGGCAGGGTTTGTGGCTCGCGAGCGTCGGCGGCACCACAACCACTGAGCCAGATAAGGCTGCCGAGGATGGCTGCCGCCACTTTCATGAGCGCAGCCGGTAGCCAGTTTTGAAGATCCACCAGACGACCGTCATGCAAAGGCTCAGGAACACCAGGGTCATGCCCACGCTGATGCCCACATGCACATCAGAAACGCCGTAGAACGCCCAGCGGAAGCCGCTGATCAGGTAGACCACGGGGTTGAACAGGCTGATGGTCTGCCAGATGTCCGGCAGCATATCGATGGAATAGAAGGTGCCACCGAGAAATACCAGTGGTGTGACTATCATCATGGGCACAATCTGGAGCTTTTCGAACCCGTCTGCCCAGATGCCGATAATAAAGCCGAACAGGCTGAAGGTGATGGAAGTCAGCGCCAGGAACGACAGCATCCACAGCGGGTGCAACACGGAATAGTCCACAAACAGGCGCGCCGTGGCAAGAATGATCAGCCCCAGGATCACCGATTTGGTAGCGGCCGCGCCGACATAGCCCAGCACGATTTCGGCGTAAGACACCGGCGCGGACAGCACCTCGTAAATGGTGCCGGAGAACTTGGGCATGTAAATGCCGAAAGAAGCGTTGGAGATGCTCTGCATTAGCAGAGACAGCATCACCAGCCCCGGGATGATATAGGCGCCATAACTGATGTTGTCGATATCGCCCATACGGGAACCGATCGCAGACCCGAACACCACAAAATACAGGCAGGTGGAGATCACCGGCGCCAGCACGCTTTGCATCACCGTTCGCCGCATGCGTGCCATCTCGAACTTGTAGATTGCCTTCACACCATAAAGATTCATTACGTTCTCCGTTCGGGCGAGCGGTTATTCATGCACCAGGCCAACAAAAATTTCTTCCAGCGAACTTTCACGCGTTTGCAGATCCCGGTACTCGATGCCCAGTTCTCCCAGTGTTCGCAGCAGTCGTGCTACGCCAGCCTGCTGTTTCTGGGCATCGAAGGTGTAGATCAGCTCGTAGCCATCATCTGACAGTTCAACTGGCTCAAGAAGCAATTCGCCCGGTATTCTTTCCAGCTTATGCTGCAGGTGCAGGCGCAATTCTTTTTTGCCCAGTTTTGACATCAGTTGGTCTTTGTCTTCCACCAGGATGATCTGGCCGTCACGAATCACCCCGATGCGGTCCGCCATTTCCTCGGCTTCTTCAATGTAATGGGTGGTGAGAATGATGGTAGTGCCATTTTCCCGCAGTTTGCGGACCATCTCCCACATATCCCGGCGCAGTTCCACATCGACACCTGCGGTGGGCTCGTCCAGAAACAGAATGCGGGGCTCGTGCGACAGCGCCTTGGCGATCATTACCCGGCGCTTCATACCGCCGGAGAGCGACATAATGCGGTTGTTGCGTTTGTCCCACAGGGACAGGTCTTTGAGCACCTTCTCGATATGCGCGGGGTTGGGGGGCTTGCCAAACAGGCCCCGGCTGAAAGACACCGCATCCCAGACT
>Ga0136556_1001104_pt1 | contig 14231 bp, 9 predicted proteins | sample AntRauTorckE6831_FD_104780 | JGI IMG/M metagenome (GOLD analysis project Ga0136556, IMG submission 104780) | Saline lake microbial communities from Rauer Islands, Antarctica - Metagenome Torckler E6 #831 | ecosystem: Environmental > Aquatic > Non-marine Saline and Alkaline > Saline | place... | reverse complement strand
TAGCCAAGGGCACCATAAAAAGAGATAAATGGTAGATCTTTACCCACAATCAGACTGGCGATAAAAGTATCAAACGATATATCCACACTTTGATTGTCATAGTTTACGGTTGGGTCTGTAATTGCATCCCGTTCGGGATCAACATCAAACCGGGCCGTGTGGTTTATGCGATTATATCCCACTAAAACAGATATATCTACAGGAAGCAGTTTGTTGGCCGGAATCCACTGGCTTATGGAGTGCTTCAGACCAAAACCCTGCATGTTAAATGTACCTATTTCGCCCAATGATACGGGGGGAACAAAGCGAACTATAACATCAGTATTTTTGATAAGACCTACTGTTGCCTGAACCATAGGAGCGGGGACATATTCAAGGCCGCTGCCCTGCGGCAGGTTAAATCGGGCTACTTCCTCACCCTGATCCCGCACAATAACTTCCGGACCTCTGGTATCAATGCCTGCTCCTGTAGGACTCACGTTGGGTTCACCATCAACGAGTTCAACCTTGCTAAGGTTTAAATCATTTACATTATATTGCTGATCAGAGGACGGAACGAAAGCAAGAGCCCCGCGAATTTGTATATCAAATCCCAGGGGTTTATGCGTAGAAGCTGAAGTATACCATCCTGTATTCAGGTTCCCGCCAATTCCGCTTGGATAAGGTTCCAGATAGGCTTTTGTCAATATTTCAGCATCTTCTGCACCCGCCCTGATAAAATTTTCAAGACGATTGTTTTGTCCATATGCCGAATTCGAGAATAGAAATAATAAAAAAACTATATAAGTGATGTAATGAGCCATTTTTTTCATGATGATATTATTTAATTAGATTCAGGGCTGTCAAACCGGAACAAAAATACAAAATTCTACGTAAATCCGCATTACTTAAAGCTCAATTGTCATCTAATGAGTCCAGCATTCGCAAATAGGCATGATACCGCTCGGGATCTATTTCCCCATCTTCAAATGCCTGCTGTACCCCGCACTTGGGTTCATGACTGTGGGTACAGTTATTAAACTTGCAATGTTGGCGGGGCTCAAGCATTTCAGGGAAGAAAAGTGAGAGCTCCCAGGGCTCAATATTTACCAGGCCAAATTCGCGGATGCCGGGCGTATCCACCAGGTAACCACCGAAATGAAGTGGAATAAGTTTGGCGTACGTTGTTGTATGGGTTCCTTTGTTGGAATAATCAGAAATTTCAGCCACCGGTCGGTCACTATCAGCATCAATATTGTTAAGCAGGCTTGTTTTGCCTACACCGGATGGTCCTACAAATGCAGAGGTTGCGTCTTTCAGCTGTTCCTTTAAGTGTTCAAGAGATTCATCATTGTAGATACTTGTGGTAATAACTTTATAGCCAATTGAATTATAAGTTCTGATGAAATCATCAATAAATTCAATTGCTTTTTCACTTGCCAAATCCATTTTATTAATGAGGATAATGGGTTTTAGCTCGTAGGCTTCGCACATTACCAAAAAGCGGTTGATGAATCCTTCATTCAGTTTTGGTTGCTTTATGGACTGCACCACAATGGCCTGATCGATGTTGGAGGCAAGAATTTGTTCACCTTGCCGCCCGTGGGTCGCCTGCCGAATGATATAGTTTTCGCGATCTTTAATTTCTTCTATGGTACCGTTGCCGTCATCATTCATTGAAAAGGTAATATAATCACCCACGGCAACCGGGTTGGTGAGCTGGTAATCGTTAAGCCTGAACCTTCCAGAAAGCCGGCAGTCTATTATTATATCTGTTTTGTTGGCGACAACTTTATACCAGCTGCCGGTAGATTGTATAACGCGACCTTCTTTCACGGTTTAGTTATTGGTTATTTGTTAATCGTTATTAGGTACATGTCTATTTGTTGAATTTGGTTACCACCGAGTAATAAACGAATAACAAATAACAATACACAAGCAAAAAAAGCCATCTCGGATTACAAGAGATGGCTTTACCTTTAAATCGAGATGTGCTGATAATTAATTTGGAGCGAGTTCTGAATGGATATCCTCGCGGAACTCCTCAATCATTTTATCATTGAAGGCGGGAATATCAGCGGGCTTTCGGCTGGTGGTGAGTCCCTGATCAACCACCACTTCTTCGTTCACCCAATTTGCCCCTGCGTTCATTAAATCCGTTTTAAGGGATGGATAAGAAGTCATCTTCCGGTCTTTTAATACTAAGATGGTTTAATTCCCCGACCCTTGGGTCGGAATAGATCATAAAAGAAGGTACTCAAAAATACCTATACATCCCCTCTGGAGGGGAGTAGGGGTGGGTAATAACAGCATATAATCATTTTTGAGTACCTTCATCCGTGTTGATACCCCGATGGCTTGCCTCGGGGTTGTTCATTTCACCCGTTTCAATAAGCAGCTGCGGTGCGTGACAGATGGCTGCGATAGGTTTGCCGGCGTGCAAAAATGAGGCAACAAACTGCACGGCTTTTTTATTTAAACGTAATTTATCGGGATTTATAACACCGCCGGGGAGCAGTAAATTGTCAAATTCATTTGCATTGGCTTCTTCAAGGGTGATGTCGACCTTGTACTCCTCACTCCAGTCGGTTTCATCCCATGCTTTGATAGTTCCGCTTTGTGGAGCAACAACATAAGTTGTGGCGCCAGCTTCATCCAGAGCTTTTCGAGGTTTGGTAAGTTCTACTTCTTCAAATCCGTCGGTTGCTAAAATGGCAATTGTTTTTCCTTTTAATTCACTCATAATAAATAGTATTTATTGGAATTCATTCAATTGTCTGAATGAATTTTAAAGTGTAATGATTCCATAAACGATTCATTTTCAATATTTGTTGAAAGTTTTAACCATAAACAAAAGGAGTTCTAATGAGTTGGTTTATTTTAAGTTTTGGAGCTTTAGTAGTTCTCTTATTGGCAGCCGGGCTATTCCGCTTCTACAAAGAAAGAAAAGATGTATTAGAAAATAGAAAGGAATTAAAGAATAAAAGAAACCGCTATAGAACAGAAGAAGAATTTATCGATTATCCTAAATGAGATGAATTTTAAATACAGAGTAAATTAAATCAACTGAAAATCATGTTGCAAAAATCAGACTATCTTATACTGGCATCCGCAATTTTATCATTGCTTCTCTCGGTATACCTTTGGTTCAACGGGAGTAGAGAGGCGGCTCTGTTTGTAGGCTTATGGGTTCCATCACTGCTAAGTTTTGGGATATATTTTAAATCACAATTGCAGGGAAGAAACTATGACAGATCCTAATATATTTGTTATTGGGGTGATTATAACGGCCATCTTCATTTTTGGTGTATGGCTAACAATATCAGATTTCAAAAATATCGAAGATGGCCGGACAGAACGCCGAAAACATATTGAAGAAGATGTAAAGATCAATGACCGCGAGTAATTGCGTGCATATTTATATGCCCGTCAGACCGCCCTGAACGGTCTGACGGGTTTTGAGTTTTATTCCATGACCACACTTTCTTTACTGTCATCCGATGTTTTACCGGTTGATCCGTTTTGTGACTTGTAAGCATTGGAAACCTTAAAACGCTCCCTCGGATCCTCTACCGGCTCGTCTTCCAGCACAATGTCAAGAATGGGGTCCATGCGTTCCAGATATTCAACATCCAAGTCACCCAATACATCGGATTCTATTTCATCGATATCCTTTTCATTTTTCTTGGGCAGCAGTACTTTTTCAATACCGGAGCGTTTGGCGGCAAGCACCTTTTCTTTGATGCCGCCTACCGGCAATACTAATCCCCGCAGCGTAATTTCGCCGGTCATAGCCAGTGTACCTTTAACTTTCCGCTGGGTAAATATGGAGGTTACCGCAGAAAAGATAGAAACGCCGGCTGAAGGTCCATCTTTTGGAACGGCGCCTTTGGGTACGTGTATGTGAAGATCCCAATATTTGAAAGCATCTTCGGGGATATTAAGCTCATCGGAATGTGCTTTTAGGTATGATAATGCCAGCATGGCCGATTCTTTCATCACATCACCCAATTGGCCGGTAATATGCAGTTTGCCGCTGCCTTTACTTACACTCGCTTCAATAAAGAGGATATCGCCTCCGTAAGGGGTCCAGGCCAGGCCTGTTGCTACGCCGGGAACGGTAGTTCGCTCGGCTACTTCTGAGAAGTACTTGCGCTTGCCGAGATATTCATCCACCTCGTTGACGCCCACGGTATAGGGCGCTTCTCCTTCACCCTTGGCAATTTTTGCGGCAACGCCTCTACAAACCGAACCAATTTCTCGTTCAAGTGAACGTACGCCCGATTCGCGGGTGTATTCATCAATTATTTTGTCAAGCCCCGGTGTGGTAATTTTTATTTGATCTTCTTTTAAGCCGTTTTCTTTAATCTGTTTAGGCATCAGATGTTGCTTGGCAATCTCACGTTTTTCCTGCAGCGTATATCCGCTGATGTTGATGATTTCCATGCGGTCGCGCAGCGGTGCCGGAATAGTATCCAGCGAGTTTGCGGTAGCTATAAACAGCACGCGGGACAAATCATATTCCAACTCCAGAAAATTATCCGAAAAGCTATCGTTTTGTTCCGGGTCCAGTACCTCAAGCAGGGCAGAGGTGGGGTCGCCCCGGTAGTCAGAGCCGACCTTGTCAATTTCATCAAGCATCATTACCGGGTTGCTCTTGCCCGATTTTTTCATGGACCGCAAAATGCGTCCCGGCATGGCGCCGATGTAGGTGCGGCGGTGACCGCGAATTTCGGCTTCATCATGAATGCCGCCCAGGCTAAAGCGCTCAAACTCACGATTCAATGCCCGCGCGATAGATTTGCCCAGTGATGTTTTACCGACACCGGGAGGTCCGTAAAAGCAGAGAATAGGCGCCTTCATATCCTGTTTTAATTTTAAAACCGCCAAGTATTCAATGATACGCTTTTTTACTTTTTGAAGACCGTAATGATCTTCATCCAGTACTTTTTGGGCGTTTTTCAGATCAAGATTATCATCGGAATATTCGGCCCACGGTAAATCGATAATCCACTCAACATAGCTGTGAATGATGCCGTAATTGGGCGATGAACTGGGCGTTCGCTCCAGGCGCGACAACTCTTTGTCAACCGTTTCTTCGGCTTCTTCCGGTAAATTCATCTTAGCGGCACGCTTGCGCAGCTTTTCAACTTCTTGGTGTTCGCTGTCCTCACCCAGCGCCTCCTGAATAGCTTTCATCTGCTGACGCAGGTAAAAATCACGCTGCTGATCGTCAATATCGGTTTTAACTTTAGAGCGAATCTCTTCACTTAAATTAAGTACCTGAAGTTCTTTGTTAAGAAACTCCATGACTTTTTGAAGCCGTTTGGAAAACTTCTTTATTTCCAAAACCTGTTGTTTATCAGCATTTGAAACATTCAGGTTTGATGAAATAAAATTCAGCAGAAAGGTCGGGCTGTTAATATTATTAATGGCTATGGAAGCCTCGGAAGGAATATTCGGAGACAGGTTTACAATTTTAGAAGCTGTTTCCTTAACCGACCGTATGGAGGCTTCCAATTCAGCGCCTTTTATATCCATTTCTTGTTGGAAAGTTTCCACATCCGCCCGAAAATAAGGATCGGTTTGCGTGAATTCATTTACCTCAAAAGTGGTCTTACCCTGGATGACAATACTTTTACTGCCGTCAGGCATTTTTATCAACTTCAGTATTTGAGCAACGGTTCCTTTCCAGTATATATCTTTTGGTCCCGGATCTTCTTTATTCTCCTTTTTTTGGGATACCACGCCTATGGTTTTGTCATTGGCGTATGCGTCTTTAACAAGCGCTAAAGAACGGTCCCGTCCAACGGTGATAGGTACCACAACACCGGGAAATAACACGGTATTTTTAAGAGGAAGAATGGGGAGATTATCCGGTACTTCTGATTCCGTCAATTCTTTCTCTTCCTCTTCGGACATAAGCGGGATAGCCTGTTCAAAATCATCAAACTTTTCCTGCTCTTTAATGTCCTCGAGATTAAAGTCGTTTTTAAGAAAATTATTCATGAATAATTAAATTTTATAGATGTTTTTTCTCTTTGATTAATTACTTGCAAATAAGAGGCCAGCATCAGCCTTTCTACCATTTAGTCATATATGCTGGCAAGATAACAAAACTTTAGGGTTTCTCATTTCAGAGTTGACAGCTTGACAGGGTGAAATCTATTACTCAATCTGCTTCCGCCCCTCTGCTGCTGAAACAAATAGATTGGGGTTAGCCGACCACCTCAAGTTTAGCCACCCGAAGCATCAGTGTTTTACGTCCCCGGCCTTTAAAGAAAATGACTACTTTTGTTTTTTCGCCCTGACCGGTTCGGTTGATAATTTTTCCTTTGCCAAATATATTATGTTCCACCTTGGCCCCCACCTGAAACGGATCCTCATCCGGGTTATCGTAGTGGATGGTAGTACCCTGATCCGCATCCCGGTTATTTTTATTGTACAACGGCTGTTTCCAATCATATTCAATCGAAGTGCTGCCGTTTGATGCACTTTCTGAGGTATCAGATTCAAAGCGGTTTTTATTTTGGTTCACGGTAGCCCCGGTTTCGGTACGGACTACATCGGGGCTGACTTCATCCAGAAAGCGGGAGCGCATCATGGGTTTTTCTTCGCCATATTTATAACGGCTGCGGCAATAGCTAAAGAACAGATGCTCTTGCGCGCGTGTAATGGCCACATAAAACAAGCGGCGTTCTTCTTCGATGTTAGCCTCGTCGCCGTCGCGCCCCCCAATAGGGAAGAGGTCCTCTTCAATACCCACCGAAAACACCACCGGAAACTCAAGGCCCTTTGCTGCGTGAACCGTCATAAGGGTTACCGCCGGTTTATCCTCGTCGTATTTATCACTGTCGGTGATGAGGCTTATCTCCTGCAGAAACGAGCTTAGTTTGGGATTCTTTGTATTCTTCTGATAGTACGAGATCGCATTTTCAAGCTCCAGAATATTCTCGCGCCGCGTCATTGATTTAGGTGAATTTTCTTCCACCAATGATTTCATATAGCCCGATTTTTCCAGCAGTTTTTTAACAACTTCTGTCAAAGTCACTCCCTCATTCAGATCAGACTTCAATCCCTTCATCATGCTTAAAAATTGCTTGACGCTGTTTTCCGCCGGTTTATACAGGTCGGCTTTCTCCACGTTCTCGAGGATTTTCCACATCGATTGCCCCGTTTCCCGCGCGCGACTGGTCAAATCATGCAGCGATTTATTGCCGATTCCGCGCGATGGTTCATTGATGATACGGATCAGATTGGTATCATCATCCGTGTTTACAAGCAAGGTTAAATACGCAAGTACATCTTTCACCTCTTTGCGCTGGTAAAATGAAAGCCCGCCCACCAGCTGATAGGGAATGCGCTTGCGCCGCAGTGTTTCTTCAAACACCCGGCTCTGGTAATTGGTGCGATACAGCACCGCATAATCATTGTATTGATACCCGTGTCGGGCTTTTAGTTCGTTAATGTAATTGGCCACGCGATTGGCCTCATCCCGCTCGTCATAATTTTCGAGCAACGTAATCATTTCACCGGTATCGTTATCGGTCCAGAGGGTCTTCTCAATCTGACCGGTATTTCTTTTAATAATAGAATCAGCGGCTTTCAATATTGCTTTGGTTGATCGATAATTTTGCTCCAGCGGAACTTCAAATGCTTCTTCATAATCATTTTTAAAATTCAAAATATTGGTGATATCGGCCCCGCGGAAGGAGTAAATACTCTGGGCGTCATCACCCACCACGCAGATATTCTCATATTTCTCGGCCAGCATTTTGGTTACCGTATATTGGGCGCGGTTGGTATCCTGGTACTCATCAATAAGAATATATTTGAAGCGTTCCTGGTACTTTTCGAGTACATCAGGATGCCGGTTAAATAGTTCGATGGGCTTCACCAACAGATCATCAAAATCCATGGCGTTGTTATGTTTAAGCCGTTTCACATAAATTTTATATATTTTAGCAGTGATATCATCCAGCGTACTGTGCACAAAGCGTTCGAGGTACTGGTCGGGGTGAATCAGTTCGTTCTTTGAGTCGCTGATACGTCGGTGGATGGTACGCGGCTTTATGTCTTTGGGATCATAATTATTTTCGCGCAGAATCTGTTTGATGGCATTTTGGGAATCATTAGTATCATAAATGGAATAGTCGGACGTAAAGCCGATCTTCTCAGCCTCGAAGCGCAAAATTTTTGAAAAGACCGAATGGAATGTTCCCATCCAGAGGCGGGGAGCACGTTCGCCGATTAATTTCTGAATGCGCTCCTTCATTTCCCGGGCAGCCTTGTTTGTAAAGGTAAGCGCCAAAATTTCGCCGGGATCAGCCAGGCCTTTGCCAATAAGATAGGCGATGCGATAGGTGAGTACTCGCGTTTTGCCGCTGCCGGCCCCTGCTACAATTAAAAGCGGACCTTCGGTATGTTTTACCGCTTTCTGCTGCTGCTCGTTAAGGTCGTTTATAAAATCTGTTTCCTTGGGCATGTTATTTGAATTTTATTTATTAACCGCAGAGGAAGGCAGGTACGCAGAGTCAAAGAGAATGAATAATAAAAAACTTAAAATAATAATATTATTTTCTCTGTGAACCTCTGCGTAACTCTGTGGTTAATTTAATTCTCTTAAAATTTCGTTTAATTTTTGCAGGCTGTTTTCAGTATCCTCTTTCTTGTCATGTTCGCGCTGCACCACTTCATCCGGTGCATTATCAACAAACTGTTTGTTATTAAGTTTACCGGTTACCGATTTTAAAAACCCCTGCAGACGGTTGATCTCTTTTTCGATGCGCTGCCGCTCCTTATCTAAATCAATGATGCCCTCAAGCGGTACAAACAGTTCGGTGCCTTCAATTACGGCAGAAGCGGAAGTAGATGGCTTGGAAAGATTTTCAGAAACTTTATAAGATGCAATATGCTGGAGCTTCCTGAAAAGCCATTCATTTTCTATTAATGCAGAAGCAAGCTCCGCATTATTTGCTTTAATAAAAATATCAATATCAGTGGTAGGAGCAACATTAAATTCAGCCCGAATATTACGAATGGCTGAAATTATTTTTTGGATCACGGAAAACGAATCAATATCCCTTTTAGAAACCAACTCCTCTTCAAAATCCGGCCAAGAGGTTACTATCATGGCTTCGTTGGTTTCACGCGGACGAATTCGCTGCCATATTTCTTCGGTAAGAAAGGGCATAAACGGATGAAGAAGTTTCATCAACACTTCAAAGAAGCTGAACCCAACAGCCAGTCGCTCGGGCGGAATATTGGCGCCTACCTCATCAGATTTAATCAGCTCAATGTACCAGTCGCAGAAATCATCCCAGATTAGGGAGTAGATATCCCGCAAAGCATCATTGAGCCGGAATGCCTCCATGTTTTTATTCATTGATGCAATAGTCTGATGCAGGCGGGAAAGCATCCATCGGTCGGCCAAATTATTTTTGTCAATTTTTAATTCTGCCGAATAGTCGGCTCCTTCAATCCTATTCATGGACAGAAATCGAAAGGCATTCCATATTTTATTGGCAAAGTTACGGCCCTGCTCGCAAAGTTGTTCTTCAAATAGCAGATCGTTGCCGGCGGGTGATGAAAACAACATGCCCACCCGAACCCCGTCGGCTCCATACTGCTCGATGAGCTTAAGCGGGTCGGGTGAATTGCCCAACGATTTGGACATCTTCCGGCGCTGACTGTCGCGCACGATGCCGGTATAATACACATTGCTGAATGGCTTTTCCCCGCGAAATTCATAACCGGAAACAATCATCCGGGCCACCCAGAAGAACATGATTTCGGGCGCGGTTACCAGATCGTCGGTAGGGTAGTAGTAGTTAATTTCTTCGTTGTCGGGATTCCGGATTCCGTCAAACACGCTGATGGGCCACAGCCAAGACGAAAACCACGTGTCAAGCACATCTTCATCCTGCTTCAAATCACTTGATGCAATAGCGTTACCGGATTTATCTCGTGCTTTTTTAAGCGCTTTTTCTTCGGTTTTGGCAATCACATATTCATCTTCGGCCTCCCCGTAATACCAGGCCGGTATGCGCTGCCCCCACCAAAGCTGACGGGAAATACACCAATCGCGGATATTTTCCATCCAATGACGATAGGAATTCTTAAACTTCTCGGGATAAAACCGGATTTCATCATTCATTACATTTTCAAGCGCGGGTTTAGCCAGCTCATCCATCTTGCAAAACCATTGCAGAGAAAGCCGCGGCTCAATCACGGCATCGGTACGTTCCGAGTAACCGAGCTTGTTATTAATTTCATCAACTTTTGCAAGCTGCCCGTTTTCTTTTAGATCCTTAGTGATGTGCTTGCGCGCTTCAAAGCGATTTTCGCCCACATAATATTGCGCATCTTTGTTTAGCGTACCGTCGGCATTAAGTATGTCAATAACCGCAAGATTGTGTCGCTGACCAATTTCATAATCGTTGGCATCGTGTGCGGGGGTGATTTTCAGGCAGCCGGTGCCAAATTCCGGGTCCACATATTTGTCGGCGATGACGGGTACTTCGCGATCAATAATAGGAATAATTGCCGTTTTGCCAATCAGATGCTGAAAGCGTTCATCATTCGGGTTCACACAGACGGCCGTATCGGCCAAGATGGTTTCCGGTCGGGTAGTGGCGATGGTTACAGTCTCATCTTCACCCTTAATATTGTATTTAACGTAGTAGAATTTTGATTGAACCTCACGGTGTATGACTTCCTCATCCGAGAGGGCTGTTTGCGCTTCCGGGTCCCAGTTGATCATCCGTTTGCCGCGGTAGATGTAGCCGCGGTCGTACAGTTCAATAAAGCAGTCGATGACCGATTCATACAGATCATCTTCAAGTGTAAATCGGGTGCGCTGCCAGTCGCAGGAGGCGCCCAGTTTTTTAAGCTGCTGCAGAATAATTCCGCCGTGCTCGTCGGTCCATTTCCAGGCGTGATCAAGGAATTCATCGCGTGTTAAATCGGCTTTGGTGATGCCTTCTTTACGCAGTTTTTGTACCACTTTTGCTTCGGTGGCAATAGATGCGTGGTCGGTTCCGGGCACCCAGCAGGCGTTTTTGCCGAGCATGCGAGCGCGGCGAACCAAAATATCTTGTATGGTATTGTTGAGCATGTGACCCATGTGCAGTACGCCGGTAACATTTGGGGGAGGGATAACTACGGTGTACGATTCGCGCTCGTCCGGCTCGGAATGAAAAAAACCGTTGTCTTCCCAAAAGGTGTACCACTTATCTTCAACCGCTGCAGGATTGTAATGCTTGGGAATATCTTTAAGAGAATCCGATGTACTCAAAACTTAAGTAGATTTTAAATTTGCTATAGACTGCATGAAATGAAAGGTATAAAAATACAAAAAAGGACAGAAGATTTAGAAAAATTTAGCACTGTTGAGACTAATAGTATAAAGTTGGACGGCATTCTAAAGTGGTCGGACAGGATGTCCGACCTACATTAATCCGGTTTTATCGGTGTAATCAGTGGCTTATTTCACCCGTTTTAAGCGCACCCCAAAGTGTCCGTCGCAGCCGTCTTTATGGGGCAGTGTCTGATAGGCCTTGCCGTCTTCGATGATGATTTCATCGGGTACGTAAGCCTCTACGGATTCGAGCTCAAAATTATCGTGGTTCTCAAGGAATTTTTCAACCTGATCCATATTTTCCTCCTCTTCCAGCGAGCAGGTGCTGTACACAAGGCGCCCGCCTTTCTTAACCATTCCCGCTGCCGATTTAAGCAGCCGCTTCTGAAGCTCAACCGCGTAAGCAAGTTCTTCTTCACCGCGTTTCCATCGCAAGTCTGCCCGTTTACTTAATACTCCGGTGCCGGTGCAGGGGGCATCAAGCAGCACGGCATCCGCTTCACCAAGATCGATATCTGTTGCATCACCGCGACGAATTTTAATGTTTTCGGCGTGGCACCGAACAGCACCGTCGGCCAGTTTATGTAGCCGTTCGGAAGAAATATCAACGGCAAGAATCTCGCCTTCAGCATTCATCAGGTCAGACATCACAATAGTTTTGGTGCCCGGTGCGGCGCACAGATCATAAATTTTTTCGCCGGGCTCGGGGTCCAGTAAAAAAGGTGCAAAACCGGCGGCAATATCCTGTATCTGACAAAATCCTTTATCCAGCCATTTGTTTGAAATAAATGGCGCTACGGAATCCACTTCAAAGTAGCCGGGCAGCCAGTCGCTTTCGGTAAAAGGGATATCTTTCTTTGTCATGCGAAGCCGGAAGTTATCGGTCTTGGTTCGCAAATTATTAGCCCTTACAAAATATACCGGTCGTTTATTATTGGCCTGCATCAGTGCAAATGCTTCGCGCTCGCCCAGCCGTTTGCGCCACCGGTCTACCATCCATTCCGGGTGCGAAAATGTGACGGATACAAGCTTGTTGCGGTCTTCGAAAGCCGGTTTTGGAAGATTATCTTCATCGCGCTGCAGGTTGCGCATAATAGCGTTGACCAGATCACCGGTGCGCGAGCCTAAACTGTACTTTGCAAGATTAACAGCCTCGTTTATGGCGGCATAATCGGGCGAACTGTCCATGTAGAGCATATCATAAACGCCGAGCCGCAATATGTTTTTAAGGTGAGATTTCATCCCGTCCACGCCCACATTAGAATAATTGTCGATAAGAAAATCAAGGTAGGAGCGCTTGCGTAATATATTCTGTACATATTCGCGGACTTCTGCCCGACCGCGCGTGTCAAGGTGGTTGGCTAAGGAGTAGTCTAAGTTTTCGCTATCATCAAATTCGATTAAAATTTCAACACTGACCGACCGGGACGTTGCTTCAGTTTCCAAGGATATACTATTATTTTTAGTTAGTGATTATCGGCTAATGATCGTTCTATTTTTAAATAAAGATTGCTTTGGTAATTTCAGCTCGCATGCAAAAATACAGTTTTGGTAAGGGAGTTGCTAATCATTTCTTGGCAGAAATTAGAGCAAGCAGCCTTGCATATTTGATGCGTTTCCATTTTAAAAATTCCGTTCCTTTTTTTTATTCCATATCAATAAGGGGATTCCTAATGAGAGAATTGCTATACCGAATAGGGCGCCGCTACCTGTGAATAAAAGACTTGAATAAAGCATGTAGCAGCATACCATTATAAAGAGGATGGGGGTAAGTGGATAAAAAGGAACTTTAAAGGACAAGTTATTTTTATTTGAACGCCTGAAACTAAAGAGGGTAGAAGTGGTTAACAGCAGAAAAAGCCAGAACACGGGCGCGGTATAATCAACCATGGTAGAAACCGCTTCTTTGGTGAAGGCTCCTATAACAATAAGTAGAAGTGTGATGCCACCTTGAACGAGCAGTGCATTCTGCGGGGAATTGCGTTCTGTATTCCAGCGGCCAAGGTGCTTTAAGATTGAAAAATCTCTGCCCAGTGCGTAGTTGGTTCTGGCGCCGGTGATAATGGTTGCGTTGGCCGTAGAGAGGGCTGCAAAAATCACCACTAAGGCAATTATCAGCGAACCGTTGCCCCCGAACACACGTTCAATGACGGCAACGCCTGCGGCATCGGAATTCTGCAAACCTTCCAATCCTAAAACGTTTATGTAAGCATAACTTACGGCTACATAAATGATAGTGATAATACCGATTCCGGTTATCAAAACAGTAGCCATATTTTTGCGCACGTCCTTTAACTCTGCCGATAAATAGACGGCCTCATTCCAGCCGCCGTAGGTGAGCAGCACAAAAATCATTGCTTCGCCGAAGCCGCTTTGAGGCGTGCTGAAACTGTTACCAAGAGATAAGTCCGTTACAGAAGTTGCAGTGCCTCCGGCAATGGCAAGAATGATTAGCGAACTTAGGATAACCAGGGTGACAATATTTTGAGCGTTCCTTGAATAGCGGGTGCCGGTAATGTTAATGCCGGTTAATAGGATTACGGTAATACCGGCATAAATGGCGGAACTGTATGAGCCTAAATTATAAATGATGGTAGCGTAATCACCCAGTATAAAAGCGGCCAGTCCTATGGAACCGGTTTGAATGACCGTCATGCGTCCCCATGAAAATAAAAAAGCGGTTGATGAACCTAATCCCTTGCGCAGAAAATAATACTCCCCGCCTGCATCGGGATGTGCGGCCGCAATTTCTGCGTAGCAAAGCGCCCCGATCAAAGAAATGAAGCCGCCGAAAATCCAAAATAACAGGAAGTCTATTTCGCTGGCTGCACTTGCGGCAACAATGGAAGGGAGCCTGAAAATTCCGATGCCCACTACCACGCCTACCATCACG
>Ga0136556_1001101_pt1 | contig 14255 bp, 17 predicted proteins | sample AntRauTorckE6831_FD_104780 | JGI IMG/M metagenome (GOLD analysis project Ga0136556, IMG submission 104780) | Saline lake microbial communities from Rauer Islands, Antarctica - Metagenome Torckler E6 #831 | ecosystem: Environmental > Aquatic > Non-marine Saline and Alkaline > Saline | place... | reverse complement strand
TCGTATCGTTGCATCTTATCGCTCCAGCTTGCGTTCGCTCAAGTTCGGATATTCCAGCACTTGTACCGTGTGCCGATTGTTGGTTTGGGTTTCGACCTGCAGCGCAAAATCCTTGCCGCGCGCTTTGTATCGAAACTTCGTAAAAACGGGCTCTTCAGTGGTCTGGTTCGCGTTACCCATGAATGCAATTGCATTATAACTGTTTAATTCCGGCAATTTATAATCGACGCCCACCTTCAGCCTTAGCTCGACCAGGCCATTGCATACGCCGTGAATGTGAATTGAGTTGACACGAATGTTTTTTCCGGCGCCATTAGCGTGCACCGGGTTAAATACCAGCCTGCGACGGATTGTTTCCCCGTCAAAGTCCTGGCCTTCATGCAGCAGCATTACATTCTCGGTTTCTTCAAACGAAGCAAACGACAACGGCCGGTTGTTTTCATCAACGCCGTGAGTCGTTGCAACCATAGTGACCGGGGTTTCATCGTCCTCCACCCAATAACGCTGAAATGTCCAGCGCGGCACTCGATCTTCAAGCCAAGTCATCGTTAATACAAAGCCATCTTCAAACCAGATTCGATACTGGCTCTTCTTCGGCACAGCCTCGGCCAGAATGGGCCGAATGCCACTGCCCTGCCTTCCTTCCAGCCTTGGGCGCAGCCATGTCTTGACTGCTGCCGACAGCCTGCCGCCATCAAAGTCGCCATAGGTCGAGCTGGCTTGGAGCGTGCTGATTCCTCGAAAATCAAGGAACACCGGCATGCCCATGTCGAGCACGGTGTATTCGATCGCGCCCGTAGTTGGCTCAATAATCTGCTGAATAACGTCTTCAATCGTAGTGCCTTGAACGCCCCATATTGAATTTTCTGTCCAGACGCCAAGCGTTTCGCCGTCCAGCGGCAGCATTCCGGTAATTCGCTGGCCAAATCCTTGCGTAAACGCATTGAGAATGCCGTCAAACAGATCCGGCTGGGTCGCTACCGAGAAGTCAGCATCGCCATTTTCATAGCCAAGCACTAGCCGGTCTTTATGGCGCGCAACGTGCCGAGGCTCGTCTTCTGCCCGCCCTGTGCGTATTTTGAACAGGTAATTGTTGTTGAATGTAAACGCCGTTCCTGCGCCGCTAACGCCATAAACTGCAGCCAGGCGGCCGGAAGCAAAGAAATTGCTGTCGAGGAACTGGAATTTGCTCTTTTTTTGCGCCAATCGGGCGCGGCTTGGTAGTCGGATTGGCGTCAAACTGCCGTCAATGCGGCCAATATAGTCGCCGCCGCCGCCTGTTTGGGTGCGGATTTGGGCGTTAGCGCCAATAAGCGCGGGGTTTTGTATCCGTCCAAGTGTGATAAATCCTTCTGCGTCGCCGTCAGCCCATTCGCCCTCAAGGCGATTGGCATATAACGCTCTAGCCTGGTAATCAACGCCGCCAGACCGAAGGTACACCACGCTTTCAAGCGAGCCCTCGCGCAAATAAACAATCCGGCGAACCGCGTACAGCCGCAGCTCTGTGTCTGCGTCAGTGCCGGCTGCTGCAAATCGAAGAAAATACTCGTAACTCGCATTGGTCACATTCTGGCGCAGCTGGTTTACACCCGAAGCGCCCCACAAATCAGTAGGCCCGCCGAATGTCAGCGTTTCTTTCGCGGTAAACGCAGCGCCAGCGCCTCGAATCGCGCCGGTTTGCGATTGCATGCCCACGACCGTCAAATCCATACTACCGCTGGCGCGCTCGACAATGACTTGAAACTCCACGCCAGTTACTTCGTCAAGCTCGTCTAGTGACGTTTTGAAGTTCGAGAGCCGTATGCGCTCTGTGCGGTCGCCGTCTTCGGCCAAAGTGGCCAGCGCGAAGCTCGTGTCATCGCTCTGAATCGCGTCGCGCAAGGCCGCGTCGTCCAAGTTCCAGTCAATGCCGCCCTCTTCGTTCCATGAGGCTGCAGTCGCCGGCTGGGAAGGTAGTGGCGTCGGGTCAGCGCCTAGCGCAACCTGTGAGCCGTTGCTGTATACATTGGATGGTTCGGTCGTTCCATTGACTAATCGGCCCTCGTAAGCCTGCTGCACAACTTGCCAGCCTCGCTTATCCGCCCGAATCAGGACGCCTCGATCAACTTCGCCGCCGAAGTCGGATATAACTGAAATGTCTTCACCGGCAAGCACGCCGTTTTCACTGTACCCGCTGGTTTCGGTTAGCTGGCCGATCAGCTGGTCATCGCTCACGCGCTCTAACGTCGCGCCTACCGCCATGCTGCCAGCCGTGTCTATCTCAACCCAAAGCTCAGCCTCAATGGTGTTGGTCAAAGCCAAGCCGCCGAGCTGGGTCACGCCCCGAACGGTTGCAATCCACCCTGAAACGGCATCGGTCAGCTGATCGCCTACCGCCGGCAGTTCAGGCCCGGTCTTGTAGGTAACCCACGTGTAAGCCTTAATGTCGCCGCTGAACACATCAAGGCCCGGATCAATCAAGACCTCGATCAAATCCCGCGTTTCGCCTGCAAAGCTGGCGTTGGACTCAAGCACCCAAGCGTTTGGAAAGCCGGTAGGCGTTGTCGTGAACAGCTCGACGCGCTGCCCTTCGACCTGAAGATTGGATGAAGCGTAGCCTCGGCTGCCCAATGCAACCCTTGTGCTCTGGACGACGGCATAAAGCCAGCTTCGGTCGCTTGCTCGATCGCTAAAGAAATGCAGGCCGTATGCTGGCCCGCCGGGTGCAACTTGCACAAGGTTTCGGTAGGCATCAACGTCGTCGCCCAAATCCCTGCCGTCGTAGCGAATCATTCCCTCAAGCGAGCTGTACCCGCTGCGATAGGCAACTTCATAGTTCAGGCAGTCGCGCAGTGTGCCGGGCGGCAGCCGAAGCTTGTCTTCGTTCTGGTCAATGCCGGTTGTGGCTGGGATCATGACCATTGCTTATGTACTCTGATTGAATCCAGGGCTGACCGCTCGCGCGGCAGGAAGTTGGTCGCGATACAGCGCGTTCATTGCTTCGTCCAGCTGAAACTGAACCGTAGTAATGCGCTGCGAGGCCTCGTCGAAAAACGCATAGTGACGCAGCGCGTGATAGAGAATCACGTTATCTACATCGTCAGGCATGGCAGGCTCGCAACCGTCTTTTAAGTCCATCATCTGCGGCTTACGCAAATAGTCGAAGTTGATAATATTGGCCTTGCTGGGCGTTGGGAACAGCTCAATCTGCCCGTCCGGCAGCACCGTGAACGCTCTTGGCTGGCCAGGCGTCGTGCTTGCAATTCTGCGGCCATACTGAGCAACCCAGCGCGGATAGGGAATATGGAAAATGCGCTGCTGCCGGCCATCCATGAGTATGTGCTGCGCGATTTGCGGATGCTTGTATGGCAAAATCTTCTTAAAGTCAGGAAACACCAGGCTGATGTCGTACCGGCCCACGCCCTTTTCTAGCTCAAGCTCGCCTTCTTTAATCCTGAATCGCCAGTCGTCGCGCTGGCGTTCAATCTCAAGGTTAGATACCCGAATCCAGCGAATATGATCGCGTACAACGCTGTCAGTCACGCCAACAACCGTTGTGATATTGTCGGGCTCAACCGCGCCGCTCATGGCGGCGAGGTCTTTAACAAGCTCAAGTAAGGTAGCCATTAGACTAGCTCGTCGCCTGATTCACCAAACAGCTCGTCGGTGTCAAAGCCCAGCTTTTCAAGCAGCAAATAGCGGATTTCTTCAGTTTCGGTATCACGCGGATACTTAACCCGAACTCGCTTGCACATCTTCGCCAGTGTGCGCCGAGGCGTTTTCTCAAAGTGGTTCAGGTTAGTGGCGATAATTTGAAACTGCTGCTTTTGTCCAACCGGCAAGTGCTTGGTTGCGGGGTCATCGCCTGCGTCAGCCATGCGGAATCGGTCAACAGTGATGAACTCGTTGACAATAATTGGCGTGCCTTTACTGTCCTGCGTCCTGCGCTGCACAATTTCTTTATGCTTAGCGCCCTTGATGATGTTGTATACCGGATAAGGCACTGTGCAAGTGACTCCCCACGGCACCAAAACCTGGTGGCCAGCCCACGTAAACGGGTGAGGCTGCTGCCCCTTCATGCCTTCTGGCTTGGTAATCTGCACGATTCGTCTGCGGCCCTGCCAAATTCCGCCAGGCGCAAGGTTTAGGCGCATTAGCGCGAGCAAGTCTGGTTTGCTCATGCCGGTATCAAGCACCTTAATTTTCTGTTCGTCAATGTCGTTTTCTTGATTTGCCTTCAGCGCGTCAATCTTGGCTGGGTTATCCAAATCTAACGGCTCCGGCTCTTCAGTCGCTTTGCCCAAGCGCGTCAGTAACGCCTTACGCACCGCAGCATCGCCGTCCTTCGGCGTGACTTTTACTTCCATCTGCTTGGCAAACTCATTAAGCGCCTTGCGATCGCTTGATTCAAAATTGTTAGCAATCGCAGTTGCTAGGTCGTTTTCATTGCTCATTGTTCTCTTGCTCCAAGAGAAGCCCCTGAATGCTCAGGGGCTCCTGTAGTTGCTGAGCGCCAATTAGGCGGTCAGATCGTCCGTAACACCTACTTCCAAACGCACAACCCACGTGTCGTTAAGAATTAGCTGCAAATCCCACCAGTGCGCTACTGCCAGCACGTTCAGGTTTGCAGGGTCAGCCTTGTCAGCATCATCCAAAATCTGAACGGATACGTTGCCCCAACCATCATCGTTGTCGCCTTTCAAGTCGGCTGCGCCAAGCGCGCCCATACCGACAATCAAGACTGTATAAACGTCAATGTTAGTTCCGCCAGTTGACTTCATGTTGGTTGTACCAACTGCAGCGCCAGCATTGATGATAGGCGTCAGCTCAGGAGACAGCAACCATCGGGTATTTTCGACGTTGCCTTTCTCGTGCTTGCTGATTGACTTGGCCGAACCGTATTCAGCCGGTGTCACAAAACCGTCCACTCGACGCAAATCGGGCAGCATGTTTGTATGGCCAAAGGCAATGAATGAAGGCTCGACTGGAACCGTGCCGTTAAACATGCCGCCATCATCAACCTCGGTGAAGTGCATCGCTTTCGCGTCGTCCAACAGTCGGATTGCTTCTTGGATGATACCCAAGGAGATAGGGCCGTCAACGTCGTCAATCGCGGCGTGAGCCGGATCATTCCGAAGAACGGTTGAAGCGGCAAGCCATTTAGACCAGCCGACTGCGTTTCGGATTCGCAGCACCTTGTCTTTCAGCTGCTCAACCGAGTTGGCAACGTGGTCGTCCTCAGAAAGACGGCGAGCACGGCTTGTGACCGCGTAAATCTCTACGCGCTCTTCAAACGTACCAGTAACGTCTTCATAAGTGACCGCTTGCCAGTCAGGGTTCACGCCTTCGGTAATGGTGGTCGTAACGACAGCATCATTAACCATTCGGCGCCAGCTGGCGGTTTCGGCTTTGTTTTCGGGAACCGGCTTTAGATCGAGTGCCGGAATAAAAATATCGTCTGCGCGTGCACGCTCCAGGAGCTCAGCAATTGCGACGACGTTTGTACGGTTGCCAGTACCGGAGACAGTGCCTCCAAGGTCGGCAATACCACCGTAATGGCGGGCTTGATTAGCCATGACAAATTACCTCTTTCGTCGTTGTTTTTTAGGATCGCGTTTTTTAGCATCCATATACTTGGCAAACGCCTGCCTGTCTGTCATTGGTCGCTGAACTGCGGATTGTCCGGTAATACCGGCTCCTTGGCTCTGCGGCGAAACAGTTGGCTTGCGCCGGCCGTTATTGGCTGCACTTGCTTGCTGTCGCGTTGATTGCTGATTGCCTTCATTGGCAGGTTTGTTTTTACCTAGCTTGAACTGCTTCTTGTACGTCGAAATGGCGGCTGCCACTTCATCGCCGTTGTCGCTGTTCAGTTGCCGGGCAAGAGCGCTTCTGTTCGGATCAGCCTCAAGCTGCACGCGCCATGTCTGAAAATGGGGAGTTTTCAGAATACTGAGAAAGTCCTCATGGGTTTTCGACACTCGCTGCATTTCTCGGTTTGTCCAAGTCTTGCGCTCTTCATCAAGCTGCCGCTGAATTTCTTCAGCCTCTCTTCGCGCTTCCTGGCTCGCCGTTTCAAGGCCACCAAAGATGTTCTTCAGTGCGCCTGCTTCATCGGGGAACTCGGCAGATACTTCTTTCCAAGCATCTGATGCCTCCAAGTCTTTAGGAGTTGGAGGGTTAGTTCTGGCTGCTTTCATTTCCTGGAGTTGATTTTTCAAGTCCTGGTTTTCTCGCTGAATGGGAGCCAGTCGTCCATAAAGCGAAGTAAATTTTTGGTGATAGTCCTGCGCCTGCGCCTGAAGCTGGTCAAAGGTTTCTTTGGCCCCTTCGGGCAGGCTGTTGATCATTGATTCATAGCTTGCTTGAGGGTCTGGATCGTCGCCCTCGTCATCATCGTCAGCCTGGCTTTCTCGGCTAGGCTGGCGCGGCGCGGCTTCATCATGCTCGTCACCATGCTCGTCGTCATCGTTCTCGTCGTCATCAATTTCAGGGTCGTCGTCGCCTTCGGCCTTGCCGATTAGGCTTTCTTCGCCGTTCTCATGCAGCTCGCGGCGGCGCTTCATTTCAGCGGCAAACGCCTCTTCGGGCGTCAACTGCTCGTCAGCTTCCTGAATTTGTTCATCGTTCGAGTTCAATTGATCCATTTTCTATTTCTCTTGGGAGTTCGAGTAAATCTCGAAGTCGTTGAATTTCACCTCTGATCGAAGCCAGTTCGTCGCCTTTGACTGATGGGTTCGTCAGTAATTCCATCATTGTAGCTATTTCTTTATTCGCCCACAGATTAATTGTTTTCCAAGTTGTGTCGCCATGATCGAACATTAGATTGAATCAAATCCTTTTTGCATGTTAAGTGACCGAATCCTCTGCTCATTAGCCTCAAGGCGCAATTTAAACCCTTTTGAAAACTCGTCGGCTTGGTTTCTAACCTGAACGCTCTGCATTTCTTGCTCTTTGAACATGACTTCAATCTGGCGGTCGCGCTCTTTGTCCTGCATCTTGGCTTCCAGCTCCTGCCAGCTAATGTCTTGGTTTCGCGCCAGGCGCATCGCTTCTTCCTCGCGCTCCATTTCAGCGACAAGAATTCGGGTCTTGTTGTCGTCGGCCGATATGGCCTGTCGAATAATGTCGCCCATCGACGCGCCGCCAGTGTTCTGCATGGCTTGGGCGGTCATTTGGGCAATCATTGCCTCCGCTTCGGCCTTGCCAGCGCCAGCCTCAGCAGCCGCAAGTTTGGCCGCAGCTTCTTTCATGGCCATTTCCTGCATCGGGTCTGGCGCCTGCTCTGCGTCTTCAGGCAGGAACAGACGGTCAACAGGCACATCCATTTGCCCGATCGTCAGCTTGTAAAGCTCAGTCATGTCCAGCTTGGCGCGCATTTCGGGGTCACTTGCAGCCATTTGCATGACCGTCATCAAGTGCTGAGCCTGCTTGTCTTTAACCAAAAGGTAGCTTGCGCCGCGCGCCTCGACTTCCATTTCGATCTTGATTGAGTCGTCTTCGTGCCATGCCATGAGCCACCAGTAAAAACGGGTAATCATTGGAGCCGTTACCTCGTCATCCCAGCTGTGCGCGTACTTCCGCTGCACAATGTTTTGCTGGTTGAAGATCATCTGAAGGCCGCTGGCTGTTTGCTGAACTTGGTTTGCAGCCTCGCCGTGCGCCATCATCGGCAGCTGTGTCGCGCTGTCGGCGTTCTGAACGGCCACTTGATACATTGGCATGATCATCGGCAGCGAGCTTTCGATATTGGTGAAGCTGATCACATCGTTGATTGAGTTGACGCGGGTGTCTGTTACACGCCACGTTTTAGGCCGATCGACTAGATACGAGCCGTCGGCCGGAACTGCCTTGCCATCCCAATAAACCACTTGCGGCCCGGAACACAGCATTGTGTTGATCTGAGCGGCTTCGTAGCAGATGTCGATCGTGCGCTGCGGGTCGCGCATGATGCGGCATACGCCCTGGCTGTTCATAATGTCGGCTTGGTCGCGGCGGTACGGTACGACGTAGTACGGCACGCGGTCGTCGCCTAGAATCGAATTCAGGTCGGCTTTAAGCGCCCGGCCTTGGCAGAACCACACCTCACCCCAAAACATTTCCAGCGGGTCAACATCCCGCTCCTCGATCAAGCCGAGGCGCGCTAAAAGCTCTGGCCGTATAACGCCGTGATATTCCCAAACGACATACTCGCGCTCATTTGCTGAAGCGTCGTCGTTGTCTGCGCCGCTTAGGATGTTATCGCGCTCAGTCAGTAGCGTTGTTTCGCTGTCAGATAGGCTTGCGCCGTCTTCCAGCAGGCCGCGAAGCTGGTCTTCGTCAAATCCTAACTGGCCCAGCGTCGCGAGCTTGCTTGGCGCGTAACGGTGCATTTCAAACGCGCCCGCGCATTCATCCATTGACCGAACCGGGCCTTCCAAAAACAGCATCCACGGATCGCAATGCGTTACGCCGGGGATTGTGTCAACAACGGTCTGAAGCTCAACCGTCGGGTTTTCGGTGTCCAGCATCGGCTGGCCGTCTTCATCGAGCATTTCCGTGCCGTCTTCATAAAACAGCGGCTCGAAGGTTCTTCGTACAACGCGCTTTGAGGCCTGGCGGGCATACGGGCCTTTAATTACACCAACGCCTAACCGGCAACTGTCGTGGATTGACCGTCGCCCATGCTTGGCGTACTGGCACTGGCCTAAATAATCAGCAATGTACGTGCCTGCCTGCTTAACTGCGGCTTTGGCCGTGTCTGCGTCAATCTCGTTGCCGTCAATGTCCAGCGAATGCGGAGAAGGCTTTAGCGCCCAATTAGGATCGTTAGTAGGGAACAGCATGTCGCCGCAGCGCGCCGCAGCGAGCTCTACTTTTTCAGCGGTCTTGTTATCAACCGGCATATCGTCCAGCGCATCATCTTCGTCGTCGCTTCCGCGCGCCCGAAGGCCCCAATATTGCCGCTCGTCTTCGAGCCATTTTTGCTCAATGCTCAGCTTGTGGTTGACTGCGCGGTCTTTCCTTGACTCAAGCTCGCTGACAAGCGCCTCTAAGCTTTGCTCGTTGCGAAAGGCTATTTCGTCTTCTTCGTCGTCAAAAATAAAATCTGACTCGTCGAGCAATTCAGGGCCGTCTTCATCTTCACCGAGGGCGTCGTCAAGCAGCTCTTCGGGAAATTCCGCATCTTCGACCGGGAAGCCATTGTCATCAAGCACTGCGTTCATCATTTAAGCCTCTGTCCGAAGTTCATTCTGCCGGTGTTTTTTGGAATCATCGCGGCCTGCTGCTGCGTCATACAAATACGCGGGCCTTCGTCGACCAAGTGGCAGGTTGCGTCCATAAGGTGATCGTTCACCTTTTTTATCTGGCCTTTGTCGTCGTAGTGGAACATTCGATATTCCTCAAGCCATTTCCGCAGCGTGCTGTATACCTTTATTTTACCAGTCATTAGGCCTTGGCGCACCTTTTCGATTCTGGCTTCCTTGCCTGGCTTGTTTGCGCCCATAATCGGGCATCCGGCATCGTGATACTCGTCAATCATTTTCTCGCCGTTTGTAACACCGGCCAGCCTGACATCGCCGATTCCAGGTATCCATTTGCCTCGGCTGTTGATAGCTGCAGCATGGACTGGAATTACCAGCTCTCCGGCTTTGTGTTCGTCGTACAAGTACCAGGTCGCAGTATCTCGGTCAAACGCGCCCCAAGTAACGGCGGTGTTGTGCCAGCCACCGTCAAACCCAAACGCCCTCGGCCAGTGGTTTGGGATTGTTTCAAGCGGCTCAATAACAAAGCTGCTTTCCGGTATTGGATAGACAGCGCCCACGCCCAGCGTTGGCATACCCTTGCTCACAGTGTCTCGCATGTAGGTTGGAACATTGGCCAAAGCCCCTTTTTTCCACTTTGCCGTAAGGTGCGGCACGTCATCCCAAGTGCAGTTGATCACCTTTCTGGATGAATCTTGCTCGCCGGTAAACAGCACGACAATTTCGGTCGCGCCTTTCTTGGGAGTATGTGTGAGCATGATACACGGATGTTCAGATCCTCTCGTTCTGGTCACAAGCTCCTGATAATGCAGGATTGGCGGCGGTTCATCCATCCAGCCAAGATCAAGGTTTTCGCCAGCCCAATCAATAAATTCTTGTTGATACGTTCTGGCGCCGATCATGCTCATGCCGCCGCTTGCGTGCTTGATATGGCAGGTGTCGATTAGTCCGCCACTGCCGGGCCAGCGCCTGAGCGTGTCAAAGTCAATCAATTCAGTCGGAATAAGGCCGCCGCCGGCCTTTTCTGAGTTTGGTTCGCCCAGCAGCACTTTTTGCTGGTTGGTTCTGGTTGACTTCATCGACTCGCCAGCAAACCAAGCCCGAATAGGCTTCGTGTACCGCACGCCTTCCCACCAGTCCGGATACAGGCCAGTTGCGTGCAATGCAAACTCGTAGCCGCCCATCGACAGCGTCTTACCTACACCGTTCGCGCACATGGCCAGCCTGGACATTACATTCGTGCCAGACCGGAAAAACTCCATGTGCTGCGGGTACAGCTCTCGTCGGCGGTCGCCGGTTTCTGGAAACAGCTTGTAAATCAGACCACGACGTTTTTCACGGCTGATCATTTCGGTAACAATGTCAGATAGGCCAAACCTTGCTAGGGTTTCAGTCATCATCGTCCGTCGCTGGTGTCGTTGGCGGCAAGCCAGGCAGGCCCAGCCCAAGCAGTATTTTCTCTAGGACGATCACACCGTCCTCGCCCGCGCCTTCAAGCTGGCGTTTCACCGCTGTTGCCAATTCGTCATCCGTCGCGTCAGCCAGCGCCTTGATAGCCTTAACCTCAATCTTGTCACCAAATCGCTCAGGAAATAGCTTGCCCATTAAGCCTTGTCGGGTGGTAATGCGTAATCTTGACCGCTGAATGTGCTCGCCGTTTACACGCCAGCCGGTGTCGTCTGTTGCATGACGCTCCATCCAGTCATTACGTGCATCGTCGGCAATCTCAAGAATTTCGTCCGAAAGGGAATCCATGCGGAGCCTTTGCGCTCGCTCGTAACGCATAAAGAAGCCGTCGCGATCCTTCTCGGCCCATCGCCGCACTGTGCTTTCAGCGATCTTCGTGCCTTTAGCCCTAAGATCACGGCAAATTCCTTTTAGCGATTCGCCCTCAGACATCCGGCCGATAATTTCGTCAGCCAGCTCCTTGGTGTAAACCATTAACGGATTAGTCTTTGCGGCTCGCTCAGCGCAAACCGGGCAAGCGGGTACGGCCTTTTTTTTCGAGGCTTTCTTTTTGGCTCTTTTCTTGGCTGTTTTTTTGCGCGTCATAGGGTTAAAACAGGCCCTGCTAGAAGTTACAGGGCCTGCTCAAATGAGCCCAAGAGCTCAGTAACTCTTACTCTTGGCGCTCTTTGACTTGCCCGCCTTCGTCGAATTGCTTCCACAGTTCGGTGCAGTCTTGCGGTAGCCGTCGGGGCCAACATTGCGATGGCTCGACTCTCGGCCCAAATTGCTCGATCCCGCTTGGGAACCTTTCGTCCGGTGTCCGTGTTTCATTATTTAGTCTCCTTGGCGGGGGCTTTGGCCGCCTTCGGTTTGGCCTTGGCCAGTTCGTCCACTCGTTTCTCAAGCGCTTCAAGACGCTTGATGGTTTGCAGTTCTGATGCGTTCATTTCTTACTCCTTGATGCGCGATTAACGCCAGGTATGGGTTGGTGGTAGGTTGCCGGGGCATTAGGGGCTTTATCCGCCTCTGCCTTCGACCGTTCAAACGCTGCTTTTGAGTCCAGCGTTCCGTCAGGGCCTTTGGCTTTGCCAAATACCCTTTCTTCCATCGCAGCGATCCGGCTGTCTACCTTCCGCTGCCATTCGTTCATGTACGGCATTATGCGGCCGCAGCGCGCAAGGCCCGGACTCGAACTTCAAGCAGGCCAAGAAAGGTCAGCACATCGCTGTCGGTTCGCCCGTTATACCGATCACGGCCGGGCGCGGTGAACGTGGTGTCGCCGTCATCCTCAAACGCCGCCTCTACTGCGGCAATATTCGCTTCAAGGCGGTTTAGCTGCTCCTGACTGACTGGCCCGGCTCTGCGCGAAACGGGCGGCTTAATCTTGCCCAAGTCTCCAAAGTCCGCGCCCATTTGATCCAGTCGCTGTTTGATTCGGTAATCGCTAATTGGCGTGCTGCTCGTGTTCGTCATGCTGTTCTCCGCGTTTATCGCTGTGGGCCATCATCAAACGGCCTTGTTTGAAAGCTATGAACTGGTATTGCAGCTCATTGGCCAGGTGTTCAAGTTGCTCGCTTTGCTGCTGCATTCCGCGCCTTTTGAAACCGTCGGCGCGGATAATTGCGAACGTCTGAGCTTCTTCTAAACTCGATTGGCTGTCAAGTATAAAGAACGCTTGGCCAATATAAACGCCGAGGGTTCGAGCTTCCTTGCCCTCGCCGCCGCACATCATCCCAGAATCAAAGGTCATCCTCGCTGAAATCCTCGCCAGACTCCGCAAGGTCAGCGTCAGCGCCGTCAAGCGGCTCTGCTTCGGCCTGTTCCTTACGAATCTCTTCAAGCACTTCGACATCGCCCTCAGTTGCGGCTACCGCTTCGTCGTGCTCGCGCTGCCGGCGCGCTTCTTTCACGCGATTCAGCGCCATTGTCGTTGCGCCACTGAAATGCAGGCTGGCCATGATTGCATAGAGCTCCTGCAGATCGCCGGGGTCGGTCGCCTCTAGCAGCGGTGGAAGCATGTGCAAAAGCTGGCGTGTCATCTTCAACAGGCGTTTGCGAATGGTCGCATCCTTGTTGCGATGGCTTGCATTAGCCAGGGTGATGTTAATTTGAGACATTAACTTGCCGATTTGCTCGATCGTGGCGTCCTCTAGCGACGCATCGGCTTGAGTTAGCTGCATTCGGTATGCAGCAAGCAGCTGTTCAATTGCCTTGTCGTCATCGACGCCACTCTTAACCGCTTTCTGAATATCAATAATATCGGACATTATGCTAATCCTGTTGGGCAGTTGCCTGCCGTAGTTTATTTGGACGTTTCATTGTACTACGGGAAAACCTGAATGCCGCAGACCAGATCTTGGCCCACCCGCGTTCGCACGTAATACTTCCAGAACTCTTTAACTTCCGTCTTGTTGCCGATAGAAACCGTTTCAAACACTGTGCTGAATGACTTATTTAGGAACACTTCCATATCGTTGTCTAAATACGCTTGGCCAAGGTCTTGGCCGAATATCTCAATATCCGTTTTACCGAAGAACCGCTCTTGTGTTACTTGGTACAAAAACTCGTACTTGGTGTTAATGTACATCATAACGAAGGCGTTTCGCTCAGAATCAAACTCCTTGCACCATGCCGGCCGGTTGATTGCGTCGAGCACTCTGGAAATCGTGGCCATTGGCGACACTTCGTAGCGCGCATCCATGCGGATCTGCATGACGGCATTTTCAACGCGCAAAACAGCAAGCTCGTCCGTTAAGTCGCGAATGTCGTTAAACATCGACTGAACTAGAAGCAGCCAAGTGGCTCCAAGCGTGCCAATACCAGTGAGAACCGACGTAAATAAAAGCGGCAGTAAGTGCCGCATGGCCCAGCGGCTCTCAGTTTTGATTGTCTCGGTCATTCCGCTTCTCCAGGCAACATCCTGATCCTATCCTTGTCGGCTTCGCATGACATCCATAGTTGCTTGTATTCCTCGGCCAAGCCAGGCGCGTCGTCATAATTCAAGCTCCGGCCTATTGGATAAGCGGGCCACTGGCCCTCTTCAGTCAATTCCTCCGGCACTGCCGTTATTTTCGTAACCACTACAGTCACCGGCTGAGCTCTCGTAAGGGGTTCCGGCACGCAGGCTGCAGTCAACATAATCAGGCAGAGGGATAGAGCAGCTGTTTTCAGCAGCCGCAAGGCTTTCGCGCATTCTTTTGAGGCGGTTATTAGTTTCACGAGCAGTTATCACCCTTTGGTTTTGAGCTTCGATCACAAGATCGTCCGCCCGTTTTTGTTCAGCTGTGACTCTCTCAAGACATTCAGCCGCCGATTTATTGGCCAACGCAATATCAGCCTCGTTTCCTTTGTTCAGCTCCCTACACAGCGCAAGCGTGGACACAGAAACGGCCAATTGGTCATAGGCGTTACCGAGCCGCCACGTTTGCACGCCAAGCAAGCCCGCAAGAACCAGGGTCGCGGCGGCTGCTACAGCAAGCACTTTAGTTGATAGTCCGAACATGAGCTAATGATACCAGAAACGCGTCAAAGCCAATGTTTAAGGCGTTCAGGATTCAAAAATCACGGAAACCGACGGCCAGAACC
>Ga0136556_1001092_pt1 | contig 14311 bp, 6 predicted proteins | sample AntRauTorckE6831_FD_104780 | JGI IMG/M metagenome (GOLD analysis project Ga0136556, IMG submission 104780) | Saline lake microbial communities from Rauer Islands, Antarctica - Metagenome Torckler E6 #831 | ecosystem: Environmental > Aquatic > Non-marine Saline and Alkaline > Saline | place... | reverse complement strand
TTTGGAGTTAGTTTGCAAGAGCTTTATAATTCTAACCCTTATACTATTTTCTGGTATTTTAGAAACGTACAATTAATAGATATTCATAAAGTAAATCAAATTGCTGCTGGAAATGGTTTATTATCTGATAAGAAAGGTAGTAAATATAAAGGCATATTACAATATTAGAGGTGATTAATATATGGCAAGTTTAGTAGATCATTTTAATGATAAGTTTGGTATTGTTACGGTTTTAGACGCAACATTCTATAATACTGATGACGATACTCCACTCATTGAATTCGATACCCTTACTGTTTCAAATATTTCAGCAGAAGGGGAACAAAAAGAAATTAGAGGTGGCCAAGGTGCGGACCTATTAATGCAATATGATTACGGTCGTAAAGCAGAGATAGAGATTACAGACGCATTACTATCAATGGATTCTTTACAAAAACTATGAGGTTCAGATGACCCCATTAATGAATTTCAGTATTACGGTAAAGAAAAATTTGAAGCCGAGTTAATAGATTCAGACGGAATAGTTACTGTAAATGGTGTACCTACAGATAAAGACTCTTCAACTTTAACAGTTAATAAGGCAATTATTATGAAAGAAGACGAGACAGGGATGGACCAAGAACTAACAATAACTACTGGTGATGATTTTTCTGGAGTAGAAGAAGCACTTGAAAGTGGAGGCTTTTCAGTAACAAACTCAACTGTTAAAAGAAATGTTATTGTATACTTCAAAGAAGCTTCTGGGGAAGATAGTAAACAATTAACATTAACAACAGATAACTTCCCAGACACTGTTCACTTTGTCGGTACAACATTTGTTATCGACCAAAGAACAGGTAAAAGAAAAATGATGAACATTGAAATCCCTAAGTTAAAACTTGGGTCTGGCTTTGAATTCACATTAGAGGCTGAAGGAGATGCTTCAACATTTGACTTCTCTGGAGTTGCATTATCAAACGACGGTGACTTAATTAAAATGCAATATCTTGGAGACGTTGACTAAGTTAACAATTGATCAAAGACCTATTTAATTATAGGTCTTTTTTTTATAACTTAAAAATTGACTATTAATACATTTTATGTTATAATTATATTATAGTGGAGGTGTTGCAAATGTTTGATACATATAGTAGCTCAGGTGGAACCGCAACAGTTTACATTCGATATGCGGCTGACCACATTAGCAATAAAAAAGGAGATTTAGTAGCAGTTTTTACTAAATGCAACTTCTCATTAATTTTTGAGAATGATGGGAAGGAAATAACAAGAAATAAGTATTTAGCTTCAAATTTTCAATTAAATTTAAAGAAAGTTATAGTAGACCCAAGAAGTTTTTCAGAAAGTATTTATAATCTTTTAGCTCATAAAAGTGATACAGATAACATCGACATTCCTAATGTAGAAAAGATTATGACTGACAGTCAAGGAGTCGCTATTTTAAATTATACACCTTCAGGCGATATTAAAATTTTTAAAAACAAAGAACAGATAGAGAATTTTACTATTAATAATGATGTGCAAATTTCTAATTTAGATCCTGATGCCGAATACATTATTGACTATACTTATAATGTTAATACAGTTAGTTCTTTTGATATAAAGGAGAAAACTTTACCTTATTTTAATATAGAAATAGTTAATAGTGTTAGCATGGAAAACAATTCAAATAAAAAAATGTATTTAAATATAAATAGAGCTGCTTTAAGCTTAAATCCTACACTTAATTATGCTCAGAATGAAGTTACTAGGACAACTTTAGAGTTTAATATAATTAATGCGGAAGCAAAAGCGGTGTTTTATTAATGTCTAAGATACTAACTTTACCAGGTGAACTTATTGATAATAGAAGCACTTACTTACATACTTCTGTACATAATTTTAATAAAACAGTTCAAGATGCAAGTTTAATTTCTGTATTAGAGAAAAAAGCAGATCAAGCTGAGAGAGCCGCAATTAAAGAAATAAAAAGATTAATGGCTAGAGCAGAAGAATCAGAAGCAAGTTTTGTTAGTACCATGGTTTCAGAGGGTATATATGAAGGAGAAAACGGAAATAAGCGGACAGTTCTGGCTTTTTTCCAAAAGATTGTAAGTGAAGAATATCATAGTCCTAAAATAGTAGGCGCAATTGATAGAACTAAAGGGCAATACAAAAGAACATCTTCTGACGATAGATTAAAACAGATGAATTATAAAGACTTGGTAAAAGAAATAGATAATCTTTTAAATGAGCTTAATAAAGGAGTGAAATATGAAAAAAGATTTTCTCAGTCATTGGCACAATCTCAATACCAAAAATCTATTCAGATGTTAAAAAAATTTAGACAAGATTATGCTTCTAAAGCATATAATCAAAAAATATATGATAAACAAGGTGTTGCCGCTATTGAGATGGGCAGACTTTTAGAACCCGCTTTAGTAGCGTTAGTAGATGAAAAAATAAAGAAAACTTCGGAAAATATTAATGCTATTAATATCGGTAAAAAGAAAGCAGGAAAAACTTTAGCTGATATGCAAATTCAAAAGAGCGGTGGAAAAATCCCAAACTTTGGTGTAGATATAAAAAGTAACCCTTATTTGTATAAAAATTATAGAACTTATAAATTAGAGGACATATTTGATAAGTCAACAGCAAAAAGTGACCTTAATATATTAAGATACATATCTTATAATTTCTTTAATTTTCAAGGAAGCTTTGGTAATACAGGTGTTTTTACTAAAATATATAGACTATTAAGAAGAATATACTTTTTTTATCTTGTTGCTTTCAATTTATCTCCTTCAGGCGCTGGAGCGGATATAGCAAAAGATACAAAAGAGGCTATAATAATGACGCCTCAAAGAGCTTTCTATTATACAGATTTTTTTGAAGAATTGATTAGACAAATAAAAGCAGGAATGCCTTTAAGTAAAATTGGCAAAATATCTTTTGAAACTCCTAGGCATAGCGCTTATACTGGAAAACAAAAAGGTTCAAAAATAGCCAATTATAGTAGTACAAGAAATAAGCATTATAAGGCAAAATTAAAAGCTATTGGTAAACAAAATACTAACAGTATTGCTGCAGGTTATAGAACAATAAGCAATAGCTCTGAAGTTAAATCATTAAAAGAAGATATTCTAAACGGAATAAAAGATAAAAGTAAAGTAAGATTAGCAACTCAAATAAATGTAAGAAAACTATAGGAGGAAATAATAATGAATTTAGAAGAGTTAAGTAAAAAAGAAAATGTATCTGAAGAAGAGGTTTTTGATTATTTTGAGGTAAAAAATAAAAACGAACTTAAAAACCTTATAATGAATAAATGTGTTAGTACTGATATTAATGAAAATATGAATGGAGATATGTTATATGTAGGTCTCGATCAGATATATGAAAGATTTGAAGAAAGTGAATACAATACAATACAAGAAAGAGTAATGTTTTTTGCAGTAGTTTTAAATGCTTTTGATATTTTAAGCATTAGTGAATTTATGCTAATGGTGAATTCTATAAGTCCTTTTGAAATATTAATAGTTTTAGAAAGAGAATTAGGCGAAAAAGAAGAAGTTCGCTACTACAAAGAGCTTTATAATGAATATAAAGAAAATCAAGAAAAAATGAGTTTAGTAGTTAAGAATGCACTTGAACATTTTAATACTACTTTAGAAGAAAATATACAAAACTTTGACCCTGAACAACTTGATAGTTTAATTGGGCAAGCGAAAAAAGATTTAGATAAATTAAAAAAGTAAGCTGTTAATATAGCGGTGGTGTTTATATATGGCAAAAAGTAAAATAAGTTATAGCGCTAAATTAAATTTAGAGCTAAAAGGCTTAGATAAATTAAAAAAATTACAAAATAAAATAAAAAACACCCCCAATATGGGCAAAGGTGTTAAAAAAGAGTTTGATCAAGCCGGAAACAATTTCAATAACACGATGAAAGAAGTAGAGAGAAGAATTAAATCTGGTAATTTTAAATTCTCAGATTTAGGCATCGAAGATCAAATTAAAAAATTAGAAAAAATTACAAATAAGAGAATAGGTACAATAAAAGGTGGGATTACTAAAAAAGATACTGATGTTGGTGCTCAACAAAAAACAATAAAAAAGCTTAAAGATCAGTATAAAAATCTTGACGATACTATAGAGAAGGCTAGAATTGAAGTTACTAAATTTGAAAATGAAGGTCAGAAATTAAAGAAAAAATTTAATATAGATACTACTGATATCGAAACTATTAATAGAAAAATAAAGGAGCAACATAAATTAATAGCAAATGAGCCTAAAAGTAGTAAAGCAAAACAGAGTGCTATTAAAGAAGCAGCTAGGCTTAAAAAAGCTAGAGAAGCTGCAAAAGGATATAATCAAGAATTAGGAAAGAAAAACGCAATAGTTGATGGCTATATTTCTAAAAGAGATGAGGTCTTTCAATCCTATAAAAAAGAGCAGCAAATTAAAGACAAAATGAATCAAGAAAAAATGAAAGGTATTGATGATCCAGCTATAAATAGCGCAGAGCAGATGAGGAGTAAACTAAGGAATATAAAGCTTGGTGGCACAGAGATAAAACAAGAAAAAGAAAAGAAAGCGGCTAAAGCTAAAACTGCAAAAACTACGAAACAGTTAGAAACTGCTGAAAAAAGTCATAATGATACAATAGGTGATAAGGTTGTTAGTGGTATTAAATATTATGTAGTTTTAAACCAGTTAAAAAAACTTTATAGCTCTTTAGCAAAAATAGTTAGTGAATTTGATGAAGCAATGACTACCGTTGCGATGGTTTCTTCTATGAATCGTGACGAGGTTTGAGATTTATCAGAAGCCTATAAAGAACTTGGTGATCAAGTAGGAATGGCAGCTACTGAAGTAGCTGAGCTATCTATTTATTTCTTCAGGCAAGGTAGAAGTGCACAAGATGCTTTAGAAATGACACGTGTAGCAGCTGAGTCTGCTAGAGTTGCATCTATTGATGCCACTGAGTCTGCGAACTATTTAACATCTGCAATTAATGGTTTTGAACTTGCTGCATCAGATGCGGAAAATGTAGCCGATAGATTTGCGAAACTAGGTGCGGCTTCGGCCTCATCTTATGATGAGTTAGCTAGAGCAATGAGTAAAGTTGCACCATCAGCTAAATCTTCTGGTGTTGACATAGACCACATGATGGGTTTCCTTGCTAAAGGTATAGAAACAACTCGTGAAGCACCACAAAATATTGGTACAGCGTTTAAAACGATTTTCGCTCGTATGCAAGAACTTAGTGATTTTAGTAAGACATTAGAAGATGGTGTTAATGTAAACAGAGTTGAAAAGGCGCTAGGCACTGTTGGTGTTGAACTTAGAAATACAATGGGCATATTCCGTCCAGCACAAGAAATTATTATGGATTTAGGTGAAAAATGGGATGGATTAGATAGGAATATGCAATCTTATCTAGCAACTATTATGGCTGGTATTAGACAGCAACCAAGATTATTAGCACTTATGAATAACTTTACCAGAACACAAGAACTTGTTACGAAGTCACAGAGTGCGGCTGGTGAAATGGCTATTCAACATGCCTCTTATCTTGAAGGATTAGAAGGTAGCGTTCAAAGATTAACAAATGCTTGAACAGGTTTCATTGATAGCATTAGTAGTTCAGAACAAATTATTACATTCGTCGATCTTTTAAGAAAAGGCTTAAACGGTTTAACGTCAGTAATACAATGATTTGGAGAAGGCGGGACTGTAATGGTGACGGCTATCACAGCAATGACTGTTGCAATTGTTTTATCCCAAGTTCAATTAGTCAAAAATACCCTTTCTACAATTAAAAATATACTAGCTAAACAAAAACAACTAATGATTGAAAGAAAGTTGATAGTAGTAAACAAGATTAAAGCAAGACAAATGAAGTTAAGACTTTTATATTTAAATAAAGAAAGTACTGCTTTATCTAATAATCTTAAGCTTAGAAGGACCACTTCAAAAGCTGCCAGTCTACAATATAAAAGTGTGATAGTTGGAGCTAAAGGTGCTGCATTCGCAACGCGAATGCTGACAATGGCAACAAAAGGTTTAGTAAAAGCATTTTTACCTTTATTAGCTTTGACAGTAGCATTAAAAGTTGTGTCATGGGTTTGAGAAAAAATAGCTCCAATAGTAGGCAAGGTTATTGATTATTTTAAAGATGCAACACAAACAACAGAAGAATTAGGCAAAAACATAGAAGAATTACAGGTACAAATACATAATTTAGATAAGGAGAAAGAACAAGTATCTGATTTAGTTGAAGAATTTGATACTCTTAATTCTAAAGTTAGCCTAACACAAGATGAGATGAAAAAATTAGATGTTATTTTAAGTAATCTCTCTAAAGCAGAGCTTGGTGACTATCAAGATTTTACTGAAACAACAGCCTCTGGAAGGATTACTTTTGATAGAGAAAAATATAAAGAAGCTCTTGAGTCTGTTAACGAAGAAAAACAAGGATTAGAACAATACCAAATTGACACATATAATAAAGCTATAGAAGAGCACGGTATTAGTGAAGCAATGCAGAATTCTGGAATAGAAATTATACATAAAAGGATTTTATTTAGAGACATGGCTATTGAATTTGAGAATTTAGATGACAAAGTGAAGACTCAACTTACTAATCAATTAGACAAGGCAATAACTGATATGGATTTTGCTACATATTTTAAAAAAGCCCCATTAGAAATACCAATATCCGTAGCTAATGTTAAAGCAACAGATTGAAAGAGCTTTGTTGTTGAAAATACCGACTTACCAATGGATAGAATTCAAGATATATTAGAAAATCAGGGGTATAATGATGATTGGTATAAAACCGATGAGCAACTAAAAGGCCTTTTCTATAATCGAATAAATGATGGTGAAATAACAGAAAAAGAAATAATGGAACAATATAGAGAAGAATTAAAGGAATGACTTCCTGAAGCACTTAAAGAGCAGTATAAGGTACAATCTAGTGAATACGATGAAGCTATAAACGCTATTGATGGCACTGCAACAAAAGAAGAGGAAATTGCAGCAGAAATTAATTCTATTTCTGCTGGAAGAGAAGTTGCTGCAAAGATAATAGAAGAAAGTTCTGCTAGTGAAGTGATTAAGGATATGGCAGAAATTGCACTAGATAACGCAAATTTAGAAGCTGTTGCTATTAAAAAATTAAAAGATAAATACCAAATGGACATTGAAGCAATTGTTTCTTGAAAAAGTGATGGTGTTGGTTATAATAAAATGCAGAATTTATTTGATAAGGTTGAAAATAATATTGAAATTAGCCCTCAAGATAGTTTTAAACACTTTCAAGATAGATCAGCTATAATGGGTTCAGACTACTTCGATTTTTCCGGATCATCTAGAATAGGCCCAGTAATTCCTGGCATGGAAGAAATTGAAGGTTTAATGGAGAAGTTCACATCAGCAAAAACAAATCTTGAAAGAATAAATATAATAGACGAATTGGATTTAAAAAATACAGGAGAAATTATAAGTGAATTATTTGGAATGACCCATAAAGGTATTGAAGAAATCTCAAGAGGCATGGACCAAGCTTCTGAAGAAGCGCATAGATTACAGGATTTACGTGAAAGCTTTTCAAAAGGAGACGCTTCTGCCAAAGATTTAGGGCAATTCGCTCTAGAGTATGGGCAAGATGGAATAAACGCCCTTGAAACAGGCGAAGGACTTAATGATCTTATTATAGAAAGAAATAGATTGCGTAAAATTGAATTAGGAAATAATGTAGAAGAATATGAATTAGCTTTAAAAAATAGTGATTTATCAGATGAAGAGGAAGCTTCTATGAAGAAGACTCTTTTATGACAAGAACTTCTATTAGCCAACTATGAGGACATTACCAAATTAGATATGCAAAGAGCAAATTCTTTAAAAGATATAAATGGATATCTTGAAGATGCAGAAAATATGCACAATAGAGCGTCTTCACTAAGAGATATGGGCCTTGAAGAAGTTGCAGAATTATTTGACTCTTTGGGTGATAAAACATTAGATTTAGGTTTTGAATCATCTAAAGAATTAATAGAACAAGACATAGAGAGTTTAACAACATTAGGTGATGAGTTGGCTAGTATGGATGGTGCTGTTAAAGAAGACGGCATTTGAAAATATAACGGTGATGATGAGGACGTTGACGATAGAGTAAAAGAGTATAATAGTAAAGTGGATGAAGCCAAAGGTTCTATTGACCAGTATATAGAGCTTTATGAATATGAAGAAGAACAACTTGAAGATCAACTCAAAGAAACAAATAAAGCAATTGAAGAGCAGTATAGTGAGAGAATTGACACTATCAAAGAAGCTCATGACCAAAGATGAAATGATATAGAGTACGAAAGTGATTTAAAAGAGTCTAATCAAGACATACTTAATATTCGCCGCAGAATTTCTGCGTTATCTAGACAAGACTCTAGGGCTTCTAAAGCGAAATTACAAGAAGAAGAAAAAACTATGAAAGACGCCCAAAAAGAGAGACAAAAAATGATTGAGAAAGAAATTATGGAGCAAGAAATTAAAATACAAGAAGATGCTCAGGAAGAGAAGCTTAGACAAGCGGAAGTTAAAAATACAGAGGCAATGAACAATCTTACAGGATCTGTTGATGGCCTTGCAGGAGCTATTGATAGATTTATTGGTTCTATCACATCAGGTAGTGGAGAAACAGATGGGCCTGATGGTGGGGCAAATACAAACACAGATAGCGGGACTGATAATGGCCGAGGAACTAGTTTTCATTTTCCATGATGGCGGGAATAATAATGGCCTAGTTAATAATAATCGAGGATCTAGTCTTTCTTTTTACAACTAAGAGGTGGTAAATAATGAGATATAAGAGTACTAATATAAAATTTGATGGAGAGACCCCATCAGAGGTAATGAACAAAGACGCCTCTGAGGCGGATAACTACGAAGGTAGTGTATGGTTTTCCACAACTGAAAACGATATGTATCAAGAAGAGCTTTCTGGTTCAAGAAGAGTAATTATGAATAAGATACCGGGACGTGATCGGCCTTACTTTTATAAGGTTGATCATGAGGTACTTGAGTTCAATATGTTGCTTGCTTTTGAAGAAACTGTTTCAGAGGAAAACTTAAAACTTGTTGTAGACTGGCTATACCAAGATGAATATAAAAAGCTAGAATTTGGTAATGATAATGCTGGAGATTCATTTCAAAACAGGTATTTTAATGTTATTTTTACAAATAAACCTACAGTTAAATACGTATATGTTGGTGATAGAATACAAGGCTTTATTAAATTGCATGCACAATGTAATTCATCAACTGGCTTTGAAGAAGAAATAATTAACATAGAAGGGGGTGCAGCAACACCAGATAATACCGGAAGCGCAACACTAGATAATACCGGAGGCGCAATGCCTTTAATATATAAAATAGAGCTTGTTGGTACAGATACGAATATTATTATAGATAGTATAAACTTCGGGGAAGAGGAGAGTGGAAAAAAGTTAACAATACAAAATGACACAAAAACAATTAAGAGTACAAGCGGCCGCAACGTTTATTCCCAGTGAAATCCTAGAGAATTTATTGAGGTTAAGCCCGGAGAAGTAAAAGAAATTAATATTTCAGGTATAGACACAGATGATGATAATACTATCACAGTACATAGACCTGTTTATTTATAGAGGAGTGATTACATGAATATATACAGAAAAAATTATAAACTAGATTTATTTTCTCCTGCAAATGATTATTTAGGTGAATTAGAAGCAAATAATTTAGATATAGAGCTGTCTTATGACGATTATAGCTCTATATCTTTTACTATGCCTGAAAAAATTGGTTTAAATAATGAACTAAATGAAAAAATAGATATTACAAAAGAAGTATATGAGATAGAGCTATCTTTGGGAGATTTAGTTAATAGCAACTCTAATCCTCAAAAAATTAGATTTATTATTACTGAAACTGACACAAGCTTTTCAGATGATATTAGTACATATAGATATTCAGGTCTATCTAAAGAATTTAAACTGAGTATGTTTCAAATTAATAGCTGACAAGGGTTGGAAAGATTTGAATATGAGTTTGAGGTTGGAGATGACATATTCCCATATGATAATACTGCTGACCCAGAAGATACAAAATATATAACTATATCTGGAGACGACTTAGGAGAAATTCAAGATAATGAGTATATTAGAGTTGAACAAGAATATTATTACAAGAATGAATTAAGACATACAACTGAACTAATAGAAATAGAAAGAACATCTTTTGATTTAAAAAATAACACCATATTAGATAGTGAATACATGACTGAGGGGTATTTTTTCTTTAATGATGATAATGAGGGATCTGTGAAGATTAAAAAGCCAGATATTATAAGTGAGACAGCTGATGTTCATTATAGATATAAAGTTTATTATATGCCAAAAAATTATGAAGATCAAGGTATTAACAGCGCCAGTAAACATTATTTCTTTTCTAAAGATGGGCTATATCCTAAAGAATTACTTGAAAATCTTTTATCTTTTTCTAATATAGAGTTTACAGTAGACCTAATTGACTCAAATATTAATCAAACAAGATCAGGCTTTGATTTTAATGAAATAAATGTATATGAAGCTATTCAAAAAGTAGCCGAATCATTTCATGCTGTCTTAATATTTGATACAGTTCGAAAAACAGTGTCTATGCGAAAACAAGAAAATATAGGTAAAAATAAAGGCTTATTTATAGAATACGGCAAGTATCTTAAAGATTTTAGTTACTCTAGAAACGTTCAAGATTTTACTACTAACTTAATACCTATTGGTCAAGATGGATTAACTATATCAAATTATAATCCTAGTGGAGAAAATTATATAGAAAAGTATAGTTTCTTTCAAAATAGTGATTGAATGAGTGATAATCTTCTAAGCGTTATTGAACAATGGCAAAATGATTATGATAGCTATTTAAACTTAATGTTATTTGATACTAGCTCCTTATTTTCAATTACGGATGGCGAAATTACTTGGCATAATGATTATAAAGATGAATTTAGTACTGCATTAGCATCTGTAAATTTAAGTGATTATGGGATTGACTCCTCTGATTTAAAAGGCACTTATTTATTTAATGCTCCTATTTCATTAAATCATGAAGCTATATTAGAACAGATTACAAAATTAGAAACAAGAGTTGTATCTAGTGAGGCGAAATACAACACTTATTTAAACTTAAGGGCTACTTTTGATAGAAGAAGCAAAGACGACAAAGAAATATATAACAATAGCTTTTATAGAAAGTTTACATATCCTCCTAAAACTCACGCTGATTTAGATAGTGTGGTTGGTACAACGGAAGTGTATCAAGATATAGAAACGTTTTATAATGACATAATAAAACACTATCAATTTATTTATCAACAAAGTGAGATGAGATTAAATAGATTAAAATATATTCTCGCCGTATATTCTGCATTAATAGAAGATATACATCAAAAAATGGACAAAAAACTTTATATTTTAGAATTAGGTAACACTGATTTAGAATCCGATAATTTATTACTTGAATGATATCAATTTCAAAAACAAAAAACCGTTCATGAAGACACAATAACAACAGGGTATGATCTTTTAAGTTTTGGTTATGACGAGATACTTGATTGTCATAAACCAGAATTTACATTTGATGTTTCATTAATTGATATACTTAATAACAAAGAGTCTCAACAAGATTGAGATAATCTTATAGTTGGAGATAAAATTAATTTTAAATTTGATAAGTTTAATATAAATGAAGAATTTCAAATCAAATCAATTAGTTATGCTCCTGATGGACAGGATTTAAGATTTACTCTTTCTAATGCTTATAGATATAACAAAGGTTTTAATAGAAAAGTTCTAAATAAATTAAAAGATCTATCTATTGATAATAAAAACTTAACAGAGTATCTAAGTGAAACATATAAACAATTGGATAATGATATAGATCAAGTTAAACAACAAGTTGAGGATATATGAGAAGGCCGCACTGTTATGGAACAAGAAGAGAATGGGACAGTAAGTATTGTAGATAATAGTTTGGAAGTTTCATATAAAGGACCAGATGAATCTGGTAATTTCTTAAAAGAAGCAAATGGTAAATTATTACTATCATCTGGTGGTATTCATATATATGAGCCTGGAAAAAACATACCCTCTACTGCAATTAATGTGCACGGAATATCTGCTAAAAACCTAAAAGTATTTAATACCTCAGATGATCCATATAAAAGCGTATTTAAAGTAGATGACCAAGGTAATATTACGTTCCTAGGTGATATAACACAAGGGACAAATATGACAGATGAAGATGGCAATGTAATTACTAGCTTATCTGCTGCATTAGCTTCAACAAGCGCATCTGCAAATTATGCGGGCGTATGAGACAGTCAAACAGAATATATAAAAAACAATGAAAGAAAGGATATTGTTGAATATGAAGGCAATTTCTATACAGCTAAAGAAATTGATGGAAACAGTAGCAATATGGGCATTGCGCCTGGGTCTCCTAATGATGACGGAGTATGAGGTTCTTTTGGTGCTAGTTTTGGTTCTCTTGCTACTGAATTAGCAATTACAAGAGAGTCAATAGTTAAAGAAAAAATAGAAATTGGAGAAAATGGTAATATACAAATTAATGGATCTGATGCTAACACGCCATACATATCTTTCGGACAAAATAAAGAAATTGATATTGTTGGCCAATCAACAGCACCTTATATTTCTATTGGACAAAACGGCAATTCAGGATATACAAATAATGGTATATATCTTGGTGTGGATGATGTAAGTGGAACAATAACGCCAAGATTTAGCGTTTCTACTTATCCTGATGGAGATAGGTTAACATGAAGTGGAGATACCCTTGGAATAAAAGGAGACTTAAATCTGCAAACTGATATGACTATTTCCAATATTGTATCTAAGGGTTCAAACGCCGCAATAAATATTGAAGCATACCCAGTACTAAATCAATTAGATACTATTAGTGATCTTTATTTAGTTTATAATATTTCGGATCAGGAGTCTTGAAATAGTTATATAAGAATTAGCTTGTACGATTCAGACCCAAATACTGATGGTCTTCCTCCTATTTATACTACAGGTTCATATGATTTAGAGTATGCAGGAGTAGCATCAGGGGGTGGAAGACAGATATATTCATTATCTGGATCAATTGATAATATTATTGTTATTAATGAAGAAGGTTGACAAATAAATCTAAAAATGCCTTCTAATTTTGTAGAAGCTGATATGGGTATTGATCATCTTGAATACCAAAAAACCTATGAAGTAAACAGGATATTACAGAAGCTATCTCAAGGTAATGATGGACTAAGTATAGGTAGCACAGCAAATTCTTATACTAATGCGGCTAGCTTTGATGCTGGTACATATGTCGCTAATTTAACTGGACCAGGTGTAGATTTTAATTTAGACCTTTCTGCAATAGATACTAAGTATGAGTCTGGTGATAATGTTAATTTTGGAACAGGTGCCTTTAGTAGCGATTTAACAGTCACTGGTAATTTAACTGTTTCAGGAACAACAACAACACTAGACTCTGAAACACTAGAAGTTGAAGACAATATAATTTTAATTAACAAAGGATTAACTTCTTCTGCTGATCCGCTCGCATTTAGTGGTATTGAAATTAATAGAGGAACTAATGATAACTATTTCTTTGGTATAAAAGAAACAAGTAATTATAAAGAGTTTAGAATAGGTAAGTCGGGCGGGCTACAGCCACTTGCAACTAGAGCGGAAAGAGAAGCTTTAACTACAGGAGATTTACTAAAATGAGATGATGCAAATAATCAATTTGCTTCTTCTGGAATTAATGAAGGTATCACAGAGACAACAGTTAATCAAAATCTTGCTGTTAGTGGTAATGTAACTGGTACTAATTTAAATGTTAGCGGTGATGTAGCTGGTGTTAATTTAAATGCTAGCGGTGATGTAGATGCTATTGGTAATGTAACAGGCGCTAATTTAAATGTTAGTGATTGGAATACTGCTCATGATCAGCGTGGTGAAGTTATTGCAGGAACTAACTTAACATGGTTAAATGGCAATTTAAATGTAGATACGTTAAGTTATGGTGACGTAGATTTTACTAATCAAGACTTAAATACTACTAATGACGTGGAATTTAATAATATAATAGCTAATCAAAATCTCGCTGTTAGTGGTAATGTAGCTGGTGTTAATTTAAATGCTAGCGGTGATGTAGATGCTATTGGTAATGTAACAGGCGCTAATTTAAATGTTAGTGATTGGAATACTGCTCATGATCAGCG
>Ga0136556_1001087_pt1 | contig 14356 bp, 20 predicted proteins | sample AntRauTorckE6831_FD_104780 | JGI IMG/M metagenome (GOLD analysis project Ga0136556, IMG submission 104780) | Saline lake microbial communities from Rauer Islands, Antarctica - Metagenome Torckler E6 #831 | ecosystem: Environmental > Aquatic > Non-marine Saline and Alkaline > Saline | place... | reverse complement strand
TGCGCGGCGCGCAGGTTCCCGGTCGCGTCGTTGATCCACGTCAGGGCGGTGTGGCGCAGCTGGTGCGGCGTGCAGTCCACCCCGGCGTCGCCGGCGACGGCCTTGACCCACGTCCAGATCGTGGACGCGACCACGTGGCCGCCGTGTGCGCCCGGGAACACCCACGGTGTCCCGCCCCGTTCCCACGACCACGGCCCGCGCCACGTCATGCGTGCCGCCAGCTGCTCGGCGAGCGTCGGATGCAGCGGCACCCGGTGGAGGTCTCGGACCTTGACGCGCTCCAGGGTGATCCACCCGCCCTCGAGGTCAACCCGCGGCCACGCCAAGCTGGCGATTTCGGACCGGCGGCCGCCCGTGTACATGCCGACCAGCACCGCCAGCCCACGCGCCCCCGCACCGGCCGCATGGTCGGCCAGCAGCTTGGCGTCGCCCGGTGACAGGGCCGCGACCTTGTGCTGCGGCGCCCGCGGGACCGGCACCGACCCGGACACGTCTTCCTGGTCGGTGACCTCGCACCAGTGGCCCACCACCGCCTTCGCCTGCGCCAGCGTCGCACGCCCGGCCCGCAGCGACGCCGCCCAGCTGCGCACGTCCAACGGGTCGAGCTCGGCAGGGTCCGCCTCCGCGAGCACCAGGTGGTCGAGGAACCGCTGGAGCAGCGGCAGGTAGCACCGCACCGTCGCATCCGCCAACCCCTGCGACACCAGGTATGCGGCCACCTGCTCCGGAGTCGGCACCCGCGACCACGGGTCCCCACCATCCACAAACCTCAGCGCTGCCACGTCCCTGACCCCTCCACCGAAGACCGCATCTATAACACGGCATCATGCCGACACCGCATCTAACACACGGAATGACGTGAGCGAGTTGCGCGAGTTGCGCGATCTAACCGTGCGCGTGGCGTGCGCCAAGGCGCGGCGACCGCACCTACCAGGGGGCCGCCGAGTGTCCGAATGACAGAAGACCCCGAAGCACGTCGTGTGCGACGAGCGGTGCGCGACGATCACACTGTGCCTCCACGCACAGCCCCTGTCGGGTCCAGATGGTTGCATGTCTGACCGCTCGCACGTAGCGTGTGACCCGTCAACCAAGGAGACCACGTGGACGCGCTCGCTCCACCGACGCCACTGGCCCGTGCCGCAGACGCGACGCTCCAGCAGCTCACCGACCACACGCTGCCCACCTGGATCGCCCTGCGGCGAGCACGCCGCCGCTACTGGCCCGAAATCGCCACCGAGCTCTCCGCGCTGCTCGGCTGGCAGGTCAACCCCGAGACCCTGCGCCGCTGGGCCCTCGCCTACGGGGTCGCCGACGACGCCGCAGCAGCCGAGGCCGTGGCATGACCCGCCCCACGTGCAACCGCTGGCCCTGCCCACGCCCGTCCGACGTCACCGACCGCCAGCACGGCCCGCTGTGCTCCCGCCACGCCCGCAGCATCCTCGAGGCCCGCCTGGCGTTCGAGGCCCTGCTGGTCGACATCACCCTGCCTTGGCTCATGGCCGACGTGCTCGGCGACACCCCGTACACGGGGGTGTCGCAGTGAACGGCTGGGCCATGTACGCCGTCCTGCTCATGGCAGCCGGCTACGCCACCTACATCGCCACCGAGCTGCTCGCACGCTGGCGACGCTCCCGCCTCCACGGCCCGCCCATGCTCGCCGAGCGCGAGCTGCGCAACCTGCTCAACCGCCACCCAGGACGGTTCGAAGGAGACCCCCGATGACCGTCCACGACTGCCCCACACGACGCCACCCGGCAGGCACCCGCGCCTGCTACGTCACCCACCGCTGCCGCTGCACACCATGCACCGACGCCAACACCCGCTACGCCAAGACCCGCCGACGCCACCAGCTCCAAGTCGAATGGTGCGCAGCCGAACCGGCACTCGTCGACGCGCAACCCACCCGCACCATCCTCACCGCCCTGCGCAACGTCGGCGTCGGACTACGGACCATCGCCGACGCCACCGGCATCTCCCGCACCACCCTCCGGCACATCACCCACGGTGACCGGGACCGGGTCCGGCGCGACACCGCCGATGCGATCGCCGGGCTCCGACCCGACGACGTCCGACGGCCCGGTGCGCGCGTCCCCGCACGCCGCACCCACCAGCTGGTCAAGCAGCTCGTCGACGACGGCTGGACCAAGGCCGCCATCGGCGCCTGGGTCACCGGCAACCCGGACTGCCGCGCGCTGCAGATCCGTGGCGACCAGATCACCCAGGCCAGCGCCGACGCCGTCGCCGACCTCGCAGACCGCTGGTCACGCTGGGACGTCCGCCTCAACCGCCACCCAGGACGGCACCCAGGACGGTGGGAGTAGTGGCCTCCATCGAACACACGACCAAGCTCGGCCGGCCCAGCTTCGGCACGTGGGTCGACGGCTGCCGCTGCACCACCTGCGAGGTCGCCCACGACCGCGTCGTCACCGCATGGGCCGCCGCCCGCCAAGCCGCCCGCGCCGCCGGCCTCGAGCCCAAGCCCCGCGCCGGCTGCGGCTGCGAGGTCTGCGCCCAACGGCACGCAGCATGAGACCCCGCCTACTGACCCCCGGCGAGGTCGCCCGGCGCATGGGCGTGTCGGTGTCGACGCTGCGCCGCTGGGAGGACCGAGGCCTCATCGACGCCCACCGCACCGCCGGACGCCACCGCCGCTACGAGGTCGGCGAGGTCGACGCCCTCGCCGACTGGATCGCCGACCAAACCGACCAGGAGCCTGCGACATGAGCCTGCGAGCGATGGTGTGGGCGCTGGAGGACTCACCGGTGGACTGCCCGGTGTGCGTGCTGGTGCTGTCCGGCCTGGCCAACCACGTGGACGAGCAGCTCGTGGCGTTCCCATCGGTCGCCACGCTGGCCCGCTACGCGCGCGCGTCGCGCCGCACCGTCCACCGTCACCTGCGCGACCTCGAGGACGCCGGCCTCATCCGACGCAGCTGGACCAAGCGCCTGGAGCAGCTCCCAGCAGACCGCCGTCCGACCGCCTACCAGCTCGTCCCACGGGGTGACATCCTGTCACCCCGTGGCAGTGACGGGGTGACAACGACGACACGACGGGGTGACAACGACGACACCACGGGGTGTCAGGCTGTCACCCGAACCGCCCAAGAACCTCCCAATAACCAAGGCCGACGGGGTGACACCCACGTCACCCCGTCGCACCAGGGTGGGGTGGTACCCGGGGAGGGCCACCCCACCCACCCCACCCACTACATCGACCGTGACGGCCGGTCGTGGGTGACACCATGAGCCGTGGAGGATCGACCCGCCGGTGGCGGGGCGTGCGTGCCCAGGTGCTGGACCGGGACGGTGGGCTGTGCCGTGTCAGGCTGCCGCACTGCTGCACGATCGAAGGCACCGAAGCGCACCACCTCATCCCGGTTGCACGTGGCGGCGAGGACGAGCTGGAGAACCTCGTGGCCTGCTGCAAGCCTTGCAACCTCGCCGTGGGCGACAAGACGCCGGGCGAGGTCGCATCCACGTTTTTTGGTGGGCCCAGGACACCCCTGCCCCCAACGGTCCTGTCTCTCCCCGGAACGTCACCAACACGACGGGTCGACCACTGATGGCGGCCATCCACGACCTGCGCGAACCGACCGTGACCCGCTGCGGCCGGGACGCAACCGCGGTCCAGGTGGGGACTCCCCCGACGTGTAGAACATGTGTACGGCTGGTGCCTCCCCCGACGCCCGACCAGCTCGACGTCGCCCTGGAGCACGCCGACCACGTCACCGGCGCCGACCAGGTCACCGTCGCCGTGCTGCGCCGTGTCCTGCGCGACCTCGAGTCCGACAACCTCGAGCCCGCCGCCGTCGCGCAGCTGTCCGGCCGGGCGCTCCAGCTGCTCGCCGCCCTCAAGCTCACCCCCAACGCCCGCGGCGCCGCACCGGCCCCGACCTCGGCGACCGTCACCCCCCTGGAGGCCGCACGTGCTCGCGCAGCTGCTCGGATCACCGACGCCACGGGTCGCGACACCACGGCCTGACCTGCCGTCCCGCGGCGCCGACGTGGTCGAGCTCGCCGAGGCCATAGGTGAGCCGCTGCTGCCCTGGCAGGCCACGGTGATGGACCGGGCCCACGTCGTCCAGCCTGACGGCACCTGGGCCCACTCAACGGTCGCCGTGGTCGTGGCACGCCAGTCCGGCAAGACCCACGCCGCCCGGATGCGCGTGCTCGCCGGGCTGTTCCTGTGGGGCGAACGGCTGTGGCTCGGCACCGCACAGTCCCGCGAGGTCGCCCTGGAGACCTTCCGTGCCGTGGTCGAGACCGTCCAGCGGGTCCCGTGGCTCGCCGACGAGGTCGCATCCGTGCGGTTCACCAACGGCCAGGAGGAGCTACGGCTCAAGTCCGGCGCCCGCTACAAGATCGTCGCGCCCACGCCCGGCGCCGCCCGTGGCCTGTCCGTGGACGGGCTGCTGCTGGATGAAGCCCGCGAGATGCGCAACCACGACGTGTTCGGCGCGTTCGTCTACACCACCCAGGCCCGCCCGAACCCGCAGGTGTGGCTCACGTCCAACGCCGGCGACGCCCGCAGCGCCGTGCTCAACGCCCACCGTGACCGCGCCTACGCGATGATCGAGCAGGGCGGCGACGGCCGCGACCCGCTGTGCTGGTTGGAGTGGTCCGCACCGCCCGGCTGTGACGTGGACGACGTGGAAGGGTGGGCGCAGGCCAACCCCGGCCTCGGCCACATGGTGCGCATCGCTGCGCTGGAGGCCCGCGCCGCGCAGGACCCCGAGCCGGTCGTGCGCACCGAGATGCTGTGCCAGTGGGTGGACGAGCTGGTGTCACCGTGGCCGTCCGGCGCCTGGGGCGACTGCGCCCAGGCCGGCCTCGAGCTCGACCCTGAACGGCCCACGTGGCTGGCCGTGGACACCTCACCGGACCGCAGCATGGCCGCGCTGGTCGCCGCCCAGCAGCTCGAGGACGGCCGGGTAGGGCTGCGGCTGCTGTCCACCTGGGACGCCCACCGCGGCGCCGTCGACCAGGCCAAGGTCGCCGCCGACGTCGCCACGACCGCCCGCGCCTACGCCACCCAGCTAATCGCCTACGACCGGTGGACGTCCGGCGCCGTCGCCGCCCGGCTCGAGTCCGCCGGCCACGCGACCGCCGACTGCTCAGGGTCCGAGTTCGCCCAGGCGTGCGACGAGCTGCTGGACGCCATGGCCGCCCGCCGGATGGCCCACCCCGGCCAGGGCGTGCTCGACCAGCACATGGCCGCGTGTGCACGCAAGCCCGCCGCGGACGGCGGCTGGCGGATCGTGCGGCAACGCTCGTCCGGCCAGGTCAACGCCGCGTGTGCCGCCGCCATGGCCCTGCACCACGCCACGATCCCGCCACCCTCCGCAGCGTTCCGGTTCGCCTGACCTGCGGGTATCGCCCAATCCGCGCAAACCGCGCAGCGAGGCCAGCACGGACGTACGGACCGTGCCACCGTCGCACCCGTGGGACTCCTGACGCGCTGGCTGGCACCGTCGCACCCGTCACCGGGTGGGACGGTCTCCGCGTCGCTGACCCCCGCCACGTGGGACGCCGCGTCCGCCCTGTCCGGCTACGGCGACGGGCTCGGGCTCGGCATCGCCGTGAACCGTCACCAGGCCATGACCGTTCCCGCGGTCGCCCGGTCCCGGAACCTCATCACCGGGACCATCGGCCACCTGCCCATGCGCCAGCTGCGCCGCGGCGAGCTCGACCCCGACGACGCCCCGGCGTGGGTCGCCCAGCCCGACCTGGACGTGCCGCGCGTGTCGACCCTGGCATGGACCGTGGACGATCTGCTGTTCCACGGGATGGCCGCCTGGCAGGTCACCCAGGTCTACGCCGAGGACAGCCGGCCCCGCCACGCCCGGCGCATCCAGCCCGGCCGGTTCGTGCCGCGGCTGTCCACCGACGGGTACCGGGTCGTGGGCTGGCAGCTCGACGGCCAGGCCGTCCCACCCCGCGGCCTCGGATCGCTGCTGGTGTTCCACGGCGTCGATGAGGGTGTCCTGCGCCGGGCCGCGTCGACCATCCGCACCGCCATGGAGCTGGAGCGCGCCGCCTACCGCTACGCCGAGACCCCGCTGCCGTCGCTGAACTTGCACAACACCGGCGCCGACCTGTCCGAGGACAAGGTGGACCAGCTGCTCGCCCGCTGGAAGGCCGCCCGGCGTGACGGGTCGGTGGGCTACACCTCCGCCGCGCTCGAGGCCCGCGAGATCGGCTGGGACCCCAAGGCCCTTCAGCTGGTCGAGGCCCGCCAGCACGTCGCCGGCGAGGTTTCCCGGCTCATGGGCGTGCCCGCGTACCTCATCGGTGCGCAGCAGCCCGGTTCGTCCATGACCTACTCCAACACCCGCGACGAACGCCAGCAGCTGGTCGACATCACCCTGCGGCCGTTCCTCGCCGCGCTCGAGCAGCGCCTGTCCATGGACGACGTCACCCCGGCCGGCACGTCGGTCCGGTTCGACCTGGACGACTACCTGCGGGCCGACCACACCACCCGGGCCAACTACTACACGTCGATGATCGCCGCCGGCGTCATGACCGTGGACGAGGCCCGCGAGCATGAGGGCCTGCCTGCGCTCGCACAGCAGCCCGCCCCGACCCCGGAGGCCGCACCGTGACCACCCCCGACCGTGTCACCCTGACCGCCGACGTCACCGCCGACCGCGGCCGTCGGATCATCGCCGGCGTGGCCGTGCCGTGGGACGTCGTGGCCAACACATCCGCAGGCCCTACCCGGTTCGCCGCCGGGTCGATCACCTGGGATGCCGAGCGGGCCCCGCGGCTGGTCCGCGAGCACGACCGCACCGCCGTGCTCGGCACGTCCACGCTGCTGGCCGACACCGGCGACGCGCTGCGCGGATCGTGGCGCATCGCCGAGACCACCGCCGGCAGCGACGCCCTGGTGGAAGCCGCCGAGGGGCTGCGCGCCGGGCTGTCCGTCGGTGTCGCCATCGACACGTCCGAGTTCGACGACGACGGGACGCTGGTCGTCACCGGCGGCCGGCTCGACCACGTCGGCCTGGTCGTAGACCCAGCGTTCGGTGAGGGGTCGCAGGTCGACCACGTCGCCGCCTCCACCCCCGACCCCGACCCGAACACCCACCCCGCCCCGCAGCACCAGGAGACCCCCACCGTGGACGTCACGCCCGTCACCCCGCCCGCACCCCCGACCCCCGATCCCGACACCGCCGGCGCGACCGCGCCAGAGGCCGCCGTGCTCGAGGCCGCCCGCGTCCAGGTCGGCGCCGACCGTGAGGTGGACAGCCTGACCGCCGGCGCGATCATGCGCTATCAGGTCCTCGCCGCCGCCCGGAACGACCCCCACGCGCAGCGGATGGTCCAGGCCGCGCTGGCCATCGACAACACCACCGCCATTCCCGGGATGATCCCCGAGGCCCGCACCCGCGACCTCATCGCGATCATCGACGGGCGCCGGCCGTTCGCCGACTCCATCGAGCGCCGGCCGCTGCCCGCGTCCGGGATGAAGGTCACCACGCCGCGGCTCACCCAGAAGCCGAGCCAGGCCGTGACCGCCGAGTCCGCCGAGGTGTCCAGCACCCAGGTCACCGTCGTGGACGACGAGACCGGCATTGTGAAGATCGCCGGCGGCAACCGCCTGACCGTCGAGGTGATCGAACGGTCCGACCCGTCCTACCTGGACGAGCTGCTGCGGCTCCACGCCGCTGAGTGGGCCCGCACGTCCAACGCCTACGTGCGCGACCAGCTGGTGGCCGCCGCGTCCGCGTCCGTCGCCTCCGCAGAGTCCACCTACAACGAGCAGCTGGCGCTCGGGATCACCGACAGTCTCGGCGAGCGCCGCCTGCGGCCAAACCGGGTCGGCATCGCCCTGAACGTCTACTCCGCGCTGCTCGCCGAGGAGGACAACCAGGGCCGTCCGCTGTGGGACGCCGTCAACCCGATGAACGCCCCCGGCGACGCGCTCGACCCCGAGCGCGGCACCCTCAAGGGTGTGCCGTCGTTCGTGGACGTCGACGCCGACGACGATCTGATCCTGGTCTATCCGTCGGACGCCGGGTACCTGTACGAGCAGCCCGGCGGCCCCGTGACCATCCGCGCCGCCCAGGTGTCGACCCTGGAGTGGGAGGTGGCCATGTACGGCTTTCTCGCCGTCCAGGACCGCTACCCGTCGGCCATCCGCACCGTGAGCGTGGGCATCTGAGCCCGACCCGCCGGGCGCCCTGCCCTACTGCCCAGGGCGCCCGGCACCCACCGAAGGGACCCCGATGGCTGCCGTGCTGGTCGACCTGGACGAGCTCAAGGCCGCGCTCGGCGGCACCGGATCGTCGCTGTACGGCGACGACGCCTACCAGCGGGTCGCCGACACCGCCGAGGACGTCATCATGGCGCACCTGCTCGCCGACACGCCCGCCGACTACGTCGCAGTGGCACCCGTGCGCACCGTCGCGCTGCTGCTCGCCGTGGAGCTGTGGCAGGCCCGCAGCTCCACGGCTGGCGGGCAGCCCGGCATCGACCTGAACCCGTACCGCCTCGGACGCACCCTGGTGTCGCGCTACCACGGGGTCCTGGTCAACTACCTGGCCGTCGGCGGCATGGTCGGATGAGCGCCCGCACCGCACGCGAAGCCGTCCGCGACGCCTACCTGGCCGCCGGGCTGCCCGCCCACGTCCACGCACAGCCGCCGTCCGCGATCACCCCCCCGGCCGTGATCGTCGTCCCCGGAGACCCCTACTACGACCCGACGTCGATCGGCGACGCCGTCCTGGTCGAGCTCACCCTGCGCATAACCATCTTCGCATCGCGTGGGGACACCACGTTCGAGCTTGACGAGCTCGAGCAGCTCGCCGCCCGCGCCATGGCCGCCCTGCCCAACGGCCACACCGTCGGGCCCCTGTCCCGCCCCTCCCGCGTCCAGCTGGACGACTCCGGGGAGTTGTTCGCCCTGTCGGCATCGTTCGACACCACCACCCGCATCGACGCCCTGGAGGCTTCACCATGACCACCGTCATCACCGGCCGCGACCTGACACTGTCCATCGACGCCGTCGACCACGACGTGCAAACGAGGGGGTACACGCTCACCCAGGAGCACGACCGGCAGCGCTACGAGCTCATCGACGGCCCCCACCACGAGGTCATCGACGTGACCGGGTCGCTGGAGGTCCGGCTCATGGCCGACTGGGGCGACGCCGCGTCGCTGTGCGGTGCCCTGTGGGACGCCTCCGCGACCGACCCGAACACTGCGCTCGACGTGGTGCTGGAGTCCAACGGTGACAGCTGGGCCGGGAAGGTCTACCCGACCTACCCGGCCGGCGGGCCCGGCGGCGAGGGCAAGACCGCCCAGGAGGTCGCGTTCACCCTGCCCGTCGCCGACGACGTCGTGGACGGCCTGTTCGTGCGCACCGCCGCGGTGGTCTGATGTACGCCGCGCTCGAGTTCCAGCTGGACGGGTCCGACCCGGTCGAGGTCGACGTGCGCCTGGGCGACGTGTCCGCCTGGGAACGGTGGTCCGACCGGGCCGTTTCCCAGCTTGAGGAGGAACCGCGGCTCTGCGACATGGCGTGGCTGGCGTGGCGTGCCTGGCAGCGCCAGCCCGGCGCCAAGCCCACCCCGTGGGAACGGTTCGAGCAGCTGCTGGTCGAGGTCAAGGGAGCACAGCCCGCGACCCCTGGAGAACCGGCGAGCTCGGACACCTCCGCTGCCAGCTCGCCGTGAGAACCAACACCACCCCCGACCAATGGGAACACGTCACCGTCCGTGACGTGCGCACCGTCCTGGAGCTGCTGACGTGACCGACCTGCTTGCCGAGCTGCGCGCCGCCGCCACCCGCGGCCGTGTCGTGCTGCCCGGCGGCACCACCCGCCACGGCTGGACGCTGTACGGCGGCGGCCGCGGCGGGCTGCTCGTCGGCGCCGACGACCGGCCCCCCGAGGATGCGCAGTACGGCACCACCGTCCACCTGCGCACCGCCCCCAACGGCTCGACCGGCCTGCCCGGCGTGCCGCACTGGTTCCGGATGCACACCGCCCTGCACAACACCGGCGCCGTGCTGGTGCGTGCCACGTTCCGCATCGAACGGCACGACCCGGCCCGCGGCCCGAACATCGGATGGAAGCTCGGGCTCGCCCACCAGGACAACCTGACCAGCTACCACCTGTCGGCCCAGGTCGACGGTGACCTGTCGATCTACAAAGAGTCTCGCGACGGCGTCGACCCGAACACGTGGGACACCCACGGCCACCAGCTCGCCCACCGGGCCGGCGGCTGGCAGCCCATGCTCGGGTCGCGTCCGCCACGCCGGCACCACCTCGAGGCCGTCCACGACCCGTCGACCGGCCGGATCGGCCTGCGGGTCGACGGCGGCACGTGGCTCGAGACCGTCGACCCCCAGCCGATCGCCGGCGGCCAGGTCGCGCTGAGGCTCGACGGGTGCGACACCACCCTGCACCACCTGTCCGTCGAACGGCTCACACCGTGACGACGACCACCGTGCCCGTCGCCCGCTACCAAGGTCTCGACGCGCTGCTACGCACACTCAACAGCCTGCCACGTGAGGCCAACCAGGAGATGCGGACCCGGTCCAAGGCCATCGCCGCCAAGCATGGCCAGGCGCTCAAGTCGGCCGGGTCGTCGCACCCCGACGCCCGGGTGCGTGGTGTCGCACAGACCGTGCGGGCCCGGTCGGACCGGGTGCCCGTAATCGCCATCGGCGGTGCCCGCAGGGTGTCGGTGTCGCGCGGCAAGCCGCTGCCGCAGGCCGGGGACCTGCTGTTCGGTGCCGAGTGGGGCGCGGTGCCGGACGGCCCCAACGGCTGGCGGTTCCCAGCCACCAGCGACGGCTCGTGGATCACCCCCGTGCTCGCCGCCCGCCACCCGCAGGTGGTCCGTGAGTGGCAGGAGCTCTACGACGACGTCCAAAAGCGCTGGGCGCGCTCGAAGGGGGTGCGATGATGGCAGGGTCCCGCACACTCAAGCTTGAGCTGCTCGCCGTGGACAAGGAGTTCACCCGGGCGCTGCGCAACGCCCAGGGGACAGCCAAGCGGTTCGGGTCCGTCGCCGCCAAGGGCCTGCGGGTCGCCGGGATCGCCGCCGCCGCGATGGGCGCGGCTGCGGTCGCCGGCGCCAGCAAAGCCGTCGGCGCGGCGTCCGACCTCGAGCAGTCCATGGGCGCGGTCGAAACCGTGTTCGGCAATGCCCGCGGCGCAGTGGACAAGTTCGCCGACCAGGCCGCGGTGTCCGCCGGGCTGTCCAAGCGCGAAGTCAACGAGATGGCGTCCGTCATGGGCGCCAGCCTCCAGTCGTTCGGGTTCGAAGCCGAAGATGCCGCCGGCATGACCGTAGAGCTCCAGCAGCGCGCCGCCGACATGGCCGCCACGTTCGGCGGGCCGACCGCCGACGCCGTGGGTGCCATCGGTGCGCTCATGCGCGGCGAGGCCGACCCCATTGAACGCTTCGGCGTGTCGATCAAACAAGCCGACGTCAACGCCCGGCTGCTGTCCGACGGCCTCGGCGAGCTCGAGGGGGAGGAACGCCGGCTAGCCGAAGCCCAGGCCCGGCTCGACCTGCTCATGGAGCAGACCGCCAACACCACCGGCACGTTCGCCCGCGAGTCCGACACCCTCGCCGGCAAGCAGCAGACCCTCAAGGCGTCCCTGGAGAACAGCGCCGCGTCCATCGGCGAGGCCCTCCTGCCCGCCGCCGCCGCGGGCGTCGACATGCTCCAGCAGCTGACCGATTGGCTCGGGCCGAAGATCGAGGCCGGCGTGGTGGTGTTCACCGACGCCATCGGCCGGGTCCGGGCCTGGTGGGACGAGAACGGCCCCGCCATCGTGACCAAGATCCAGGATGTCGCCCAGGCCGTGGTGACCTGGTGGACCGAGACCGCCGTGCCGGCGATCCACGGCGTGCGCGACGCCCTGTCCGAGTTCTGGAACGACAAGGCCAAGCCGTGGCTCGAGCAGCTGCGCCAGGCATGGACCGACAACGAGGAAGCCCTGAGCGAAGCCTGGAACAACATCCAGTCGATCCTCGGCGACCTCGGCCGTATCGTCGCCAACGTGTTCGAAGGGGCGGCCGGCACCGTGGACAGCACGTCCACCGATATGGGCGAGGACGCCGAGAACCTCGCCGACGGCCTGGCCGGGATCACCGGCGCGCTCGAGACACTCACCTCCACCGTCGAGACCGTCACCGAGTGGGGCGACGCCGTCGCCTGGGTCATCCAGCTGATTGTGAACCCCGCCGAGGCCGCCCGCCGCGCCATCGACGACATCTCGGATGCCATCCGCGGGATGCCACGGCTGGATGGGTTCCTGTCCGGCGCCGGCAACGTCCTGCGCAACGTCGTGCCCGGGCTCGCCGCGGGCGGGCTGGTCACCCGCCCGACCCTCGCGCTGGTCGGCGAGGGGTCCGAGTCCGAGGCCGTCCTGCCGCTGTCCGTCCTGGACCGCCAGCTGTCACGCGCCTACCAGGCCGGCGCCAGTGGCCGCAGCAGCGGCGGTGCGACTATCCACGTCACCGGGACCATGATGGACCCCGAAGGGGTCGCCCGCGCCGTGGACGACGTCCTGCGCCGCTCTGCGGCACGTGCCGGGGCGTTCGCATGAGCGTCGACCGCTACACGTGGGCCGTGACCGCCGATGGTGTGCCCGTCGGGCGGGTCGCCGACGGCGGCACCATCCGCCGTGGCCGGCCCGACGTCACCACGCAGGCCCGCGCCGGCTACGCCCGGCTCGCCCGCGTCGCGCTCGAGCCCACCGACCGGCCGCTGCCGCTGCGGGCCCTGGTCACGATCACCTGCACACCGCCCGCAGGGTCCGCCGTGACCGTGTTCGTGGGCCGGGTGACCGACACCGCCGAGACCGTCACCCGCGCCGGCAGGCTGGCCACCGTGCGGTCGCTGGACCTGACCGCCACCGGCCCGCTCGGCCAGGCCGCCCGATCCGGCCCCCCGGCCGGCGGCTACCCCGCGCAGACCGACGGTGCCCGCGTCCGCGCCGCGCTCGGCCAAGCGTTGATCCGGTCCTGGGAGCAGCTCCCCGGCACCTGGGCCGACCTGGACGGCACCTGGGCCACCATCGACCCGGCCTACGACGAGTCGCTGCTGCCCGACGGGCTGCTGCTGCTCGCCGCAGACCCCGACCCCCCCGATCCGTACCGCAGCGCCCGCGACGCCGCCGTGTCCGGCGGCGGGCTGGTGTACGAGACCGCCGACGGCCGGGTGGGCTACCAGCCCGCCGACGCCCGAGGTGGTGCGCTGCTCACCCCGACCGTGCTGCCCGCACCGCTGGCCGCAGGCGTCCAGGCCCGCAGCTCCACCGACGAGCACGCCAACCGTGTCGAGGTCGAGTGGACCGGCGGGACCGCCGCCGCCGTCGACGCTGCCGCGCAGCTGCGCGACGGCGCCGTGCTCGTCCAGACCATCGACACCACCCTGGTGGACGGCGTCGACGCCGACGAGCGGGCCGCCCAGGCGCTGCGCTACTTGACCCGTCCACGCCCGACCGTGGCCATGACCTGGCCGCTGCACCTGCTCACCCCCGCCGCGTCGGCGCAGCTGCTCGCGCTCGCGCTCGGCGACTACGTCCAGATGCCCGCCCTGCCCATCGACACGGACCGTGCCGGTTTCATCGAACAGGTCGAGCTCAACGTGGACCGCCGCCAGCCCGCCCTGACCCTCACCGTGTCGCCACCGTCCGCGTCGCTGCTGTACCTGCCCTGGACCCAGCTGCCCGGCACCTGGGACGCCCAGACCCCCAACACGTGGGACGACTACGCCACCACCTAGGAGCACACCATGGCCTCCACCCCGAGCTACGGCTGGGATACCCCCGACGACACCGACCCCGCCGCGGACGGCGCCGCCGCCATCCGGTCGCTCGCCGACGACGTCGACTTCCGCCTGGACACCGTCGACGGCCTCGCCACGTCCGCCGTCCAGCCCGGCGACGACGCCGACACCCTTGGCTCAGGCGCCGCCGCCGACGGCCAGGTGCTCACCTCGGACGGCGCAGGAGCAGCAGCCTGGGAGACACCGTCGGCACCCACCGGCCCGCAAACGGGTATCTACACCGGCACCGGCAGCGGCACCGTGACCATCTCGGTCGGGTTCCTCCCGTCATTCGTGATCGTTCAGGAAGACCCCGCCGTCGGCGAAAAAAACGTAACCATCACCGCGGCCGGATCAAGCGGCAGCGGCGACGCCACTACAGCAGCGACGACCGTGGCAGGGGGGTTCGAGGTGTTGAGCGCCCCGGCGAAGCCGGTGTTGAACGCCAACGGCGTGGAGTACTTCTGGATCGCGTGGCCATGACGGAGGACACCGAGCTCTTGCGTTCCATGGTTGCCGAGAACCACGCCGACACCCGGGAAGACCTGGCCCGGATCGCGGGCCAG
>Ga0136556_1001081_pt1 | contig 14382 bp, 23 predicted proteins | sample AntRauTorckE6831_FD_104780 | JGI IMG/M metagenome (GOLD analysis project Ga0136556, IMG submission 104780) | Saline lake microbial communities from Rauer Islands, Antarctica - Metagenome Torckler E6 #831 | ecosystem: Environmental > Aquatic > Non-marine Saline and Alkaline > Saline | place... | reverse complement strand
TCTGGCTGCCAGACCAGTTTGTGACTGCCCCGGCGCTATTGTGCTGCCCAACCACAAAGGTCGTCGGGGTTACGTACATGTACAGCCAGAGGGACGTCGTAGCAGAGTCCGCCATCTGCCGGTTGCTCTGAAAGATAGTGGGTGCGAATCGAGTGGGGATTCTGACAATGTTGGCCCCGCCTGGCTCTAGGTTCGTGTCTCCGAAGCCGGCCGTGAAGAACCCTTGTTTGGGAGAAGAGTTGTCGCGAAACTCCCAGTTCACTATACAAAAACTGTTGATGCGCAGTATACGCAGTTTGCCAACATCAAAGATACCAGAGTCTGGGTCGCCACCCCCGGCGCTGTCGATGTCCCCGATGATGCTAGTGTTCGTCCACACCTCAAAGTAAGAGAGAGCACTCGGGTTGGTATGGGTCAGCGTGAGAGAGTCTGCTGACAGTGTGGCCACACCTGTGTCCCCTGCCACGTCTAGCGTGCCTGTCACATCCACGTTGCCGCTTGCGTTCACGTCTACCACTGTCTGTGTACCCGTTGTAGTCAGTGTGGTCAGTGTCGTGTTGGCTGTTACACCCAGCGTGCCCGTCAGGGTCGAGTTACCACTCGCGCTGATGTTCGTCGTTGAAAGCGTACCACCGACTATGTGGTTGCCGGTTGTGTCGCTGTTTGCCGCGTAGGCTGTTCCGGTCACATCCAGGTCTCCTGACATATTCACGTCTGCCGCAGTGTGTGTGCCTGATGTAGTCAGTGTGGTCAGTGTCGTGTCACCTGTTACATCCAGTGTGCCCGTTACGTCCACGTTGCCACTCGCATTTACGTCTACCACCGTTTGTGTGCCTGTTGTAGTGAGCGTGGACAGTGTCGTGTCACCTGTTACACCCAGCGTGCCTGTCACATCCACGTTGCCGCTTGCGTTCACGTCTACCACTGTTTGTGTGCCTGTTGTAGTCAGTGTGGTCAGTGTCGTGTCACCTGTTACATCCAGTGTGCCCGTTACGTCCACATTACCGCTCGCGTTCACGTCTGTCGCAGTGTGCGTGCCTGTTGTAGTGAGCGTGGTCATGGCTGTATTACCCGTTACGTCCAGCCAGCCACCGATCGACTGGTTGGTGGTCACGGCCATTGTTGCGCATGTTGTTGTACCTGTTGTCGTGAGCGTGCTCAGCGCCGTATTACCCGTTACACCCAGTGTACCTGTTACGTCCACACTACCGCTCGCGTTCACGTCTGTCGCAGTGTGCATGCCTGTTGTAGTCAGCGTGCTTAGTGTCGTGTCTCCCGTCACGTCCAGCGTACCATCGATATCCACGTTCCCTGTCAGCGACGCGGCGTCGAATGTGACCTCGACCTCGCGCGTGGCCAGCTGTGCGACGATGTTGGACACAAAGTCAGCACGCGTGTCCTCGGCTACGTTGGAGCACTTGTCAAAGGCGACGCTCTCCTTGACGTCGTTCTTGCGGTCCGTGATGACGACGAACCGAGAGCGCATGCCATCAGACGTGACGGACGTGTGGTCTCCCGAAAAAGAAGCAGAGCCAAAGTCCGCGTTGGACCAGGTGATGGTCAGTACGTCCGTGGACGGTACATAGGTGATGGCGTAGGCGTTACTTGCTTTACCGCTCATCTTTCTGGATACACTGATATACACATGTGCATAGAAGAAAGAAAACAAAAATGGCGTCTGTGGCTGCATTTTTTTCTTTGGTACTCCTTTCATTCTTATATGATAATTTTCTCTGAATCTTCATTCTCTAAAATATCTAAATAACTTTTCTTTCCCAATCCTATGAAATGCTTTTGATTTCACTGGTTTTCCATTCAAATCTTCAAAATCTACATGAAATTGTCCTAAATTCTTTCCCACTAATTCTCTGTTATATAATTTTTTGTAATAAGCACATCAACACTATTCTCAAATGGACCTGTGTCGGGGGAGGGGCCGTACTCGGTTTCATGATAGGGCCGACTCTCCCCTCCAAGGCCATCCTCGGTATAGCAGGTGGTGTGGGTGGCTACTTTGCTTCAACGCTCCTCCCTGATATGAGCAAGCTTTTTGATGATGCAGCGGATGTTCTGAATGACGCTGGCAAGTGGGTAAAGGGCGCAGTCGATGACGTTGGCAAGTGGGCAAAGGGCGCAGCCGGTGACGTTGACAAGTGGGCAAAGGGCGCAGTCGATGACGTTGACAAATGGGCAAAGGGCGTAGCCGGTGACGTTGGCGGGTGGGTAAAGGGCGCAGCCGGTGACGTTAGCAAGAGCTTTGATGATATGAGAGATTTCACCGGCAAGGGCGTCAGGGGTATCCTGGGCAAAGTGCGCAATATTCCTAAGACAAAGATAAAGCCCCCCCCCATCCTCAAACGCAAGCTCAAGAAAGTCAAGATCCCCAAGCTACAATTCAAGCTCTGGTAAAAAATGTCACAAGACCACAGAGCCACGTTCCCAACCCGCCGTAACGTCTCCAGCGTCGACCTCGCGTTCGAGTTCCTAGATGACTGGGTCTTCAAGCCGCTCTCCTTTCGTCGCCCGTCAGCGCTGCGAGACGTGCAGAACGAGGTCATGAAGCCAGACCCACCTGCAGTGGTGATCAATTCTGGCCTGCTAGATGAAGTAGCCCAGAGACCCAACGCCCCACGACTACCATTTAAATGATGAACTTGAGTCTGTGCAATACGGCCATGCAGTGCAACCAGGGGCGCGATGACAACTGCTGCAGCTTTTTCGACTGTTTCAGGAGAAGGGGGAGAGAGGGAGAGGGAGAGGGAGAGGGAGAGGGAGAGGGAGAACAAACACATACGACACAGGGCCACGTGCGGTTTTTTAATAGAAATAGTTTTCTGCTCGTATTCGACTACACGGGCCCGCCGCCCACGGCCATCATACACACAGACCCCAGCAACGTCTTTGAGATATCCATTTTTGGGGCACAAAAGGAGTACATCGTCACCACAGGCTCGAACCTCCACGTCTTCGGCATGAACATGGAGATGGTCATAGGAAAGAAGATCCCCGATCTTCCCTGGCCAGCCCCTGTCCATGACTTTTTCGACGAGGTTCTCACGTCCACACTACAAGACGGCAAGTACGTCAATGTGTGTACGGTCTGGGACGGCGCGACGTGGTACATCCATACGCACCCCATCATGAACGTCTCTCCGCCGCGCGGGTACGTCATAGGCTGTGTCTTTGTGGCAGAGCCCAGCCCGATCACAGTGACCGCCATGCAGATGAACCGCATCAACATCACGGGCCAGTTCGACGTGCCGCCTCCCAAAACGCATCCATCGTCGCTGGAGCCAGCCAACCAGACGCCGCCCTAGTCGGTCTCCATCGGGGCTTGCTGGGCCTTGGCTTTCTTCTTCTTGCCGCTGCTGGAGCCAGGACTGGCTTTTCTCTTGGGCTCTTTGGCTTTGGCGGGCGCGGCGACGGGCTTGGGCTGGGGCTTGGGCTTGACGGCTCCGACGTACAGGGCAGCGACATTACCCACAAAGGCTCCGTAGGGAGGGATCTTGTCGTTGGCTTCGAGGGGGCGGTCGTTCTGGCTGCGAAATCCGGCCTGTGGGTTCTCCCAGATAAGGACTCGCTCACCCTTGGTGGCATTGACTGGACCCGGCTCGATGCGTCCACAAAAGTCGGGACCGACCGAATCGAGAATAGCCTTTGGCCAGAATCGACGGTCGTAGGGCACGGCTTGAACATCAACGGCAGTGTCGGCAGGGTAGACAGTCAACTCATCAAGGGGCTCTGGAACTTTGTGTGCGTTCTTGGCCCGACGCTTCTTGTCGGCCTCTTCGTACGAGTGCTTCTCTGTGGCCAGGACAAAGTCACTGTGCATCGAGACGACGGACCGGTCGTGCTTCTCAAAGGCAGTGGTCCTAGCGTTCGGGCCAGGTGCGTTGGCAAGAAGCTCATCAATCCCCTCTTCAGGTGTGTTGGTCAGTGTGCTCAACACCTGGACAAAACGCTTCTTTTGTTTTGCGGTCATGGCCTTGCCGCCCTGCTTTGCCACGTGGGCACAGTAGCGCACACAAGAGCCGAGCGTTCCAAAGGCAAGGTTGAATGGGTAGAGCGTGGACCCAGTGGCTAGCTTGTTGGGAATGGCAGACGTGTGGAAGGCGTCAATCCATACCCACACGTAGGCGCCCTCTGCAGCGGGGACTTTGTGGCTGTATTCTAGGCTCATGAATAAGAAAAGTGTTGTTTTAAAAATATCAAATTGTAATTTGTATTTATTTGAACCAGGACCCCGCATATCATGTCATCCTCATTCTACAAGACAAAGACCCCCGCCGAGTCATTCGGCGTCATTCGCGCAGACCTAATCAAGATCGGTAAGGCGGCAGACGGTGACGAGGCATCCGTCGTCTCTAACGCTGGCCTCCTCTGCTACGGTACACCCACTCCCTATGACGCCACTGATGACATCTCCGGCACAGACATTCCCCTCTCTGCAGCCAACCTGCTCAAGGGCGTCGTCTACGCAGACCCAGCCGCAACCGCCACCACATTCACTCTACCCACGGCCGCAGAGATCGTCGCTCTCCTAGATGAGCCCTTTGCCGGCCTCTCCTTTGTCTTCTCGCTCATCAACACTGCTGATGGTGACGAGCCCCTGACAGTCACTGTCCAGAGCGGAGAGGGCGTGTCCATCGTCGGTAACGCCGTCGTCGAGGCCTACCAAGCCGCTCAGCTCAACACGGGTGCCAGCTCCTTCCTCGTACGCGTCGAGGGTATTGGGGCTACCCCCGCCGTGGTTTTTTACCGAACCGCTTAAGGTAGCCATGGATATCGACGAGGTCCGTCTCCTCAGATTCGTTGTGGAGTGACGCCAGGTCGAGGCGGTCTACGAGATCGATGTTCAGGTCCTCGCACAGATCCAAAAATTCCGCGCCCATTTTTTCGGTCGATCGCAAAACTCGAAGTCGTGTGAATGGGTGGCAGGGGCGACACCAGTATGTGTCTGTCTGTCGAGCAAAACTGCGACACGACACACACACTACCTCGAACGCGTCGTCTACAGTCAGAGCCAGTACAGCGGGCAGCAACAGCGCCTTCTCTAGTTCGTCGATGGGTTGCATTAAAAAAAATAATAAAAAATAAAAATTCAAACATCCATTTCGTATTGCATGGGATATATTTTGTAGCGGTCGTCATACTGCCACGCGTCATACATCATAGCGAGCGTCAGGCGGCGTTGGTAGTTGATGCCCAGCTTCTTACACAGCGGCCAGAACCCGACCGACATGATACGGCCCTCTTCTAGGTGGCGCAGCTGGTTGAGTGGATGGCATGGCAGGCACCAGTGTATGTGGCGCGGCCCGTGGTCGTACGTTTCGCGCGTCTCGCAAAAGGCACATATGTCATCCACGACAGAGACCTCGGCCACTGCGTACTTGTAGAACTGCTCCTCGAACGGCCCGTCGGGTACTGGTACGAGGGATGACATCGGGGGGCGCGAGGCGAAAACACAGAAAAAATGTTACCAAAAAAATATATTGCACTGGATCTAGGGTTTCGCAACATGGGCTACGCCGCTCTGACGATCTGGCAGCCAGCCCACGACGTACCACATGCGCGCATCGAGCTGAACAACACCCGCTGGCTCGCCGGTCAGCCCATGCCCAAGACACTGGACGTAGCACAGATGTTCCTAGACTACTTTGTGCCGCGGCTCTGGCCACACATCGGGCGCAACACCACGAGCCTGATCCTCGAGAAGCCCTACCTCCTCGCCAGATCACAGAGCTCGACCATCGCCGCCCCGCTCATCAGCCTCTACAACTGCGTGTACGTGTACTTCAAGACCATGGACCCGACGCTCCCCATCGTCGGCTACCCTCCCTCCATCAAGCACTCCCTCTACGGCTTCGACACCAAAAACAAAAACGCCATCACCGACTGGGCCGCGAAGATCGTCGCCGGCGTGGATGACAGCATCATAGCGCCCGCGACAAAACGCTACTTCTCCACGATACCCAAAAAGGACGACATAGCGGACGCGCTCTTTTATTTGCTTCATCAGCTGCGGCTCGACCATGGGCTGTCTGTCGGCGCGTTCAAGGATCCCAAAGCGGTCCGGGACTGGCTCCACTACCTATTCCTGCTCCCGACAGAGGCACCGGCGACTCTAGCTCCATTGCCTGAGCGGATGTAGTGCTAGTCCCAAACGCCTCGTCGAAGAAATCGATAATCTGCTGCGGTACGTCAGCCAGAGTCAGCAGCGGCTCGTCCGTCGGGTTGATCATACGGTGGATGTCTGCCCGTTTTTCAGGGTCGGTGACGAGCGCAATGTAGGCATCCACAGTCGTCATGGCGGCGAGTCCTTCGCGCAGCGCAAGGCCCTGGATCTTCTTCTTACCACGCCCCACAAAGCCCACACTGTCGTTGAAGGGGAGGTCCTCTCCACGTTTACGCACGACGTCGAACGGCTGCTCTACTTCGTCGAACACACACAGGCGGTTGCACATGGCACGAAACTCGGCGTTGAACTGCAGTGCAGAGACGCTGGACGTCGGGTCCTCACGAAAGCAAGAGCGAATGTACAAGTCAAGAATGTCCAGGTCGCCCACGGCCACAGCTCGGTGTAGGTACATCTCCGCGGACAGCGCAAAGGGAAACCGGGTCGTCTGGTACAGTCGCGTAGTCATTGCGAGTATACGCCCAAACTCCTCCTCCCACAGCACACGCTGGTAGTCACGGACGGTCGTCTCTGCCTTGACGGTATGCGAGTAGACGACCATACGACGGCGAATGGCATCACGTGTCTCTCGTGCCGTGTTGCTCGGCACACAGAACTGGCAGTTGGAGTTGAGCCACAGAGCCATGGACCCACCTTTGATGAGACGGTCCTGCGCCAAGTGCTTGACACGCACCGTGATATCCTCACCAGAGGCAATGGTCAGCAGAGCCCGGTGTGTCGGGTTGGCGCGCGAGGACGTTGGGTGGCGGTACTCGTTCAGGAACAGACGGGATGGTTGCGTACGAGCGGCGTTCTGCAGCCAGAACCCATTGTCGTCAGAGGCGTCCGTGCCCTCCATAGAGTGGGGAATGGCCTTGGAGAAGCGGTCGAACAGCGAGTAGAGCACACCCTTTCCAGACCCAGACTTGCCCACGTCATAGACGAACCGTTGTAGGAAGCGGTCATCATCACGGCGGTGCGCCCCAGCCAGATACCAGCCAACGAACCACAGCCGTAGGTACATGGCAGGGTACGACCAGTTCTGCAGGCCAAACAGCTCACGCACAAACCGGTGTGGTGGCTTCATGTCCACGTACGGCACTCGGTAGAGCACATAGGTAGGAGAGTCCAGCTCTGGTGCGTCCTCGGGCACGAGCTCTCCCGTCCTCAGCGAAAAAATGCGCTCTCCCATACACACATACTCTTCATTAAAAGACACAATGCGGCCAAGCAGCGAGAGCGCCTTTTTGAGCTTGTCTAGGTGTACAAGGCTCGACGTGTTGAACCACAGGAAGGACCCGTCCGCCTTGGGCCACAGCTTCATCACCACGAACACGTCCAGCCAGCCCTTCAGTGTCGTGTCCGGGTCCGGGTTGCAGGCCAGAAAGACCATATTGCCACACTGCCCCGTCTTGGTGAAGCACTCGATACAGTCCATACCCTTGGTCGTGAAATGGCCTTGTGTCACCATCTTGAGCCATATGAACGGGAGGTCGTGCGCCTGTGCCATCTCATCCTTGAGGTCGATGAGCTTTTTATGGGACTCCTTTTGTCTCTGCTCTCTTCTTCTCTCATTCTTTTTATTTTGGCGCTCTTCCTGTTTTCGTTTTTGGCGCGCATAACGTCTACGAGATCCCGTATAGGACGATGATGACGAACCATCATCACTCAAGTTAGAGTCTATGTCTAGTCCGTAGAGTCGGTGGGCCAGAGAGAGCATATTCATAGGTAATGGGAGAATAAATTAGATAATACATAATGGCGTTTTTGAAAATATTTTACTCTACTTTATGGTACCATAGGTGGTACCGTTTTTACTGGGTATTATATTTCAAAATTAGGGTTTATGTATTAGCGTATTAAATATACTATATAAATAAAATGCAATAACACACACACGTGGCATACCCATCTTACCAGACAACGAAATAGGCTCTGCCATTGGGTTTTGTGTTTGTATTATTTTGAAACAGACCCCGGGGTAAAAATAAAAAAAGGCAATATGGGTGAATACGTTTTATTTATTTTCTCCATAGCGCTCCGTCCAAAAGTTAGAGCGGCTCATGAAAGGGAGGTCCTGCCAAGAGGCGATAGACTGAGCAGGGGAGGTGAGTGCGGGCACGGGCTGTAGACGGTGTCCGGTGCGAGGGCGGAAGCGACTCTTGTAGAGTGCAGCAGCAGCCTCGTTGTCCTTGACGAGGGCCCTGGCGAGTGATGTGTTGGCGGACCGTACGGGCGGTGCTCTCAGTGGTGGTCCTTGTGTGCGCGTGAGTGTGGGCATGTCGCCCTCCATACGAGGGGCTTTACTTCTGTTCACACTCCGTGGGTCTGGGTAGAGGTTGTACATCGGTGTTGTATCTTCTGACTACATTGTCAGAAACACTTGTGGTATCTGTCGTGGTGAAGCTGGGATCGTCTCTGGGCACAGGATGCGAGGCCGTGGCTCCACTGGCGTCACGCTGGATGTCATACTGGAGCATCTTCTTGGCCTGGGCGTACACGTCAGAGGGCACGTAGCCAGTGGCCGAGCAGAAGTCAGAGCGGCGGTCCTCGAGTGTCTCGGTGGTAAAGTTGTCAAAGACGACCTTGTAGAGGCTGTGCTCCTCGGGCGCCACGTCTGCCATGTCTGGCTTCCACGCGTGACCCTTGTCGTCCACGAAGCCCAGGAACTGGTCGCCGTCACACCGCTTGGCCATGTACTTGTCTAGGCTCTCGTCCTGTAGCTTGGGAAGGCCGCAGGCAAAGCGCCAGCGCAGAGCGTTCTTGTTGAAGAAGCAAGAGTCGGGCTCGTACTTGTCCTCCTTGTACTCGACGTTGTGGTTCATGCCGCGCTTTTTAGAGGCCAGGAACCGCTTGTAGGCGGGCTTGTAGTCGGCCTTGTACTTTTTGATGCCGCGCTTGAGACGAAACTTGATGGTGTCACCGTCCGCCGTTCTACAGCCACAGTCGTACCGCACATGCTTACGCAGCATATTGCCCACGACGTACTCGATTTTTTTGTTTAGTGCTGGGTCGACCAATTCCATATCCAACATTTTACTAAAAAGAAAAAGAGAAAAAAGAGCGCGAAAAAATGAGCGGGTTAACAAAAAAAATAAATAGCAAAGACAGAGCCACGTGGCTGAAAGCGCGCGAAGGCATTGTCACTGCCACGAAGATGATTCGCTTACTTGGTGGACGCGGGCTCGCTTGCTTTCTCGATGTAGTGGGTGATCTTCGGGGCGGACATGTTGTGAATAGGGTATTTGAGTCTGGGTATGTGATGAGGCCGACGCCGTTGGATGAGAATATGCCAATGTTAAAATGGGGGCGGGAGATGGAGGAGAAAGTCTTTGTGGGCTGGCACAATTTTTACCCGCACATAGACATCGAGTACCCAGGGTCGTTGTATGTCACGGGCTGTGGGCGCTGGGGCGCTACGCCAGACTGGGTGTCCACGGACGGGCGCTGGGTGGGCGAGATCAAGACCGCGTGGAGCCGCGACCTGCCCGCGGACGTGTGGGGCATTCCCGACGCGTACCTACTGCAGGTGCTGCATCAGCTCTACTGCACAGGGGCCGAGTGGGCGCTCCTGCTCTTTGCCTTTCCCAGCTACACAGAGCCGTCGAACATGGACAGGGCGCGCATGTGTCAGTTTGTGCTCAAGGCTCCCACGCCCAGGGAGTACGAGCGTCTGGTGCTCAACGATGCTCTTCCTCTTCTTCGTGATCCTCATCTGACTCTTCTTCAGCTTGAGAGTCACTACCAGACGCTTCGGAACCGGACGCTGAACTTTGCTCTTCAGATGGCTCGTCGGTGCGTGGTTGCATTCGATCCTGACGTCTCAGCGGTGCAGGCTTGCCATAGCCGGCCATTGCCGCCTTTTGAAAATACTGGCGGCTATGGTCCTCTTCCATCTTGTCAGCCCCTGATTGCTGATAGTTTTCCACGCCCGCTACCGAGCCCCCCGCCTTCCAGTGCTGGTACATCTTGTCCAGCTGCTGATCGTAGTTCTTTTGCATGGTCACGTATTGTTCAAACAACTGCAGGTTCTCCTCCCTCCGAGCCCGTTCCACGGTGAGCGGCCTCCGCCCCGTGGTACCGCGCGGCATCCAACGAGAGAGATCAGGGTCTGTTCCGGGGTCCATTTCAGATAAATGATAAAGACGATAAGTTTTTTTTTTTGCCTTCAAGATGACCCCGGGAGAGAAACGATGGATGTACCGCGCGCTGACGGGGCTAGTCCCCGACCTGCTACTCTCAATTGGACTCGAGGCGGGTCTGATCTCGAGTCACCACGATTTCATTTTGCCGATCTGGATCGGTGCAGAGGCAGTCAGCGGCGCCGCTCTGTTTATAATCCTATTTATCACCTGCACGAACGTCTCGCGATGGTGCGTGGACAGGATACGGTTATACCAGAGGATGAGTTTCGCGAAATCGTCCGTGTCATGCGAGGTGTGCGACTCGGGACTAGAAGAGCAAGAAATCGAGCTGCTATTCAGCGCGCCCTCCACCGACTTAACAGCGAGTTCGGCACCCGGTATTGGACGAAAAAGTGGCTTGAGAGGTGGCCTCAGATCACGAACCGTCTCAACAGTCGAAACCGACTCTTGTGGCTAAACGTGCAGGACCGCGTAGACCACCTGTTCAACCGTGTCGTTGTAGCCTGGCAACACGTACGCATAAAGTTTCCACGTCGGCGCCACATGCCGCACTTCTCGTACATGATCGTTCAGCTGCTGCGCTTCTGTGGGCGGCCGCCCGAAGAAATGATTCCGTGGTTCCCTCAGCTGACGACACGTGACAAAATAGCACAGACAGAGTCATACTGGCGGGCTATCTGCCGCTACAACAGGTGGCCTTTCCTGACGCTCCGCCCGTTTATGACTTCTCGGACATGAAGCGGATGTTGCCTTGACAGTCGTAGATCATGGCAGAGACGTAGCCGACGCCGGCCGCTATGACAAGGGGCGAGATGTCGGGCTTCTTCTGGGCGACCTCCATGGCCGCGAACACGCTGGCTCCATAAAGGGCCATGACTTTTGGGTTGTTGGGCACTTTGGGCTTTTCGCCCTTTTGGGTAATACCTGCGACGTGGCCGGCGGCAAAGGCGGCGATGAAGGGAATCATTGTGTTTCTTTCTATTTGTATACACATAAGACCAGAAATAATGACAGACGTGCGATACTTCCGTTGTGCAGGGCCCGGCCACGATATAATGTGCACGCGCAAGATCAAGTACTACCACGTTCCAGTCGATCGCTACTACTGTGAGACACACAAGTCGAGCTTGGGTGACTTTGAGATGGCGTGCCCTACGCACCACTGCAACACGACCTTTATCTTCGTCATGGCCAGTGGGCTGGGCCTGTGTATGCATCATATGCAGGCGACCAACGCGGACCTGCTCGCGGAACCGGCGCCCAACTACAAGCCCCTCCAGGCGTCTCTGATACGCGAGCTGGGAAAGGCAGAGACGGTCATCATAGACCTACAGGCGGAAGCGGCGCGCTTAAAGGCAGAGAACGACGAGCTCAAGGGCGAGATAAAAGAGATATCACTGGACCTGCTGCTACGACCCGAGGGCAGCGTCGCCAAAATGCTCAAGACGCAGTTTGTGCTCATGTGTGAGGAGATCTTCCAGCCAGAGTACGTGCAGCCGACGACCACTGTAGAGTGAATGCACATTTTTTCTTTCTCTTCTCATGTCACTAACATTCAATATCCAGTGGGAGGGTGACTGCTACACATGGAGAGAGCCCAGACGCCATTTCGCTGAGAGCCCGCATCCCATGGAGGAGGCAGAGGACGATGATGAGGGCGGAACGGTCGTTGCCATCTATGACGCAGAGTACGAGTGCTGGTACCTGAATACGTCGATCGTTCTGAACGATCCAGAGTTGGCTGCTGATGTGGAGGCCAATTTGGAGGCAGCGACTAGATTTGTTTTGAATTAATGAATTATTTTATTGACCGCTGGTGCACAAAGCCCATTGCTATCTACTTGGTCGACGAGGAGACGTGGTTCGTTCTCCCAAAATTCCGCTCTGTGGGGATAGAGCTCATACAGACCATCGCGGGGGATGACAGTGAGAGTGACGATGATGACACGTGGCCACCCATACGTGCCACTATGAGGTAGCCACGTGGACCTCTTCTACGTCTGGCATGGCCAAGTCGAACTTTTTGCGCAAGTCTGCCAGCAAGTCTTTCTCGTCGACGTCGATTCCCTCTTCGAAGAGCACGGCCTCGTACAGCGCGCCGTTCGTGTGCTCTTTTATGTAGAGTATACCCACGGCCGTTGTCGTGACTCTGTGTGTGATGAAGTGCGGTTTGTTGGGCAGGCCGGTCATGGGCGTGAATACGAACGTTGTCATGTTTGTGTGTTTGTCTAAACCCCATAGAGACCCCGGGATACAGTACACAATCAATGGAAGCAGGTTACATCAAACGCAAGGGCGCGCTCCTAGCGGCGTGGGCCAAGAGAGACGAGCTGAGTATCGAGGAGGAAATCGAGCTCACAGTAGAGACACGAAAAGTACACGAGCTGGCGGAGCGCATTCGCGCCCAAAACCCCACGTGGAAAGACCCATACATCGATTTCATTTAACAAAAATACTTTTTTTTTTCAATGCAGGTATATTTGTTTGTCTAACACAATGGAAGAAGCTTATATCAGACGCAAGGGCGCGCTCCTAGCGGCGTGGGCCAAGAGAGATATGAGTAGCACGGAAGAAATCCTGCTCATAGCAGAGTCACAAAGATTATACGAGCTGAAGAACTGCATTCGCGCCCAAAACCCCACGTGGCAAGATCCGTACGCCGATCTCATTTAACAAAAAAAAAAATATTTTATACTTTTTTTTACAATACTCGTCAACTTACAATGCAGATATATACTCGTCAACTTACAATGCAGATATATACTCGTCAACTTACAATGTAGATATATACTCGTCAACTTACAATGCAGATATATACTCGTCAACTTACAATGTGGATATTCATTTATGGATCTACTTTTTGAGATCTCCCTGGTGTGGTTATGAAAACAAAGAGAGAATTCCCAAGCGAGTAGATCCCATTTTTGTGAAACCACAAAATAATATAATTACAATATGTTTTGTACTTTACGTTTTATTTTCCTTTTTTTCTCTTTTCTCACCACGAATAAACAAAATAATGTAAGTCACGCACTAGCGGCCTTTTGTGTTTGTGTGGCGGCAACAGCAGCAGCACACAGCACACAGCACACACTCCCTTATGTTATGCACGTATTCACAGCACGCTCTGCACTCGCACTCACGACTTACACACTTGTATATTTTTTTCCCGATCGCAAATTTTTCGGGCTTTTTTTTTTGTTTTTTCCATCGATCGCTGACTTAGGTTTTCCGCTACAAACACAAACACAAACACAAACCGCGTGAAGTTGTGTAACTCGTGTGGTGGCACAGGCAGAACCGTGATGCCAGACGTTGTTGTTGTAGACTCATGGGAAGCTACGCCGCGCGCTACGTTCGAGTGTACTATTTGTTGTGAAGATGTTCCTGCGGCAGAGGACAAAACAAACATGACTTGTTGTTCACGTGAGATTTGTCGCGGCTGTTCCCACAGGATTTACTTCTCACGCGACGCCAAGTGCCCGTTCTGTCGTGCTTCCTTTGTACCAGAAGGCGTGGACCCGATGTGGACGCGCGTGGAAGAGCATGACGATGATGACTTTGATGTGGACGCGCATTCTGTGGCGCAGCTCACAGATATGCAGATACTTGCTCCTACTCGCGAGCCCGACCGCAGAACAATCATTCACGTGCGGCCTGGTGACAGAGAATATTTTCGTCGTGGGCGCTGTCTAGCGTACAGGAACGTGGGCGCCTGGAGCCGCACGAGATGCAGACAGCGCGTGCGTGGTTCTGGGTTTTGTCCAAGTCACCGAAGATAAAAATAAAATAAAAATAAAAATCATAACCATAACCACAACCATAACCACCACCGGGGGGATCTCCACACCGGGGGGGATCTCAAAAAGTAGATCCCACAATTTAATATGTGCATTGTATATCACGAACGGAAAGTCTTAAAACGCATTGTATTTGGACCGGAAGCTCTTAAATATTAAGATTTTGAACGGAAAGTCTTACCGCATTGTATATTTTAATCGAATATCTGCATTGTATTTTAAGGTGCGATCGATGGGATTTTCGATCGATCGCTCGAAAAAC
>Ga0136556_1001073_pt1 | contig 14417 bp, 18 predicted proteins | sample AntRauTorckE6831_FD_104780 | JGI IMG/M metagenome (GOLD analysis project Ga0136556, IMG submission 104780) | Saline lake microbial communities from Rauer Islands, Antarctica - Metagenome Torckler E6 #831 | ecosystem: Environmental > Aquatic > Non-marine Saline and Alkaline > Saline | place... | reverse complement strand
TCGGCCTTGCAGACGCCGGCCCAACCCTCAGGGCGTTCTGCGAGAAAGTGACACACGTATACGGGCCACACTCGAGCGCAGGTCGGGACGAGTCGACGGACACGACACCGGCGGCGGCCTGAAGATACTGTCTCGCGTGCGCTCACACCCTTTCCGTGCTGAGACGCGCCCGGTACCGGTCAACTACGATGAATCGACGACAACTCATTCAGACGGTAGGCATCGGAGCGGCAACCGCGGGTCTCGCTGGCTGTTCCGCCCCCGACGATTCCGCAGACGGGGCGACTGACGGAGCCAGCGGGGGCGACGCCGATGTCTCCGTCGTCGTCGTGCGCAATGCACCGGAGAATCCCGGCCCCTACGAGGAGCCAGTCGGGACAGTTAGCCCCCAGGAATCCGATCAACTCGCGCTCAACGAGTTCACCTTCCAGCGGGCGGGTGAGAAGGGTCTCGTCGTCGCCGGCGACGCGGCCAACATCGGCGACCGCCCGCTCGAGAACGTCGTCGTCGAGGTGACCCTCAACGACAAAAACGAAACCGAGGACGAACTGCTCGACTCGGCGAGTAAACAAACCAGCCGCGAGCGCCTCGAGACTGGTGAGGAGTGGCAGTGGGCGGCGACGTTCCGCGAGGAGCCGGAGTTCGAAATCGACTACTACGTCGTCGAGGCCACGGCGGACTACGCGTAATCGAGCGTTCCCCGCTCGCGCCGACAACGTGGTCCACGACGAACCGAGTTGCTGTCGACGCCAGTTCTACACCAGCGAGACGGGAGAACAACCGAAGCGACAGCTGTTTGTGACGAATCGCGCCCGGTAGACCGTGAAAAATCGCGGCAAAAAACAGCGCCGGCCGGGTCAGCAGTTCACACGGAGTCCTCCGGGCGCTCACCGAGCGTGAGCGTCACCTCCTGGCGTTCCCCGTCCCTGACGACCGTCAGCGTCACCTCGTCCCCGGGTCGGGTTTCCGTGAGCAGGTAGGAGGCGATGTCTTCACCGGAGTTGACGGTGCGGCCGTCGATACTCACGATGACGTCCCCGCCGATGGGGATCCGACTATCGTTGCGGGTCGCGATTTCGGTCGTCCCCTGGAGCACGTCGGCCGCGGGTCCGCCCTCCATGACTTTGTGGACGTAGAGGCCGCTCGTCACCTCGAGGTCGTTCGCCGAAACCAGTCCGGGGGTGAGCGGCGCGGTACGAACCCCCATGAACGAGTGGGTGTACTCGCCGGTCTCGATCAGTTCCGGCACGACGCGTTCGACGAGATTGGGCGAGATAGCGAAGCCGATGTTGTCCGCTCGTTCCGCGGCGATGCCAGCGCTGTTGACACCAACGACGGTCCCGTTACAGTTAACGAGCGGACCACCGCTGTTGCCGGGATTGATCGGCGCGTCGGTCTGGACGACGTTCGGAATCGTGTACCCGTTCTGGGTCGGCATGGAGCGGTTCAGTCCGCTCACGATCCCGTGGGTGATCGTCTCTTCGAGTCCGAAGGGGTTGCCGATCGCGACGACTTTGCTCCCCTGCTCCGGCGGCGTGTCCGCTACGGGGAGCGCCTCGACGTAGTCGGGAGTTTCGTTCACCCGAATCACCGCCAGTTTCGTGGAGCGGTCGCGCCCGACGACCGCCCCCATCTCGGATTCGTCCTGCGAGAACCCGACGATGACCATCTCGGCCGACCCCACGACGTGGGCGTTGGTGACGATGTAGCTCGACGACGCTTCCCCTGTCTCGTAGACGAATCCAGTACCTTGACCGGAGTCCGTTCGTACGGAGACGACCGAATCAATCGTCTCGTCGTACAGGCTCCGGTAGTCACACGCGACTGAATCGTTTGCCGCGGACCCGTTCGTCTGGATCTTCTGGGTCGTCTGTGCGAGTTCGGTCCCGTCCGCCGTCGACGCGAATACGGCACCGGTTCCCGGTGCAACGATCACCAGGAGAACGACGGCGCCGAGAAGCCAGTGTTTGGAAGCCATCACTCGCGCTTCGACCGAGACGCGTATTGTTAATCTCCAGAACTACTGGCCAGGTCACCTACTAGTACCCCCCGCGTCGTCGTCGACTGCTACATGCGGTTCGTCTGCAACAGGCTGGGTGAAAGCGTCTCGACGGCCGCAGGATCCACCAGCCAGTTCAGAACTCGATTCGCAGTCGATCGCCGATCGAGTAGCTCCGGGCTCCTGGAGGCGACAGCTCAGCAGTATCGAGGACGAAGGGCCCGCTGAAAACTGAGACGGTTCCGAAAGGAGACGCTACCTCCGTCGATTCGAAACTCGCTGAAGTAGTGGGACGGCTGTGGTGACGCCCCGACGATCGAACGGGCGGAACGCCCTACGGCCGTAGATAGGCGTAGCCGTCCGTTTGCAGGCGCGTTACCTCGACAGCACCTTCGGAAACGGTTTCGACGCCGTCGACGAGGTCGGATTCGTCGAGCCCCTTCATCTCGAGAGTGTTGCTGCAGGCTTTGAACGAGACGTCTTCGTCCAGGAGCGCCCGGACTTGCTCCTCGCTTCCCTCGCCTGTCTGGATCGCCGCCACGCCGTCGGCCTGAGCGACGACGGCGACGTCGTCGATACCCTCGCTCTCGTCGGCCAAGAGGTTCTCGGCGATGGCCAGCGCTGTTTCCTGTTCGGCCTCGTCCCCCGAAACCAGATGGATCACGGATTGCATACAGTTCGGTAAGGGGAAGCAGGGAGTACTGCCTACTGCTTGCACGTGAAAGGCGAGAGAGCGTCGAGGTGGCGGTTTTCGTCAGTCGCGACAGGTTGGCTCGCTTCACTACCCGGGCCCGGGATCGGTTCGCCGTGGATCCCGGTACCAGTTGGAACCACCACCGCGGGACGAGTACCCGGGTTGCGCAAGCCAAAGAGAGTACCCGCTGAGTACCCACCCACGAGTACGGATGGCAGATTACGACCTACTCGTTCTCGGCGGCGGTACCGGCAACCAGGTCGCCGCGGCGGCGGCCGACGCCGGGATGGACACGGCGCTGATCGACCGTGGACCGCTCGGTGGCACCTGTCTCAACCGTGGCTGTAACCCCTCGAAGAAACTCATTCATCGCGCGGACGTCGCCGAGACGATCCGTCACGCCGGCGAGTTCGGTATCGACGCCTCCCTCGATAGCGTCGCGTTCGCCGAGATCGTCGACGAGGTGTCGGAAACCGTCGCTGAGGTGGCCGAGGCGAAGGCCGAGCGCGCACACAGCCACGACGACCTCACCTTCTACCGGACCGAGGGACGCTTCGTCGGTCCGCACACGGTCGAAGTCGACAGCAACGACGACACGGAGAGCGATCGACTCACCGCGGGGAACATCGTGCTGGCGGGCGGGAGCCGTCCGATGGTCCCGAACTCCATCGACGGGACCGACGAAACCCCTTTCCTGACGAGCGACGAGGCACTCCGACTCGACTCGCTCCCTGACCGACTCGTCGTGGTCGGCGGCGGCTACATCGCCGTCGAGTTGAGCCACTTCTTCTCCCAACTCGGGGGCGACGTGGCCATCGTCGGCCGCGGCGAGGTCCTCGCCGGCCGGGAGGACGAAGCGATTGCCGAGCGCCTTACCGACGCCTACAGGGACGAACACGAGTTGCATCTCGGCTTCGAAGCGACGGAAATCGCCGACGAGAACGGCGAGCGCGTGGTCACCGCCGAGTCGGAGGACGGCGAGGTGATCGACGTTCGCGGCGACCGTCTCCTCGTCGCGACCGGCAGGAAACCCAACACCGATCTCTGGAACGTCTCGGCGGCCGGCATCGCGACCGACGAGAAGGGCTTGGTCGAAACCGACGAGTACCTCCGAACGTCAGTCGACGGCGTCTACGCGATGGGCGATATCGCGGGCAACTACCCGTTCAAACACTCCGGCGACAAGGAGGCCGAGTACGTCGTCGAGAACGCCGTTCGGGGGAACGAGCGAGCGGTCGAGTACCCGGGGATGGCCCACGCCGTCTTCGGGTCGCCGCAGGTTGCCAGCCTCGGGGAGAACGAGGGCGACCTCGACGACGGAACCGACTACGAGGTGGGGACCTGCGCCTACGACGACACGGCACTCGGGTCTGCGATCCGGAATCAGGACGGGTTCGCGAAAGTGATCGTCGGGAGCGACGACGAGATCCTCGGCTGTCACATCGTCGGTTCCGAGGCGTCGACGATCATCCACGAGGTGAGCACGGCCGTCGCCGCTGGTGCCGACGCGGAACTGATCGCGGAGACGATCCACGTCCACCCCGCCATCTCGGAGGTCGTTCAGGGTGCCTTCCGCGACGTCTGCGACGTGGCTCCGACCGGGATCTGACCGCCTATATTCGCAACAACTGCGCGTGCCGGGTCCCCCCGATATCGAGCACCGTCTCTTCGTCGATGATGTCGGCCTCTACGGCCACGCCGACGGACTCCTCACCCACGAGGTTCGCGACGACGGCGCGCTGGAGGCCCGCGACGACGGCGTCGGCGTCGGCCTCGACCGCGTCGTCGCCGCCGTAGAACGACTCCTCGACCGTCAGCGAGACGTCGCCGCTCTCGAACGTTCGGCCCAGCAGATCGGGGTCACAGACCGACACGAGCAGGCCGCGTTCGGTCTCTCGTTCGCGCAGGAGCATTCAGTACTCCTCGACCATCTGCTGCTCCGCCTCCTCGCGCATCTCCTCGGCCCGCTGGCGAACCTCCTCGGCCTCCTCCTCGCGCCCGACCTCCTCGAGCGCCCGTACCTTCTCCTCCAGCACTTCGGCGTTTCCCATCCCGAGTCGCTGCGCGTTCTCGAAGCAGTCCACGGCGTCCTCGGCGAGACCGCGTTCGAGCATGAAGAACCCGCGGTTGTACCAGGCCTGCGCGAACCGGGGGTCGATCTCGACGGCGTTCTCGGCGTGTCGCAGCGCCTCCTCGCTCTGGCCGAACTCCCAGAGCGCGTACGCGAGGTTCGTCTCGGCGGTGGCGGCGTGCTCGGAGTCGTCGTCGATGTCGATGGCCTCCTTGTACGCGCCGATAGCGGCGTCGTACTCCTCCAACTCGGCGTGGGCGGCGCCCTTGTTCACCCAGGCCTCCTGCTCCTTCCGGGGATCGTCGGCGAACTGGGCGGCGCGCTCGAACGTCTCGGTCGCCTCCTCGAAGCGGTTGATCTGGGTGTAGGAGACGCCGACGTCGATGAGTTGGTCGGTGTCGACCTCGTCTTTCGCGATGTTGCGCTCGTCGAGCAGGTCCGACAGCACCCGCGTGTCCACGGGGTCGACCTTCGAGGGGTCGACTTTCAGCTCCGGCGGGTCGATGTCGAACTCCTCGAACTCGTCGGGAAGCCCCTGTCCCTCCGAGAACTGGTGGTCGCGGTCCTCACGGGGGTTGTCGCTCATTGACGGGATTTCGTCGTCGGCGGGGGTAAGGGTTACGCGTCCGCCCAAACGCTTAGCCGCTGTGAGCGCCTGCCACCGTCTATGCGCCTGTTCTTCGCCATCGACGTCCCCGACGGACTCCGGGACTCGATCGCTGCCGTACAGGACGACCTCCGCGCCGCCGAGGGCCTCAGTTTCACCGATCCCGACCAAGCCCACCTCACGATGAAGTTCTTGGGAGAGATCCCGACCGAGGAGGAGGCCGAAGACGACGAACCCACAGTTGCGGACGCCAAACGCGCCGGCGCCGGTGCGGCCGAGGCGGCAGGTCTCGGTTCCTTCGAGGTCGCGCTCGCGGGACTCGGCGCGTTTCCCTCCGAAGCGTACGTCTCGGTGGTCTGGACCGGCGTCGAAGCCGGCGCCGCCGAACTCGGAGAACTCGCAACCGCCCTGGAGAGTGCGGCAACGGACCGCGGCTTCGACGCCGCCGACAACCCGTTCACGCCCCACGTTACGCTCGCCCGAATGAACGACGCTCGCGGGAAAGAGTTCGTGCAGAGCCGCGTCCGGGACGAGAACCCAAACGTCGGCCGATTCACCGCCGAGGAACTCCGGCTAAAGCGGTCACTACTCCGCGACGACGGAGCGAACCACGAAACAATCGCGCGGTTCCCGCTCTAAGCGCACTGTGCGATATCCTGACCTTACCCACACAACAGTTATCCCCACTGACAGCGTAGTGTGGGTATGGAATTCAGCCAGATCAAGCGATACACCGGCGAGAAGACGACCGGCGACGAACCCACGACAGAGTCCCTCCGGACGCGCTACGAGGCGCTCCGGACCCGCGCTGCAGAGAGCGACGAGGCCGCCGCCGCACGCCACCAGTTGGCCGAGCGTACGCTCGACCTGACCGAGGAGTACTTCCCCGAGGAAGTGGCCTCGCGACGGCGCCGCGCCGCCGCAATGGGCTTCGCAGCGGGCATGGTCGTCGGCGGTGTCGCCGGCACAGCCCTGCGACGGTAACTCACCGCTTTTTCGCTCCCGTTCTCTCCGGTACGGTTTTCGTCCCGCCCGCCCCAGTCGGGCTATGATCGACGGTTCGCTCACACCGGAGGCGCAGTCCATCGCGAGACGGCGCTACGAGGCGGCCCAGCAACGCTCCGATAGCGAGGCGTCGACGCCCGACGAGTACGCCCGCCGCGCGCAGGCCGGGGTCGGCGTCGGAACGTTCGCCCTCCTGTTCGACGGCTTCGAAACGGCCCGCGCGGCGTTCGGCCGGGCCGCCGACGACTACCGCGAGAGCGTCGAGGCCCGCATCGACGACCCCACTGGCACGGACTACGCCGCGCTGCCGCTTCACAGCTGGCGTGGCGCATACGCGGCATTGCTCGGCGGGGATCGCGACCGGACGCACGCGCTGGCCGACACTTTTGCGACGGCAGAACAGGCGCCTGCGCCGGGCGTCGAACTTGACGACCACCCCTACTTCTACGCGAAAGCCGTCGTCGCCGCCGCGGCTCGGGACGACGCGGCAGCTACCGAAGCGCTCGAACGTACCGATCCGGGGAGCGAGTGGGCCCGCGTCACGACCGCAGCGGTTCGCGGGATCGTCGAGACCGACCGTGCCACGTTCGAGTCCGCACTCGACGAACTGCTCGAGGCCGCCCACGAACGCGCCGATGACGGGACCGAGTTGGACGTGCGCGCGATGGTGTTCGCCCCCGAACCGACGGCGATGACGCTGATGGCCTGGGAGCGCGAGATGGGCTGTGACCCCGAGAACCCCCTGGTCCCCACCTCGTTCCTCTGGGAGACGCTACCGAAACTGCAGGACTGACTCAGTTGTCGACCGGTTCCGCGGCATCGACGGCCTCGAACGTCGTCTCGCAGGGCGGCCCGTCGGCGAACGCCATCCTGACCGCGCCATCGACGCCCAGCGAGAGGAGCGTCGCCGAGACAGTACCGTAGCCGTTGTCGTGGACGCAGACCCCGTATTCGTGATCCCCGAGCACCGAGGCCGCGCGGTCGAGCCACCCATCGCTGTCCTCCTCGGGGCGAGGGAGTAGCGCCGTCCGCACTTCGGCGGCGTCCGCAGCCTGTTCCTGCCCGCGTTCGGCGTTCTCGACCGGGATCGCGGGCGCGTCGCTGGCGCCGACGTTGACGACGACGTGGATTCCGGGGTCGAGTTCCCGAGTGAGCAGGCGGCCGTCCCACTCAAGCAGATACGCCGATTCGGCGTCCGCGAGCACGAGGTTGAACCCCGCGTACTCGTGGTTCTCCACCGCGTCCGTGACCATCGACGCCGCCGCGTCCGCCGAGTGCTCCCGGAGCGCGTCGCGCACGAGCAGCCCGCGGGAGCGCTCAGCCGCGAGATCGGCGTCGGTCCAGCGGTTCGTCACACCGACGAACAGCCCCGACTCGTTGTAGCCCAGCCACGTGCCGCCGGCCTCGGCGTCCCGTGGCGCGACGACGGTCGGGGTTGTTTCGAGCCGTTTCGGCGGCTCCGAGGGGCGATTGCGCTGCTCGTCACGGTTCGCGGCCACGGCCACGGGCGCGTCGTCGAACACCTGCCAGGCGAGCGTCAGCGTACACACGGACCCGAGTAGGCGCGGGCGGTGTTTAAGCCCCCGGCGTTCCACCGATCCATCGATGCTCGAAGGCGTCACCGTCGCGCTGGGGGTCACCGGCAGCATCGCCGCGGTCAAAGTCGTGGAGTTAGCCCACGAACTCCGCCGGCAGGGTGCCGAGGTCCGCGGCGTGCTGACCGAGAGCGCCCAGGGGATCGTCCATCCCTGGGCCGTCGAGTTCGCCACCGGCCACGAACCGATCACGGAGATCACCGGCAGCGTCGAACACGTCGACCTCTGTGGCCGCGATGGCTGGGCGGACGTGTTCCTGATCGCCCCCTGTACGGCCAACACCGTCGGGAAAATCGCCGGCGCCATCGACGACTCGCCGGTGACGACGACGGCGACGACCGCCATCGGCGCCGACGTGCCGGTCGTGATCGCCCCCGCGATGCACGAACCGATGTACGACCACCCGGGCGTGCTCGACGCCATCGAGACCGTCGAGTCCTGGGGCGTCGAGTTCGTCGACCCGCGGATCGAGGAAGGGAAGGCGAAGATCGCCACCGAGGAGGCAATCGTCACGGAAGTCGCCCGCGCGACGACGCCCGACTCGCTCGCCGGCGAACACGTCGTCGTCACCTCGGGCGCGACCAGCGAGCCGATCGATCCGATCCGGACTATCACCAACCGCGCGACCGGAAAAACCGGCCGCGCGGTCGCCAAAGCGTGCTACGTCCGCGGCGCCGAGGTCACGCTGGTCCACGACGGCGACGACGTCCCCTACGCCGAGGTGCGACAGGTCGAGCGCGCCGCGGAGATGCGCGATGCGGTACTCGACGCGGTTCCGGAGGCGGACGCGCTGGTCTCCGCCGCCGCCGTCTCTGACTTCACCGTCGACGCCGCCCGGGAGAAGATCAAATCCGGCGAGGAGCGAACGCTGACGCTGAAGCCGGCGCCGAAACTCATCGACGCCGCGCGCGAGGCGTCCCCCGACCTCCCCATCGTCGGCTTCAAAGCGGAGACGGACGGCGACGACGACGCGCTCGTCGCCGAAGCCCGACGAATTCAGGAGCGCGCGGATCTCTCCTTCGTCGTCGCCAACGACGCGAGCGTGATGGGCGCCGACGAGACTCGGGCGCTGCTCGTCCGGGGCGACGGGTACTCTGAGTTCGGCGGGAGCAAGGCGGAACTGGGAGCGCGAGTGGCCGAGGAGTTGGCAGGGGAGTTGGGCGGCGACTGACCGCCGGCGGTTATCGCCGGCGACCGCCGTGCCCCGGGTAGTCGCGCTCGAACCGATCCCCGATCTCCTCGCCGGAAATCTCGACGATCACGGGCCGGCCGTGCGGGCAGGCGTAGGGGTTCTCACAGCCGTCCAGCGCCGAGAGCAGGTCGCTCACGGAGCCCTCCGTCAGCGAGGTGTTGCCCGTCACCGACGGGTAGCACGCCAGATCGGCGAGCAGGTCGTCGACGGCGTCCACGACCGGCGCGCCGCCGTCGTCCTCGGTGACGAACGCCGAGAGCACGTCGCGCAGGAGTTCGGGATCGAGCGTCGCGTCGAACACTGCCGGGACAGCCGTCACCGAGACCGTTCGAGCGTCGCCGGCGCCCGCCCGACCGTCGTCAGTCGCGCGATCGGCATCGAAGCCAATTTCCCCGAGTGCGTCTGCGTGGCGGTCGAACAGTTCGGCTTCACGCGCGGTGAGTTCGAGTTGAACTGGCTCAGCGAGGCTCTGACTCGCCATCCCGTCGGCGAACTGCCGCCGGAGGCGCTCGTAGTTCACGCGCTCGTCGGCCGCGTGCTGGTCGATCAGCACCAACCCGTCGTCGGTTTCGGCGACGACGTAGGTTTCCTGTAGCTGACCCAGCACCCTGAGCGTCGGCAGCGAGTCGAACGTCCCGCCGGCCTCCGCGGCGTCGCCGTCGAGGGATCGCTGCGTCGCCGAAGTGAACGACTGCTCACGGTCCGGGGACGGGTTGGTCGACTCGGTGGCTCCGTCTGTGGACTGCGACGTCGCCTCGGACGCGGATCGGCCGTCGTTGGAGGTGGCCGAGTCGTCGGAACCGAACCCCGTTCCATCGGTTCCGCCGGTTCGGCTCGAACTGCGCCCCCCGCCAGTCGACGTCCCGGATCCGCTGGAGAGATCGACCGACCAGTCGTCGGCGTCGTTGGTGGGTTTGGAGGATGTGTCGTCGGTCGTCGTCGTGTCGGCCGTCGACGCCTCGCTCTCGTCGCCCCAGTCGTCCAGATCCGTCTCTGAGCCGTCCTCGGCATCTCGAACGCCCCCGGAGGATGGGGAGGACGAGCCACCGATTCCGGACCGCTTCTCGGTGCTCGTGTCTCGCGCCGAGCGTCGCTCGGCCACGCCGCTTGCCTCCTCGTGACGTGTGTCGGCGCCGCCGACCACCTCATCCCCGTCGCTACCGGGCTGGATCGGCGTCTCGCCGGCCTGCGAACGCCCGCGTGGGGCGGAGGTGCGGATCAGCCCCTCCGCGAGTAGCGCCCCCTTCACCGCCTCGCTGACGGCGTCTTTCACGCCCGCCTCGTCGTCGAAGCGGACCTCCAGCTTTCGCGGGTGGACGTTCACGTCGACCGTCGCCGGATCGAGTTCGACGAACAGCACCGCGAAGGGGTAGCGGTCCGAGGCCAACTGGCCGCCGTAGGCGTCGATCACCGCCTCGCGGAGCGCCGACGCCGTGACGTAGCGGTCGTTGACGAACGTCGAGAGGTACTCCCGACCTGCGCGGGTTGTCTCGGGGTGGGAGACGAGTCCCTCGACCGAGAGGACTGGTGCATCGCCGCTTCCCTCGTCCGCAGACCACTCCACGTCGACCATCGACTCCGCCACCTCGCGGCCGTACACCGAGAGCACCGTCGAGCGAAGGGTCCCCGTTCCCTCGGTGGCGAACACCTCGCGGCCGTCGTGCTCCAACGAGACGGCGACGCTGGGGTTGGCCAGCGCGTACTGCGTGACGACGGTGTTGACGTGGTCGAACTCCGTCGCGTCGGTTTTGAGGAACTTCCGCCGGGCCGGGACGTTGTCGAACAGGTCCGCGACTTCGACGACGGTCCCCTCGGGACAGCCAGCGGGCGAGGGGTCGCCGATATCGCCGCCTTCGACGGTGAGTTCGTGGCCGATCTCACCGCCGCGGGGTTTCGAACGAACGGTCATCCGGGAGACGGCACCGACTGCCGCCAGCGCCTCACCGCGGAAGCCGAGCGTCCCGACGCCGGCTTCCAGGTCGCCGATATCGCCGATCTTGGAGGTATGATGGTCCCGAACCGCCAGATCGAGTTCCTCGCCCGTCATCCCCACACCGTCGTCGCGCACGCGGATGCCGTCCTTGCCGCCGCGCTCGACGGCGACTGAGACGCGGGAGGCGTCGGCGTCGATGCTGTTCTCGACCAACTCCTTAACGACGGAGGCGGGGCGCTCGACCACCTCGCCGGCCGCGATGCGCTGAACCGTTGCCTCGTCCAGCGCGGCGATGCTCGGCTCCTCGCTCATCGGAGCCCCGCTCGCTCGATAGCGCGCTTCTGCGTGTCGTTCAGGTCCCGTTCGACGGCCCCCTCGGGGTCTATCCACACCGCGCGGACGTGGTCGCCGGCCAGCGTCGCCTGCTCGGTTGGGGTGTGCGCGCGGTAGATGGACGCGAAGGCCCCCTGGTCGCTCACCTCCCAGGCGGTGTTCAGCACCGGTCCCGCAACGGTGGCGTCGAGCCCGGTGGTTTCCTGGACCGCGCGCTTCAGCCCCGCAACCGGATCTTCCCCCACTCTGAGCCGGCCACCCGGAAGCTCCCAGACGCCGTCCTCGTTCTCGAGTAGCAGCAGGCGGTCGTTGGGCCCGACCAGCACCGCCTTCTGGGTGACGGCGAACTGCTGGCTCACGTCCGACCCCCGATGTCGGCTCGCTGTGTGTGCATGCGCTGACCCACACACCGCGTGCAAAAGAACGATGCGCTCGCCCGAGCGCTCAGCCCGCCAGTCGGGACTACTCCTCGACGCACTGCAACAGTTCGACCGGCGATATTTCGGCGACGTCCGTCCCGTCAGGGCACATAACGCTGTACTGGGGGCTGGGCATGACATACCCGGGTTCGGTATTAAGTGACAGACGAACGTAGATTCGGCGATGACGGACACTCCTTCCGAAGACAGCGACACGAGAGACAGCGGAGCCAGTGACGCCCGGCGATTGCTCGCAGACGGTGGGTCGAGGGACGGCCTCGTGACGACCGTGAGCGACGCGAGCGTCGACGACTCCGTCGATCGCGTGAAAGCGGCCATCGAGGAGAAGGAAGCGCTGGGCCTGATAGCCGAAATCGACCACGAGGCCAACGCGGCGTCGGTCGAACGGGATCTCCGCCCGACGACCGTGCTGGTGTTCGGAAATCCCGACCTCGGGACGCCGCTAATGGAGGGTAGTCGGAGCCTCGCTATCGACCTCCCCCAGAAGTTGCTCGTGATGGAAGCCGACGACGGGACGGTGACGGTCATGTACAACGACCCGGCCTACCTCGCGGACCGCCACGGTATCGAAGGCGAGGACGACCGCCTCGAGACTGTCTCGGACGCGCTGTCGTCGCTCGCCGCAGTCGCGGCCGGAGACGAATAACCAGGCCGAACGACGGCGGTTCCGGACCACGACGGGATCGAGTAACCTCGAACTCACTGCGGTCCTTTTCTGGCTGGCTCACGTACGAGTACGTGATGACACGGAACGATACCGCGATCACGGTGTACTCGGACTACGTGTGTCCGTTTTGCTACCTCGGCCGACGCTCCTTGGAGGAGTACCAGGAGACCCGGGGGGAGGAGATGGAGATCGACTGGCAGCCGTTCGACCTCCGGAGTCAAAAACGGGGGCCCGATGGCGAGATCGATCACTCCGTCGACGATGGCAAAGACGAGGCGTACTTCGACCAGGTTCGCGAGAACGTGACTCGATTGAAGGAGGAGTACGACGCCGCCGGGATGCTGGATCTCGACGACCTCCCCGAGAACGTGGACTCGTTCGACGCCCAAGTCGCCTCGTACTACGTGAACACCGAGTATCCGGGGCAGTGGCTCGCCTTCGACGAGGCGATCTTCGAGGCGCTCTGGGTCGACGGACGGGACATCGGTTCCGTCGACGTACTCGTCGATATTGCGGAAGAGACCGGACTCGACGGCGACGAGATTCGATCGGCAGTCGCGGACGACCGACTCCACGACCGTCTCCGGGACCAGTTCACCGAAGCCCAGCAGAACGGCGTGACGGGCGTCCCGACGTTCGTCTACGACGGGGCCGGTGCTCGCGGAGCGGTGCCGCCTGCACGGTTAGCGCAACTCGTCGAGGGAAACTGATCCAGTCGTTCCGTCCATAGTCCACCCAGGGTCAACCAGGATATCGGTGGCACCGCAACCGTCGTGATCGAGAAATGCGCTCGTTGCATCGAAAAAGTGGGGTGCTGCACCAGGTTCCGCCGCCGTCGCACCTCGAAACCTACTCAGTGACGATCGCGTACGCGATCGTGACCGGGAGCGCGTAGACGATGTGGCCGATCGTCGAGACGATCGTCGCCGGAATCGCGAAGTTCGGGAACGGTGGTGCGGCGGGAAAGCCGACGACGCGAAGCCAGATCGGCATGACCAGCACTGCCAGTACGAGCGTCGTCAGCACCCCGTAGGCGACACCGAGCGTCAGCGCGCCGCCGAGCTCGCCTGCGGTTTCCTCCACCCCGCCGAACCGGACGACTGCGACGTAGGTCAACCCGAGTACCACCCCGTGGAACAGGTGGATCGCCCACCCGGCGACCACAGCCGGCCCCTCGATCCCGTACATCGCGGGGATGACGACCTCCAACAGCGGCGGTGGCATCACGTACAGCATCATCAGCCCGAAGGGGATACTCCCGACGAACCCCCCGACGGCGCCGGCAGTCCACTGTTTGCTCGTGACGGTTCTCGACTCGGTCGCGCTTCCTGTCTCTGTAGCCATCGGTGGTTACCTCTGGTAACGTAGTTGTGTGAGTGTTCCTTAACCCTAAGCTGAGTCACCGGTTACCAGGTTACCCGGAGGTACCCGTCGGTGTGCGTGCCGGATGAGCGTCCTCCCAAGCAAGACAGACCAGTCGGTGACTCGAGGCGCGGTGGACCCACCGGCCGGCGCTGCTCCCGCCCGACTACCCGTCCTCGTCGAGATCCTCCTGCCACTCCTGCAAGCGCTGGGATAGCTCGATCGGGGGAACACTGTTGACGTCCATCTGTCGAAGTTCGCGGATCACTTCGCGTTCTTCTTCGGACAGTTTTCCCTGCGTAGTGGACTCAGTATCGGCGGCAGCCTGGTCGTCGCCGGAGGATGTGGCTTTTTTCTGCATCTGTCCCGCTCCGACGTCGAAAACCACCTGCTGGGGGCTCCCGTCGCCACCGTTCACGTCGATCGCTTTGTCCTGCTGGAGCCGTTCGAGTACTTCGTCAGCCCGGTCGATGACCGGGTCAGGGACACCTGCGAGTTCGGCGACGTTGATACCGTAGG
>Ga0136556_1001072_pt1 | contig 14434 bp, 12 predicted proteins | sample AntRauTorckE6831_FD_104780 | JGI IMG/M metagenome (GOLD analysis project Ga0136556, IMG submission 104780) | Saline lake microbial communities from Rauer Islands, Antarctica - Metagenome Torckler E6 #831 | ecosystem: Environmental > Aquatic > Non-marine Saline and Alkaline > Saline | place... | reverse complement strand
CTGGAGGGCGAGGACAAGTCCTACGAGCCGAAAGTGCGTAGCTACTGACCTCGAAGCCGTTTTTTCACCGAGACAGCCGAGCGGGCGCCGGGCGAACCGGCCGGCCGCTGACTGCCGAAAACTGATGCCGAATCGTCCGATTTAGTTCCCGCGGGTAGACCGCGCCGCACGTACGTCACTGCCGTCACGGATCTTGTCCTCACAGGAGGGACAGACACGAGGCGTGTCCCGACCCTCCGGAGTGAACACCCGGACGTACCGCCGCGTGACGAACGAACTACAGTTCTGGCATTCGGGCATCGTTCGTATTTATTAGTAAGTCCACGTAAAACTTGCCTTGCGATACTGTCTCACTGTTGCCGACGCTAACGCCGTCGGGTGACCAACTGGGTTTCTCCCGCGAAGACGGACATTCGAGACACGAAACGCCTCGATTTTCCGGCAACTTTCGCGGTCTCGATCCACTCTCTGTGCGGTTTCGGGCCGATCAGGACTGTCGAACGTTGTCGCCCAACCCGGCGGTGAACCGGTCGCCCGCGCGGCCGTCGTAGACGACGGTGCCGTCGACGACGGTGATCTCGGGGAACACCGCCTCGCGACCCTCGAAGGGGGTCCAGTCACATTTCGTGTGCAGCGCCTCGGCCCGGATCGGGTCGCTGTCGTCCAGATTAACCAGCGTCAGATCGGCATCGTACCCCGCCGCGACGCGGCCCTTGTCGTCGAGGCCGAACCGCTCGGCCGGGGTGGCGGCGACGAGGTCACGAACGCGTTCGAGCGTCAGTCCCCCATCTCGCACCTCCTGTAGCAGGAGGGGGAGCATCGTCTCGACGCCCGGCACGCCGGAGGGAGCGTCCCAGAGGCCGGCTTCTTTCTCGTCGCTCGTGTGGGGCGCGTGGTCGGTCGCGATCAGATCGACGGTGCCGTCGGCGACTCGGTCGTATAGTTCCTCGCGGCGACTCTCGCTCCGGAGCGGCGGGTTCATCCGGCCGAACGTGCCCAGTTCGTCCAGATCGTCGCGGGAGAGCAGCAGGTGGTGGGGCGTGACTTCGGTGCTCATCCCCGCCGCCTCGGCCGCATCGGCGGCCTCCGGCGTCGACGTGTGGGCGACGTGGATGTCGACGCCGGCGTCGCTTGCGGCCTCACAGGCGGCCTCGACGGCCCCGATTTCGGCCCGTGCGGTGCGATACTGGCTCCAGAGATCAGCGTTCGCGTTCTCTCCGGTCCCGCCGGCGTCCGCCTCTTTCGCGCTCTCGTCGAACAGGTCGGCGTCCTCGGCGTGGACGGTGACGGGGATTTCGGCGTCGGCGGCCGCCGCTAGCGCCTCTTCGAAGCGCTCCTCGTCGATGCCCATGTCGCCGGTCGAGTCGGCGAGGAACACTTCGCCCAGCGCGAACACCGGCCGGGAGAGCAGCGAGTCGGGGTCCCAGTCGTCGTTGACGCCGCCGTTGAGGCCGAAGTTGACCGCCGAGTTCGCCGCGAACTCGACCTTTTCGTCGAACGCCGCGCCGTCGACGGTCGGGGGCGAGGTGTTCGGCTGATCGACGACGGTCGTGACGCCGCCGGCCGCGGCGGAGCGTGAGCCAGTCGCCCACGTCTCCTTGTGGCCGTGGCCCGGCTGGCGGAAGTGGACGTGCACGTCGATCGCGCCGGGGAGCAGCGTCAGGCCGTTGGCGTCGACGGTCTCCTCGCTGGGCAGCGAGTGGAGCGCCTCCGCGATCTCCGCGATACGTCCCTCGTCGGTCCGCACGTCCCGGACCCGGCCGTCCGGGAGTTCGGCGCCGGTGATGAGCATACGCTTACTGGGGAGGGGCCGCCCCTAAGCCTCCCGACCGGCGCCTGTCGCCTCGTCCAGTGACTCGACGACTGCTTTCCGGTCATCGACGATAGCGTCCTCCAGCGCTCGCGCGACAGGTTCGGGGTCCGCTGGACCGTCCGCTGTGGAAACGCTCCCCACCGATTCCGGATCGAAGGGGACGTCGAGCGCGTCGTAGACGGGCGAGAGCACCGCCCGGATCTCGTCGCGGTCGGCGACGATCACGACGCCGGAGACCATCGCCGCACCTGCGGTCACGCGCTGGGCGATGCCGGCCAGCTTTCCAAACTCGCCGCCGTGGCTACCACAGCGCGCCGCTATCGAGTAGTCGCCGGGACAGAACGAGTCGGGTGGTTCGCCGCGGTCGGCGTTGACGCCCAGCGAGTCGAGCGCGTCGATCACCGTTTCGACGGCCTCCTCGTAGCGATCCGTGATCCCCGTTCGACTGTCGTCGGTCGGCTCCAACGTGGCGAACGCGACGGTCGTTCCCGTATAGGCCACGGCGCGGCCGCCAACGGAGCGCTCGACCGGCGGGAACCCTCGGCCGCTCGCGGCCGCGCGGGCGTCGTCGTAGCCCGCCTCGTTGGCGTCGCGGCGGCCGAACGCGAGCTGTCGGTGGGGCGCCCACGCTCGGACCGCCGGCTCACCCGTCTCGGCGACGGTGTCGAGCAGCCCCCGTGTCGCCTCGCGGTCGGCGTCCGGCGTCGGCGCCCGCCCGCGGATCACGCGCATTGGACCCAATCGGGCTCCGACGTACCTAAGCGTGGCCGTCGCCACCCGTCATGCATGACTGCGGACGCGCCGGCCGAGCGCCCCGTCTCGCTCCCTGCCTCGTTACTCGGCCGCTATGCGCGCTTCTCCTGCTACAACTCCCCGTACCCGGCCCACGACCGCGGCTGTGCGATCGACCTCTACCCCGACGACGGAACCGCACCCTCGCCCGTCCCCGGCGAAATCGTCGACACCCGGACCGTCGGCTGCCCGGATCGCCCCTACGCTGTCGACCACGACCACCTGATCGTCGTCGACGTGGCCGAGGATTGGGCGGGCGGCCGCGGTGCGGGCCTGCTGGCCCGGATCCTCCACGTCGATCCGGGCGTCTCGGCGGGCGACTGGATCGACGCCGGCGACTCGCTGGGCGAGACGGTGCGCTCGGGCTTCTTCGGCCGCTGGGTCGACGACCACCTCCACCTCGGTTTCCGGTCTGAGGACGCGAACCCCCACCGGGCGTCGGGGTCGCTCCCCGTTGTTCCCGACGTGAATGTCCGCGGCGTATCGTGGGACGGGACTGGAACCGTGGTCGAAACCGGGCAGACCTATGTCCGCCTCGACGCCCCAGCGCACCCGGATCCGGGCTCTTGGGCGACGCTGGCCGCCGACGATGGCACGCCGCTGGACGGTGGGCTGGCGCACTACTCGGGCGGTGGCGCGTACGCCGTCGACGGTGTGGCATCGGCAGGGGCGCTCTCGCTGCTCGGAACCGAGGTCGGGACGGCGACGGCGCGCGAGGGCGTCGACGGCGCCGATGTCGCGTGGGGCGACGTGGCGATTCAGGTCACGGGTGGCGGGCAGTCGGCACGTGCCACGGGTCTCTCCCTGTTCGCAGCCCGGAACGGGTTCGGCGTGAAAACCGTCTTCCATGAGGGCCACGAGTTGGCGGTCGGCGACGATCTGCAGGTCAGTATCGAGCCCGCCGAATCGTCGATCCGACTCGGTTGATCGGCCGTCCACCGGCTACTTGACCCACCCGGCCGGAGTGGGTGTATGACCGACGTTTCGCCGCTGCCCGACGAGGCCGCCGAGTTCCTTCGATACGCGATCGAGGAGGAGCACGGCTACCTCTCTTGGCTCGGCACCGAGGTCGACGCCGTCGAGCGCGGCCACATCGAACTCACGGTGCCGTTCGACGAGAAACTCACCAACCCCGCGTCGAAGCCGACCATCCACGGCGGTGTCGCGGCGACGCTCGTCGATACCGCCGGCGGGCTCGCGCTGCGTCTCGCCGCCGAGGAACCGCTCGCGGTCGACGTGGCGACGGTGAGTCTGAACGTGAACTACCTCCGGCGGGCGACGGGAGATCTGCACGCGAGCGCGGACGTGATTCGGGCCGGATCCACCATCGGCGTCAGTCGCGTGAACGTCACCAGCACCGTCCCGGAAGACGGCGACGACGACCGGGACTGGGGCGTCGACGAAGGTGAGGAGCAGTTAGTTGCGACGGGCCAGCCGTCGTACCGGCTGTTCCGGTAGGAGTCGTTGGTGCTATGGATTCTTCATTCAGCGCTCGTCCAAAACTGGCTTGAGGGATTCGCTAAGTACATAGACCTCATCGACTGGCTGTTTCAGTTGAGAAAACATCTAAAGAATAGGATTTCAACAAATCCTGACGAGTGTAATTCACCAATGTGACTAGAAGTGATGTTGGCATTATCAAGTCAAACACGAGGGCACAACAGCCTTTGTGCACGAAAACTCGAGAACTCGAATCTCAACCGGATAGTGATAGCAGAGAGGCAAGTCACATCGCAAACGTGGAACCCACAGAGAGCCCCAGAATGAGTACGGACCAGGACTGTGCCTCCTCTCAGAGCCAGGAATACGTTCCAGGAACTGATCATAGTTCGACGTAGGCAGCGAATACTCTCCTCACTGGGAATCAGTGGTCAAGGGGATGATCGACGTGACCGAAGCCCTTCAACGCGGGAAGCGAGAGGTTGCTTCCACGCTTGCAGGCTCAAGCATCTTTTGGCGAGAGCTTCCGGGTGCGTTCGGGCGTCGAATTGCATTATTGGCAGACGATCTGCTCGACGGACTCAGCGGTGTCCTTCTCGGTAGTGCAGTAACCATTACGTTGGCCGATCTTCGGCTGTTTGGAATCGGCATTGACCTGCTCCTCTATCTCTATTTGATCACCACATTCCTCCCGAATTACCTGCCCGATCCTGTAGAAACTGACGGGGTCATCGGAAGCCAGGGGTTCGTCGGTGTGATGAGCCTATATGTCCTTGCGCTTGCCTACCCGGTATCGACGGTTGTTCCGGACCTATTCACGACATCAACTGTCGAAATCGTTGAAGCGGCAACTGGGGTCGAAATACCATCGTTCACCACGACTGATCTCTTGCCGCTGTATGTCGCTTGGGTCGCAATTGGGTGGATAGGTTTCTCGATCTACCTCTACGTTCGCTGGTGGCGGACTGCGTCTCTAAACGCGCGAATCGAGTTATTAGACCAAGTCGTCCCTACGCGAGCCACAAAGGCAGATCACCATCGTGCGGATCAAGAGCAGTCCGACCTCGTCAATACTATCTCGGAATTATTCGCCATTCTGGCGATTGCGGGTGTTCTCATCTTCGTCTGTACGATGTTCGCACTATTGACAGCGCTTACAGTTATTCTGTTCCCACTCCCAGAACTGCTTATTCTGTTTGGGGCATTTGTTAGTGCTCTCCCCGTGATCTATCCTACACGGTGGCGCGACTGGGTTGGGGAATATCCTATTGTCATTGAAGATCGGTTATTTAATATCCTAAAATATTCACGCAGTGGGCCAAAGGGACTAGTCGCAACCGTACTGGTCTTCGCCGGTCTCGGATCCTCTTTTGCCTTTGTGTTCATTTCTTTACTCACCGCTATTTTTGCCAGCAACGTGTTGCTGACAAATCTTAGAGGTATCTGGCAGTCATTACTCCGATTTCCGCTTCGAATGTCGGTTTTCTTTCTGATCATCGGCTGTCTAATCACTCCTGGGCTTGTTTGTCTCTGGTACTGGCTCCGACAGCTCCAGCGTCTCCCGTTTTTTCTTGATTATTGGAGTGACCACTACAATACAAACCAATCGGGAGAACGATTGGCCGGAACATCATCGCTACCAGCACGCCCGCCCGGAACGTTAGTCATTCCAGTACTACTCTTTATTCCGGTATATTTGCTAAGCTCGATTCAGTCCATACCGCCTCCAACACCAGTGTTGGTGGGTATTGCGGTGCTCGCGATTACTCTGCTCGGGCTCGTGGCTGGGTACGTGTACCGGACGTTCCACATTCCACCCCAACACCCACGAACCGAGATGTGGGCACTCCCCACAGCTGCCCTGATTCAAATCTCATGGTTTTTGAGTCTCTTCTGGATATTCGGACAAACAGGGCCGTTCGGCTATCCCATTCTATTTGAATTACTGGCTGTCACCGTACCGGTCATCTAACTGTATTTCTCACCAGAACTGGATTTGATATTGCAAGCGAAAGTAGGCCGGTACGCTGACTTTGTGCTTGGCGTGATTCTCGGAGGGAGCATTGTTCTGCTAGGCGTGTTACTCTCCACTTTTACGGGATCTGGCAGGGTATATTTGATGTATTTCGGTGGAGGGGTTCTCATTCTCCTCCTGTCCTTGATCTCGTATGTCTTGAAGCGGTACTTTGGTGCATCTGATCCAGCGGACTTCGAATGAGTAGCAGATTCGAGCGCAGCAAGTTCCGTGACCGTCCTAATTGTGCTTCGGCAGCCCGAGAGTTAACCAACAAAGGAGAATCCAGTAGTTGGTTAATGCATCTGTAGTGTCTCTTTCATCGTTGAGTTCAGCGCAGTACCCTTGCTGTCTCTGTCGGTCGGACTACTGGTCAAGACGGCTACTCGCAAAAGAAACGATCGCGAACTTGTAGGATATCTAATCGACTAGTCCGGTCGTCTGGTAGGTTTTGAATCCGTTTAGTTTGGTTACGAGCTTTCATCCTGCCGTCGGCGATCCTCCGACGTGTACCCAGAGGTATCTCCGGTTTGGCGGACTTCACTGACTCGCTCAGAGGTCGAATCATACGCTGCTCTCGCCCCATCACCAGAGTGGGACATATCCAACGAGTTCTGCTTGTCAATCCCCATTCCCTCCGCTGTTAGTGCCGCATCTTGGTTCGCCCCGATGAACAGGAACTCCCAATCGGCCTCTTCCTGCTTAGAGATACATCCGACCTAGTTGGTTTAGCGTCTGGCGCTACACTTGCAACCCTACTTAACGGGTCTTCCAGACAGCGTATTGAATAAAGAAACCGTGCTTCGACTTACTGTTCGTCGAAATCCACGGCCTCAAGTTCCCTCACTTCGCCGAACAGCCAATCCGAGTGCTCGACGGCGTACGCTTTGTGATCCTCCTCGATGTACCCCAGCGCGTCCTCGACGAGTACGGGCTTGTAGTCCCGCAGGCCGGCGCTCCCGGCTGTGTGGAGTACGCAGACGTTCGCGAGCGTCCCACAGATCAGCAGGTCGTCGATGTCGTGGGCGTCGAGGTAGCTCTCGAGGTCGGTCTCGTAGAACGCGTCGTAGGTGTGTTTCTCGACGACGTAGTCCTCCTCGCGCACGTCGAGGTCCCCGTGGAGTTCGGCGTCCCACGTCCCCTCGACGACGTGCTCGCCCCAGCGCTCGAACTCGTCGTAGTAGTGGTTCCCGTCGAACTGCGCCTCCGTGTGGGTGTCTTTGGTGTAGACGACGCTCGCGCCGGCGTCGCGGGCGCGGGCGACGAGGTCGCTCACGGCCTCGACGGCCGACTCGCTGGCGGGCGAGAACAGGCTCCCGTCCGGGTGACAGAACCCGTTCTGCATGTCGACGACGACCACTGCGGTGCGTTCGGGATCGGACATGTCCGGCCGGTGGGGCGTCGGCGTCTTAGCTCTCCCGCCACCGCCGCGGTCTTTTTGGGCGGTGGTCCCCATGTCCGGCTATGCGACGAGCCTCCGCGGTCGTTCTCTCGGTTCTCGTGGTCCTCGCCGGCTTCGCCCCCGCTGCCGCCGCCGCTCCGGGTGACGTAGCCCCGGCCGACGCGGCAGTGGATGCAGGTCCCGTCGAGGCGACGACGGCCCAGACGACGGGTGACGGGAGCGCGCCCCCCGACCCCGAGAGCGACCGACTCGGCTGGGAGAACGGCTACTGGCACAACGAGAGCATCGACGTCGACCAGAGCGACGGGCTGAGCGAGGCGGAACTCAACGCCACTGTCTCGCGAGCGATGGCCCGGGTCGAGGTGATCCGCGGGGTGGAGTTCGACATGGCGCCGCCCGTCGAGATCGTCTCCCGCGAGGAGTTCGCGACTTCGGGCAACCGCACCTACAGCGAGGCGTTCCGCACGTTCGACGACACGAAGTTCGAGGCGCTGTTCATGATCGGCGAGTCCACGGACTCCATCGAGGTGCAGGACGCCAACCGCGGCGCCACCGTCGGGGGCTACTACAGCCCGTCTGCGGACTCCATCGTGCTCGTGGCCGAGAACCGGAGCGACCTCCAGGTCGACGAACTCACGCTCGGCCACGAACTCGTCCACGCGATTCAGGACCAGGAGTTCGATCTCACGACCTACAGCAGCCGGACCCGTGACGGCGCCAACGCCAACAGCGGTCTGATCGAGGGCGACGCCAACTACGTCCAGTACCGCTACGAGCAGCGCTGTGGCGAGGGCGGTAGCTGGAACGGCACCTGCCTGTCCCCCGAGGCCAGCGGCGACGGCGGGGGCGGTAGTGGCCCGGCAAACATGGGCGTCTACTTCCTGAACTACCAGCCCTACAGCGACGGCCCGTCGTTCATCGCTTCCATCTACCGAACGGGCGGCTGGGACGCCGTCAACGACCTGTACGACGCGCCCCCCGAGAGCGCCGAGCAGGTGATCCACCCCGAGCGCTACGGCACTGATCCGCCGACCGAGGTCGAACTCACCGACCAGCAGGCCGAGAACTGGGAGCGCGTTCGACCCGAGAGCCGCCTCGACTACGCTCAGGTCGGTCAGGCCGGCGTCGCCTCGATGTTCGCCTACCCGCTGTACACCAATCGCGCCGGGACCCAGCGCTACGCCGAAACCGTCGTCGGGCCGAACACGTGGCTCAACTACACCGACTCCCAACAGCTGAGTCGACTCGACCCGCTGAACTACGGCTTCGACGCCGTCGCGGGCTGGGACGGCGACCGGATGCACTTCTACCGGAACGCCGACAACCAGACCGCCTACGTCTGGCGACTGGTCTGGGACAGCCCCCAGGACGCCATGGAGTTCCGTGAGGCGTACGCGCAGCTACTCCGCTACTGGGGCGCCGAACGGGTGGGCGAGCGCACCTACCGCATCCCCGAATCGAGCGATTCGCCGTTCGCCGACGCGTTCCACGTGACTGTCGACGGCGACACCGTCACCATCGTCAACGCGCCGACGACGGACGCGCTGACGGAAATCCGGTCCTCGTCGAACCCGGATGTCGCCACGCCAGAATCGACGGCGACGCCGGGAGCGACGAGCCCCGACGGGACGCCCGGTTCCACGGCGACGCCGGGCGCGACGGGTCCCGACTCGACGACGAGCACCGACTCGCCTGGCTTCTCCGCGGTGACTGGGCTGATTGCGCTGCTGGCGGCCGTGCTGCTCGCGGGCCGACGCCGGTAGCTCTTTTCCGTTTCCGACCCGGAGTTGGTGCGTGAAGCTTCGACTCCTCGCGCTCGCCTGCTGTCTGGTGCTGGCCGGCTGTACTGCGCCGGCGGCGCCGTCGCCGTCGCCCGACGGCGAGCAACTCGGCGTGCAGAACGGCTACGCCGCCAACGACACGCTCGACGTCACCACCGAGGACGGCCTGAACGGGAGCGAACTCGACGCCGTCGTCGCCCGGACGATGGCCCGCGTCGAGGTGATCCGCGGGCTGGGATTCACCGGGACGGTCCCCGTCGAGGTCATCTCCCGCGAGCAGTTCCTGAACCGATCGGGGCGGGACACGACCGTCGACACGCCCGCCGAGCGCGCCCGCGAGCAGCGCTACGAGGCTGCGTTCCTGGTGGGCGAGGACCGGACCGTCGGCGCGGCGTTCGACTCGATCTACGGCGGGTCGGTGCTGGGCTACTACTCCTCGGCGTCGAACCAGATCGTGATCGTCAGCAGCAACGAGACGCCGACGGTCGACCGGACGACGCTGGCCCACGAACTCGTCCACGCGCTCCAGGACCAGCGACTCTCGCTACTCGGCGGCGCCGACGGGCCCGACGAGGCGATGGCTCAGACAGGCGTCGTCGAAGGCGACGCGCGCTACGTCGAGTCGCGCTACGAACAGCGCTGTGGCGAGGCGTGGGAGTGCATCGATCGCCCCGAGAGCAGTAGCGCGGGCAGTATCGAGGACCGGAACCTCGGGCTCTTCCTCACCGTCTACGCCCCCTACAGCGAGGGGCCGACGTTCGTCCACCGCGCGTACCAGGGGGGTGGCTGGGACGCCGTGAACGACCTCTACGTCCGACCGCCCAAATCGAGCGAACAGCTGATTCACCCCAGCGACTACCCGGAGGACCGCCCGGTGCGGGTCGTCGTTCCGGACCGCTCGACGGCAGCGTTCGAGCGGGCGACGCCGACCACCGTCGGCGAGGCGACGCTGTTCGCGATGCTCTGGCAGCAGCGCGCCATCGACCGCGAGTCGCTCACCGAGAACCCCGGCCCGTACTCGGCGTACAACTACGAGAGCACCCCCAGCGCGGGTTGGGCGGGCGATAAACTGGTGCCGTATCTCGGCGAGGAGGGCGACGGCTACGTCTGGAAACTCCGTTGGGAGACCAAACGCGACGCCCGGCAGTTCGCCCGCGCGTTTCGGGGGATACTCACGAACTCACTCAACGCGACCGCCGAGGGTGAGGGCGTCTACCGCGTTCCCGACGGTCCCTACGAGGACGTCTTCCGCGTGACCCGAGACGGCAGAACGGTCCGCATCGTGAACGCCCCGACCATCGAGGCGCTGGACGAGATCCGGAAGGGGACGTAACTCACCCGCCGCCGTCGTCGTTGCCGCCGGCACGTGCTCGCTACTGGGTTTCTCGAACGTCGGCACTCTCCCGATCAGCGACGGTGTCGACGATAACGCTTAACTACTCGGTGGTATCACTCAGTTATATGGCGTTCGAGGGCTTCACCGACGCGAGCGAGGCACAGGTTACGCGCGCAATCGCCGACGAGTGGCACGACGAGTTCATGGCGTTCACCGACAGCGAGGTGGTCGTCGTGGGTGGCGGCCCCTCGGGACTCGTCGCTGCGAAGGAACTCGCCGAACGCGGCGTCGACGTCACCGTCGTCGAGAAGAACAACTACCTCGGCGGGGGGTTCTGGCTGGGCGGTTTCCTGATGAACAAACTCACCGTCCGCGACCCGGCCCAGGAAGTACTCGATGAACTCGGGGTTCCACACGTGGAGAGCGACCAAGCCGAGGGACTCCACGTCGCCACCGCGCCCCACGCGAGTTCCGCACTGATCAAAGCCGCCTGCGACGCCGGCGCACACATCCAGAACATGACGGAGTTCACCGACGTCGTCGTCCGCGAGGACCACGAGGTCGCGGGCATCGTGCTGAACTGGACGCCGGTCCACTCGCTGCCCCGCGAACTCACCTGCGTCGACCCCGTCGCCGTCGAGGCCGACCTCGTCATCGACGCCACGGGCCACGAGGCTGTCGTCGTCTCGAAACTCCACGAGCGCGGCGTTATCGACGCGCCCGGTATCGAGGAGACCGGCGACGCGGGCATGGACAGCTCCGCGGAGGGCGAGTACGGCGCGCCGGGCCACGACTCGCCAGGTCACGACTCCATGTGGGTGGGGGAGAGCGAGGACGCAGTGGTCGAGAAGACCGGCAAAGTCCACGAGGGCTTGATCACCACGGGCCTCGCGACGGCGACGACCCACGGCCTGACCCGGATGGGACCGACGTTCGGCGCCATGCTGCTCTCGGGGAAGCGTGCCGCTCAGGTTGCCATCGACGAAATCGGCCACGAGGCGCCGAAGGTGGGGATGCCGGGCACGCAGCCCGGTCCGGCGGACGATTAATGGCCCGCCCGGTCGCGCTCACCGTCGCTGGCTCTGACAGCGGCGGCGGTGCCGGCGTGCAGGCCGACCTGAAAACCATCGAGGCCCGTGGCGCGTTCGGCACCTCGGCGATCACTGCACTGACCGCCCAGAACACCACGGGGGTCCGAGCCAGCCGCCGCACCGACCCAGCGATGGTCCGCGAGCAGATCCGCGCAGTCACCGAGGATCTGGGCGTCGACGCCGGCAAAACCGGGATGCTCGCCGACAGCGAAGTCGCCGCCGTCGCGGCAGCGGAACTTGCTGGTGCCGAGTTCCCGGTCGTCGTTGACCCCGTCACCGTCGCCCAGACCGGCGACCGACTGCTCTCGGAGGCCGGCGAATCAGTGCTGCGAGACGATCTCGTCCCCCTCGCGACGCTGGTGACGCCGAACGCCCCGGAGGCCGAACTGCTCACCGGGATATCGGTCGAGACGCCCGCCGACGCCCGCGAGGCCGGCGAGGCGCTGGTCGATCTGGGGGCCGACGCCGCACTCGTCACTGGCGGCCACCTCGGCGGCGAGGCGGTCGTCGACGTGTTCGTCGGCGACGAAACCCGGGAGTTCCGCGCGCCACGCGTCCCAGACGCGAACAGCCACGGGAGTGGCTGCACCCTCTCGGCCGCGATCACGGCCGACCTCGCGCACGGAGTCGACCTCCTCGAGGCCGTCGAGAACGCGGAGGCTTTGCTGGCCCGGGCAGTCGTGCACGGCCACGATCTCGGGGCGGGAAACGGCCCTGTCCACCATCTGGCGGGCCTCCGGGCACGCGCCGACGCCCCGCGCGCGCTCCTGGCAGTGCGCGAGACGATCCGTGCACTGGAGCGCCCCGAAATCGCGCCACTGATACCGGAAGTGGGGACGACCGTCGCCGTCGCCACCCCGACGGCGACAACGCCCGCGGACGTGGCGGCCTGCGAAGGTCGACTGACCCGCGTCCCCGAGGGAGTGCGCGCCCCGGGGGGTGCCGCGATGGGGGCGTCCAGCCACGTCGCGCGACTTCTCCTCGGCGCGCGCGAACACGACTCCTCGGTCTCGGCAGCCTGCAACGTCCGAGCGAGCGACGCGGTCCAGGCTGCGCTGGCGGACCAGTTAACGGTCGCGACGGTCGACCGGACCGCGGAGCCACCCGACGTCGACGGCACGATGGACTGGGTGGCGGAACGCGTGCTCACCAGACGTGACGGCGACGCCCCCGACGCTATCGTCGACGACGGCGCCCACGGGAAGGAACCGATGGGCCGCCTGCTCGCCGCCGACGCGGTCACGCTGCGCGAACGTCTGCTGTCGCTGGCCGACACAGTCGCGTAGCCCCGTCCGGCTCAGATCACGGCTCGGACCGCGAGCAGGACCCCGATCCCGCCGACCAACGCGGCCAGCAGACTTCCTGTTTTGCGGGTGAGGAGGACGACCACTGCACCGGCGAGCCACGCGCTCGGGCCGCCAGCGACCAGTTCCGGGCCGACGATGGCGACGACGACGGCGCCCGGCAGTACCGAGAGTCCGGCGTCGACGCGCTCGGACGGTTCGACGTGGCCCAGCAGCCAGAGGCCGCCGGCTTTCGTGAGATACGTCAGCACCGCCATCGCGACGATGACGCCGACGACCACCGGGTCGAGATCAGCGACCGACACGGATCACCTCCACGAGGCTGCCGGCGATGCCGCCGGCGAGGATGTACCACCGGCCCGGGAGCACGTCGGCAGTTACGACGGCGACGAGGAACGCGACGGCCCACGGCAGCAGCGTCGACTTCCCCTCCCAGAGTTCGGTGGCGATGGCGAGGAAGATAGCCGGGAGCACGAAGTCGAGGCCGTACTGGCTCGGGTCGCCGATGGCGGCGCCGACGCTCGCGCCGACGACCGTCGCGCCGACCCAGAACAGCCAGACGGCGACGCCGCTACCGAGCATGAACGCGCCGCGACCGCTCCCCTCGGTGAGGTCGCCCATCGCCAGCGCCCACGTCTCGTCGATGAGGAAGAACATGCTGCCGTAGGCTTCCCGGAGGCCGAGGCGGGCGAACCACGGGCGGAGCGACGCGCCCATCAGCACGTAGCGGGCGTTGACCACCGCCGTCGTCGTCAGGACGGCCACGACCGGGATGGGGTCGGCCCAGAGTTCGACGGCGATGAGTTGGGCCGCGCCCGCGAACACGGTGGCGCTCATGAGCGTGGCCTCCGCCGTGCTCAGTCCGGACTGTCTGGCGACCACCCCGAAGACGAGGCCGTAGCCGCCGACGCCGGCCGCGACTGGGAGACAGCGCAGGAACCCCTCGCGGGCGCCCGCCGCGGTGAACGTGACCGCCTCCCGGTCGTCGGTGTCGCTCGTCATCGCGTGGCCGTTCTCTCTGGGGTGCCCTAAGCCCTCGGAGATCCACCGCGCTTGCCGCGGTTTCGACGCCGACTGCGCCCGTCGACCGACTCGACGCTTCCCCCATGTCGCTTCGGCCGGGGTTGATGTGGCTCGCCGTCCATTCATCGGTATGACCGACAGCTCGCAGCGACAGTTCACGCTCGACTACGCTCCCGGCGAGATTCGGTTCGGCCGCGGCGCCGTCGCCGATCTCGGTAATCTGCTCGCCGCCCGGGGCCTCGCTTCTGCGCTCGTGGTCACCGGCGAGAACGTCGGCGCCAATCCCGACGTGATGGATCCGGTCGAGGATGGACTCGGCGACGCAGTTGCCGGCGTGTTCGACCGAACCACCCCAGCCAAAACGCTCGGTGCGGCGCTCGAGGCCGCCGAACGAGTGCGCGAGGGGGGAATCGAAGCCATCGTCGCCGTCGGCAGCGG
>Ga0136556_1001059_pt1 | contig 14490 bp, 15 predicted proteins | sample AntRauTorckE6831_FD_104780 | JGI IMG/M metagenome (GOLD analysis project Ga0136556, IMG submission 104780) | Saline lake microbial communities from Rauer Islands, Antarctica - Metagenome Torckler E6 #831 | ecosystem: Environmental > Aquatic > Non-marine Saline and Alkaline > Saline | place... | reverse complement strand
TTTAATTAATTTCGCTAAGAGTTTTTTGTATTGCATCGTAATCCGGTTGATTGCCGGAATCATCTAAAACCTCAGCATAAGCAACTTCTCCATCTTTATTAATGACAAATGCAGCACGCTTTGAAACACCCTTCATTCCAAAATAATCTTCGTAAAGCACTCCATAATTCTCCGATACCTCTTTGTTGAAATCACTTAGTAATGTAAAGTTAAGATTTTCTGTTTTTTTAAATTCTTTGAGGGTAAAAAAACTGTCAACACTTATACCTATAATCTTAGCGTCCAATGAATTATAGAGTTTCATGTTATCACGCATAGTGCACATTTCAACGGTACATGTTGAAGTAAACGCTAAAGGAAAAAATAGCAGCACAATGTTCTTTTCTCCAATATAATCTGATAGCGTAATTTTTTCGCCTTCTGTGTTTTGCAATGTGAAATCAGGAGCTTCCTGGCCAGTTTTTATATCCATTAAAGTTTGATTTTATTTGAATGATTAGATTTAATCTGTAAATGCGTTAGCATAATGCTTTTCTACAACAAGGTAACCGCAAAATGTAATAATAACACCTAAAGCCAAACACGTTTGCCAAATGAGTGCATAACCGGGAATAATTGTATATAGTAAAAAAGAAACCACAAATAATGCTGATCCTACTGCTAATGTTCCATAAACAGGGTCTTGATAACTGTATATGCCGTACATCATTAAAGCTACAATAGCCGCTCCGCCCTGGTATATATTTAACAGCCAAAATTTTAAAACAATGGTGTCATATACCAGCAGATACGAAATAATTATTACCAATGGAAGTGTACCATAGATGAGCGGAAACCTGGAAAATTCAGGTTTCGATTCCCTTATAAATAATAATAGCGAGCTTAGTACAAAAGCGATACAAAAGATATGGCACCATTCAATAAGCAGATTGGCAATAAAATTAGCGGTACCCTCTGTTATAATTGTACGTAAGGCTGCAGAAAGTTCAGCAATAGTAAAAAGACCAGATGCGAAAAAGAGGCCAAGAAATTTCAATCTTTCTGTATCGCGGTGCAGATATAAGGAAACACCTGTGGCAAATAAACCGGTTAATGCAAGTGTTAAAGATTCCCACAGCATATCATTCAACTATTCTCTGACTGATGATTTTGCTGCGACTGCTTTTGTTCAATCTTACGTTTATTTTGTTTTTCATTGTTATAAATCATCACCAAATCAGCTATTTTTTTAAGCTGGTCATGGTCAAATCGAATCATACGCTTGGCAAAATCATACAATAAATAAACTTGATTATTGTCATAAATTTCAGTCTCCCATTCAATTAGGGATATATTTTTTATAGTATTTACTACCCCTGCCCTGTGTTTTGATAACTTGCTTAAAAGTTTTTGAATATCCGCCATTTTCTCTTCATCCGGTTCAAATGATTCCTCAAAATGAGTGAAATCATCTACATGGGTAGGCCGCGGATTATTTACAGCCTGTTTTAAAATGGGACGATAATATGAAAGCTGGGCGTGATCTACTAGCAGCAACATTTCAGCAATGGAATGGCCGCCGGGTGGGCTTTCGTCGTAAGGCACTTCATCAATAACATATTTGAGGGCTTCAGCTTCATCCTGCAGGTAGGTAGCATCTTCAATAAGCTGATTAAGCTGTTCCTGCGAAATTTCTTTATTCATAATGATGTTTATCAGCCCATTTTGAATCAGCTTCGGCACTATCACTTTCTCGTTGGCGCTCAAGCATTTCTACCAGGGAAAGCCCGGAATTGAATTCGCGATCTCGGTCGCGTACGGAGTGAATATTATTTTCTTCCTGGAAATCCCAGAATTGACCAAATTGGCTGTTTTTATACTTTCGCAGAAAATCAAGGCGTTCCTGAAGGTCTTCTTTGGGAACCAGTAGCCGTTCTTTGTCATAAACGGCCTCTTCCCGGGATTCAAACACGATATCGTAGTCTTTACTCATCACAATGGCTTCTTCGGGACAAACATCTTCGCAATAACCGCAGTAGATGCAACGCAGCATATTAATTTCAAAAAAGTCAGGATACCGTTCTTTAGGATCATCGGCATCTTCATTGGCCTGCATACTGATTGCCAACGGCGGACATGCCCGAGCGCAAAGCCCGCAGGCAACGCATCGTTCTTCACCATCATCTTCGACCAAAACAGGCCGCCCTCTAAAAATTGCAGGCGGGTCCCATTTTTCCTCGGGGTAGCTCATAGTTACCGTTGGCGAAAATATCTGTTTAAATGAATACCAGAGTGCTTTAAAAATTTCGGGCAAATAGAGGTTTTCCAAAAAAGTAAACGTTCGCTCGCGATCATAATTTCTGTTTAGCGCGTTTGCCCTGGGTTCTTCTAAATTTGTAGGCTGAGGCATTTAATTTATTTTAAAACGTTTAACCGATTTATCGGCCTAAAAATAACTTATTCATGGATACGCATCAAAAGAAAATTGTTATTTCTGGCGAAATACCATAGTAATGGGAACGCCTTTAAATTCATATTCTTCTCGTATTTTCTTCTCCAAAAAACGTCTGTAATTGGGCGGAAGTTCCGAGGGTGTATTCATAAAAAATTTAAAGACCGGTGGATTTGCTTTAACCTGTGTAGCATATTTTATTTTCAATGCTCGTCCCCTTTTCATTGGCAGGGGGCGTTCTTTCATCACTTCTTGCAGAAAATCATTAAAAGTTGAGGTAGTTATCTGCTTTTTACGCTGCTCAAGAACTATATCAGCAACATCAATAACGCGGTGGATGCGTTGCCTGTTTAGTGCTGAAGCAGAGACGATAGGTATCCAGCGCATAGCAGGAATACGTTCATAGACATATTCCTCAAATTCTTTAAAAAGGTTTGTATCCTTTTCCGGTACCAAATCCCACTTATTAAGCACCAATACAATGCCTTTATTATATCTTGCAGCCTCTTGCAGTATATGTTTGTCTTGCTTTTCAAAGCCCTGCATAGCATCAATCATTAATATGGCAACATCGCACTCGCGCAACGCTCTATCTGTTCGGACGGTGCTGTAAAACTCCACGTTTTCTTTTACATTTTTCTTTTTCCGAAGTCCGGCCGTATCAATGAGTATATATTCCCGTTCATCATATAAAAGTTTGCTGTTTAATGAATCGCGCGTCGTTCCCGGGATATCGGTTACAATACAGCGATCGTCCTCAAGCAGTGCATTTACAAAACTGCTTTTACCCACGTTGGGCCTGCCGATTATAGCCAGTTTGGGAACATCTGACTTTTCGGCTCTTTCAGGATCAGGCAAGAAGTCAGTTATTTGGTCTAACAACTCTCCGGTACCCGTTCCGCTTATGGCCGATACCGGAAAGAGTTCCTCAAACCCCAGTGCATAAAATTCGGTTGCGTTTAATTTTCGTTCTTCATTATCACATTTATTGGCCACCAGCAGAATGGGCTTATCCTGTTGGCGCAATAAAGTAGCTACCGATTGGTCTAAGCTCGTAATTCCGGCTTCAACATCAACAACAAATAAAATAATATCTGATTCTTGAATGGCAATATGAATCTGCTCACGAACACCCGATACCATCACCCCGGATTCCTCGGGCAGGTAGCCGCCGGTGTCAATAACGGTAAAATCATGGCCGTTCCAGAACGATTCGCCATAATGACGATCACGGGTTACCCCGTACTGATCATCAACAATAGCTTTTCTACTGCCAATTAAACGATTAAAGATGGTTGATTTACCCACATTGGGGCGCCCAACGATTGATACTACAGGAAGCATGTTGGCAATATTCTTGTTACATTATTTATTATTGAAAGACGCTTAAAATAACGAATTATATTTTTAAAGAAGAACATTTCTTAGCATGCTGGAAACCTTTTTCAATACCTTTGGATTTTTTGGGGCGATTCTCATCGCTTTCCTTATTTTCGCCATTTTTATTTTTTGGGTAGCCGGTATAGCGGGTATAGTGTATTTGACCGAATCAAAGGAAAAAACTATCAAAATGGTGCTTTGCGTTATATTCCCCCCCTACCCTTTTTTCTGGATCTTCTACGACATTTATCGGGAACGCGAAATGATGAAAGAAAACGATTAAATGCATACCAATGATACGAAAGCCGATGCTCTGCCCTTCCAGAAATCGTCAGAAGAATATTTTTCCCGCGGTAGCAGGCGCAGCATTGGATTAATTTACTGTTGAGTGTGGACCTAACCGCCTGTAGAAATAGAAAAAATTAAACGGGCTGATTCATTAAATATAATTGGGCATTAAGTTTATCGGCTGCGTGCATATTAAAAATGCATCTTTCCTAAAAATTCTCTTTTTTCTAATCGATTCGCTCCTATATATTAGAGCCTTTATAATCAGCTACATTTTAAAGAACGGCAACTGCTACATTTATGCTTAATGAACCCTCATTTGTACCGCGTGAAACAGGCTGGATTGAAGTGGTGTGCGGGGGCATGTTCAGCGGTAAAACCGAGGAGCTTATCCGACGAGCCAGGCGAGCACATATTGCAGGGCAAGAGATTGTTATTGTTAAACCGGCTGTAGATAACAGATACAGCGAAGAAGAAATTATTTCTCACAACGAGAATGCGTTACCCAGCATTGTTGTAGATACGGCTGATCAAATTATATTACTAACAGGCAACTCAAAAGTGGTGTGTATTGATGAAGCACAATTCTTTGACAGCCGGTTGATTGAAGTAGCAAATACCCTGGCCAATGACGGTAAACGGGTAATCATTGCAGGACTTGACATGGATTTTGAGGGTCAACCATTTGAGCCCATGCCCCAGCTTTTGGCCATTGCTGAATTTATCACCAAATTGCACGCTATTTGTTCGGAAAGTGGGCAAATAGCGAACTATTCGCAACGTGTGGTAGAAAATACCGATCGCGTTCTGGTGGGTGAGAGCGAAGCATATGAACCGAGGGCGCGGCACTGTTTTCGGCCTCCTGTTGATGAAAGACGAGGAAAAATTATGGGATCATTCAACAAAAACAAAGATACCGTTAAAAAGCAAAAAGGCGCTTCATGATAGATATTTTTCGGGGAATAATCGGTATGCTGGCAATCATTCTGCTGGCTTATTTATTTAGCAACGATAAAAAGAATGTAAACTGGAGAATGGTGGGAATTGGGCTGGCTATTCAGTTTGTGCTTGCTGTTTTTATTTTGAAGGGTCGGGATATGGCCGAATTTTGGAGCCCGTTGGGATGGCCCAAAGCATTTTTTAGCTGGGTATCATCGTTTTTTGTGATTGTACTTGATTTTACCACAGAGGGCGCAAAATTTATTTTTGGAGATTTAGCTAAAAGCCCTGGCGTTGAAGGCAGCATGGGCAACTTTTTTGCATTTCAGGTGTTGCCGACTATCATCTTCTTTGCTTCTGTTACTGCCATCTTATATCACTACGGAATATTGCAGCGAGTGGTAAAGTTTATGGCTAAAGGCATGCAGAAACTTTTGGGCACTTCAGGTGCAGAGTCGCTATCGGTAATATCCAATATATTTGTAGGACAGACGGAAGCCCCGCTTGTTGTAGAACCCTACATCAAAAAGATGACAAAGTCTGAACTGCTGGCGGTAATGACCGGCGGTATGGCTACTATTGCGGGTGGAGTACTGGCGGCGTACGTGCAAATGCTTGGAAACTCCTATGCTCAGGCGCAGGGCGTTTCGCTTGATGTTGGGCGATTGATGTTTGCCGAGCAACTGCTTGGCGCAAGCCTGATGGCAGCCCCGGCGGCGCTTGTCATTGCAAAAATACTATATCCCGAGACAAAGGAACCGGTAACAAAGGGTACGGTAAAAATGAGCATCGAAAAAACGAATGCAAATGGAATAGATGCGGCCGCAAGCGGCGCCGCAACGGGGCTAAAACTCGCTGCAAATGTAGGCGCTATGCTATTGGCATTCATTGCTTTACTGGCAATGGGAAATTATTTTTTAGAAGCAATTGGCGGTTATACCGGAATCAACAGCCTGATACCCGGAGGGCCTTTAAGAATTGAAACTATTTTGGGATGGGTGTTGGCACCCATTGCTTATATTGTGGGGGTTCCCTGGGTTGATGCTGTAAATATGGGATCATTATTAGGTACCAAGGTAGTGCTGAACGAATTCGTGGCCTATTTACAGCTTTCAGAGCTGGTTGCCAACGATGCTCTTTCGCCCAAAACAATAACAATGGCTACCTTTGCCCTTTGCGGCTTTGCCAATTTTTCATCCATTGCTATACAAATTGGAGGTATTGGCGGTTTGGCGCCCAGCAGAAAATCAGAGTTAGCAGAATTCGGAATAAAGGCTGTTTTTGCCGGCAGTCTGGCTAATTTAATGACAGCAACTATTGCCGGTATGTTGTTTTAACTATAATGGAAAAATAATGCGGCTTTTAATTTTCTTCACAACTACAATATTTTTTTTGTTGCTTAGCGGGTGTGATGGTGGCAGTACCGAAGATGATAAAAGTGTCCGCCTTGCGCGGGTGGGGTCAAGTTATTTGACATTGGAGGAGGCCCGAACAAATATACCTGCCTTTTTGCTAACGCAAGACAGCATCCGGTCGCTGCAAAATTATCGCGAAAAGTGGGTACGCGAGCAGTTGCTATTGCTTGAAGCTCGGAACCTTCAACTCTCTCAACAAAAGCAAGTACAGCAACGTCTTGACAATGCGCGGAAAGAAATTTTGACGAATGCCTTAAGAGATGCCGTTATAGCAGAATTCACCAAAAATGTAACGATCTCAAACCAGGAAATGCTGAATTATTATAATAAATATAAAGAGCAATTGGTTTTGCCTGAAAGATATGTGCAATTTCGGCACCTCGAAACTTCCTCACTCAGCAGTGCGCGAATCGCACGACAGGAGCTACAAGCTAACGTTTCATGGCCGGAGATAGCGCGCAAATACAGCCAAAATTCGGAGCAGAAGATCCTGGAAGCCCGAAAGTTCTGGCCTCAGTCAGCGGTACTGAATAATGAGCCGCAGATGAAAAGATACATTGCAACCCTTGATTCAGGCGCTATTTCTCCGATTCAGCGTGAGAACAGCCTCTATCATTTTGTACAGCTTATCGACTCTAAAGCAAAGGGAGATTATTCTGAACTGCAGTGGTTTACCGAAGTAATTAAAGAGTGGTTGCTTAATGAAAAACAGCGCAAACATTATAATGCATACGTTAAAAATCTTTATCTTAACGCAAAAGAGGATAATGAAATAGACCTTTTCAACGTTCTATCAACTGATACTGTAAATCTTGAAAAAACCGAAACAAATCAACAGAATGAATAAATTTTACCCCTTTCTTTTCGTACTTTCGCTACTCTTATCATTTAATACACCGGCGACTGCACAAAATAATGAAACAAGCACTTCATTAGATCAAATTGTGGCGGTGGTTAACGATCATATTATTATAAAATCGGAAGTTGATCAGCGGGTACGCGAATATATGTTTCAATTGCAACAGCAAAACAACAATCAGCCCCCTCCTTTTAATAAAGAAATATGGTACACCGTTCTGCAGGATATCGTGCAAAATTATGTTCTGTTAGACCAAGCCAAAGTTGATTCGATAGAGGTAAGCGATACGCAGGTAGATCAGGCCATTGACCAGCGATTAAGTCAAATTGTTCAACAAATAGGCAGCGAACAAGCGCTGGAAGAACGGATGGATAAAAGTATTATTCAAATACGGGCTGATCTTCGCGAACAGTACCGGGAGGAATTAATTGTACAACAATACCGTCAGCAAAAGAGCAGTTCAATCCAGATTACCCGGCCTGAGGTAGAAGAGTTTTTCGAGAACATTCCTGCCGATTCTCTTCCCACAATACCCGAACAGGTGGCTATTTCGCAGATAGTAGCGGTCACTGCTCCTCAACAAAAAGCTCGAAAAGAAGCACGGCAATTAGCCGAACAACTGCGGGATTCTCTTATTAACCATGGAAAAGCAATTGAAGAACTGGCAAAAAAATATAGCGAGGGGCCTTCCGGGCCTGACGGCGGAGAGCTTGGAATGCTGCCGCTTAGTGATTTAGTATCTGAATATTCGGCTGCCGCCGCTGCTTTAAAACCCGGGGAGATATCAAAGGTGGTGGAAACTTCTTTTGGATTTCACGTGATACGCTTAAATAAGCGACAGGGTGATAAAATTGACACCAATCACATTCTTATTACTATTGATGAAGAACGTTATGATGATGAATCTGCTATTGAGAAACTAAACCAGATGCGCGACAGTGTGCTTATCAATAAAGATGTCACCTTTTCTCAACTGGCCCGCGATAAATCGGAGGATCCGAACACGGCGCCCCAAGGCGGACGCATTTTAAACCCGCGGACAGGTGAACGCCTGCTTGCCATTGAACAGCTTGATCCTGCTCTGTATCGCATTGTACTGCTTCTTGATGAAGAGGGGCAAATTTCTGAGCCTAAGCCGTTTAATATCGGTACGGAAAACAACAAAAAAAGAGCGTTCCGTATTATCCGGTTAGACGAGCTTGTTCCTGAGCACAAAGCCAACCTTAAACAAGATTACCAACGTATTAAAGGGTTTGCGTTACAGCAAAAGCAATACCGTATTTTGCAGGATTGGATAAGTGAGCTTAAGGAAGAAGTGTATATTGAGTATAAAATTCCTATGCCCGAACAGTTTTCTCAGCTCCAAAATTAATTTAATATGAGTAGTGTTCCTCAGCAACCCGAGAAGGCTGTCGATTTTTTTCAAGCGTCCATTTCCAGCATCAAACAGCAGGTAGCTAAAAAGGTGGTTGGACAAAAAGATATCATCGATCAGCTTTTGATCTGTCTTTTTGCGCGCGGCCACTGCGTACTTATCGGTGTTCCGGGTCTGGCAAAAACACTGATGGTACAATCCGTTGCACGGGCGCTTAATTTAACGTTTAACCGCATTCAGTTCACCCCGGATTTAATGCCCGGTGATATTACCGGTACAGAAATTATTGAGGATGACCGGGAAACGGGCGGAAAATCTTTCAAGTTTATAAAAGGTCCTGTTTTCGCCAATATTTTGCTCGCGGATGAAATTAACCGTACGCCCCCAAAAACGCAGGCCGCACTGCTCGAAGGCATGCAGGAGTATCACATCACAACAGCCGGTAAAACCTATCATTTGGATCCGCCCTTTTTTGTACTGGCCACGCAAAACCCTATCGAGCAGGAAGGTACCTATCCCCTGCCCGAAGCTCAGTTAGACCGCTTTATGTTTAATCTTTGGCTCGATTACCCATCCGTAGATGAAGAGATGGATATTGTTAGTCAGACAACCTCCGCCGGAGAAGAGGTAATAGAACCGGTGTTGGATAAGCAGCAGATTTTAGAGCTTCAGCAGCTGGTAAGAGAAGTGCCGGTGCCGGAAAGTGTGTTATCGTATGCTGTTCGGTTAACCACCATGACGCGTCCCGGTTCAAGCCTGGCACCTGATTTCATTAATAAGTATATGAGCTGGGGAGCGGGACCAAGAGCTTCGCAATACCTTATTTTAGGCGGCAAAGCCCGCGCTCTGAGTCGGGGCCGCTTTAATGTAACGGAAGAGGATATCAAAGCCCTTGCAAAGCCCGTACTTCGCCATCGAATAGTAAATAATTATACGGCCGAAGCAGAAGGATTAACACGGATAAAGATTATTGAGCGGTTGATAGATCAACACTAATTAATTTCTGTATTGTGGATGTAGTATTTAAAGGATTTCAATCCACTTTGCCTGTTTGGCTGCTGCTTGCATTTTTCGTTGCGTCTGTATGCCTTGCCTGGTGGTCGTATAAAAATATCAGCATTGCCCGCTTTTACCGGTATTTACTGATATCACTGCGAAGTATCGTGTTCTTTATTCTTTTGATTCTTTTAGCCGCACCTTTCTTTACACGCGTAACAACATCATTAGAAAGGCCTGAGATCCTTGTTTTTTTTGATAATTCGGCAAGTACCGCCATTCAAAAAGGAACGTATGATGGTGCTGAAGCGTACCGTAATTTGCTGAACAGTTTAGCGTTTGAGAATCAAGAGGATATCCAATTCTCTTATTTTACGGTTGATGACAGCGTGCGCAACCAAACCGCTGACAGCCTTAAAATGCAAGGAACTACTACGAATCTTTCAACTATTTTCAACACCCTTCGAAGCCATGAAAATGTTCGTACAGCAGTGCTTATTTCCGACGGCATTTATACGCAAGGCAGAAATCCGCTCTACCAGATCACTTCTTCAGATATTCCCATTCAAACCATTGCGCTGGGTGATACAAGCAGCCAAAAAGATATCTTTATAAAAAATATAGTCGCTAATAATACGGGCTATTTGAACACCGCTCAGCCTGTTGAAGTTACGGTGGTGCAAAACGGCTTTAGCGGGCAAAACTTTCGAGTGCAATTGGAAAAAGACGGTAACGTATTGGAAACCAAGACACTCTCGTTGGACGAAAATTCTGCATCTGAGACGGTACGTTTTGACATCAAACACAAGCAAACCGGCCTGCAGCAGTTTGAGATTGTTATCCCCACCCTTAAAGAAGAATGGACTCCAAAAAATAACAAACAATCATTTTCTATTGACGTGCTGGATAATAAACAGCGTATCCTTTCCTTGGCTTTTGAGATTCATCCTGATGTTCGATTGATTCGGTCACTTTTAGCGCAAGACAAAAACACTGCGCTTTATTCGCGCACCTGGCTGGGTAATGACCGGTTTATTGAAGGTCCCCCAGACTTTGGAGCAGATTCACTGGACCTCATTATTTTGCACGGATACCCGCAAACCGGTTTGTCCCGGCAAACAAAAGAGAATGTAGCCCGATATCTCAAAGAAGTGCCTTCGATAATAATGGCTACCCCGCAAATAAGTTATTTGCAGTTACAATCTGATGTCGATACTCCCTTTCCTGTTGCAACCACAAACGGTACGACTCCCAACAAGGTAACTCCTGCGCCATCGGTCCAGCCCAATGCTCATCCCATAATGGACTTGCCCGAACTTTCTGATACCAGGCTATCGGCGCTCTTTGCACCCACTCAGGGTATCACTTTGGCACCGGGCGCTGAGATGCTTTTTGAGAGTCGTTTTCAGGGTAATCTCACATCTGCTCCTCTGGTAGCTATACAACAGACAGGCAATCTGCGGCGTGCACAAATAACGGCTTTTGGTTGGTACAAAATAAGGCAAAGCTCTCAGGAGAATGCCAGGGATTTTGTTGAACAATTATTGCTGAATACGGTTAGCTGGACAGCGACCAAACCGGATACCAGAAATCTAACCATCACCCCTTCTCAAAAAACATTCGAAAATTCAGATACCATCATTCTCAATGGTTTTCTAATAGATGAACGCGGCCAAAAGGAGTCGGAAGCACAAATTGAAATTCAACTTTCAGGAGAAAATATCGGTTCAAATAATTATTCCATGCAATCTTTGGGAGAAGGACAATACAGCTTGGCTATAAATCCTTTACCAGAGGGTGTTTATACTTTCAATGCCGTTGCAAAAAAGGGTGACCGTACCATCGGCAGGCACAAAGGGCAATTTGCCGTAACGACGTCTAATGAGGAGTTCATTAATACAAAACGGAATGATGAGCTGCTGCGAGGGCTTGCACAAAAAACGGGAGGTATTTTTTACGAAGCAGATCAGGCAAAAGAATTGTGGAAAGACTTGGAGCAAAAAAAAATGCTGACGGAAATAGAAAGAGTCAATGAAACTCTTTTCTATCCCAATCAGCATCTATTCTGGTTTATTATTGTTATTCTATTATTAGGGACAGAATGGGGCATCAGAAAATATCTTTCCCTGCCTTGACAGTATTCAGGAGGCAATGGCAGTAAAATCTGCCTCGTGCCTACGTTTCTTGCATACTTCAAAAATGCTTAACTGTCTTCCTCTCCGCTCATTTCTTTTGTAAACACCAATTGGCCGGAACCACCTGAAGAGGATAAAACGAGCTGATTTTCTCCCTTTATCTGGAACGAATTGGCGGAAGTAAGTGCATCTAAATAGCCGTTAGATTTAGACTCACAATCCAACTTGGTGGCAGAAACGTTGTTCATAGAGACTGTTCCTCCCTCCTGCTGAGCAGAATAAGTGCCTGCAAAGCGATTGCAATTAGCAAGTCCGGCTACGGTGCCGTCCGTATTAAAGCTTATGGTATGCACATCTCTCATTTGAGAAGGAATTTCATTTCCGTTCATGGCCGTTATCTTCCAATCACCCTGCAGGCTTGCAGGATTGGTTGATATTGATTCTCCACTTTTGCAAGCAGAAAAACCAACCATAAACAAACCAACTAACAGTAGGTGAAAATACTTTTTCATAATATGGATATTTAAATTAATGTTAAGCAAATCTTTGGTATCTCAAGGTTTCTAATACAATCTTTCAAAATTTGTTCCAATGTAAAATTGAATCGATTTGCTATTTGGCAATTTATTGATTTTCAAAAAAACAGAATCTTTTACCCTATCAAAAAAGGTCATTCAGTTTCTCAAAAAACAAGATGATGCATAGTAGCATATCTGAAATATCAGATAGTTCGGTATAAATTATATTGCTCAATAAAACGGAGCACCGCCGGGGGAACCAGATAATCAAAGGACTCCTTTCTACTTATTTTATGGCGTATTTGTGTTGATGAAACAGATACAGGGGTATGATCAACAAACCGGACTTGTTCCAATAACTTCGGAGGTAGTTCATCACTTTCTTCTATCTGTCGGGCAGCTACCAATAATTTGCAATGGGATATAATTTCTTCCCAGCGGTGCCAGCTTGTAAATGATTGGAGTGAATCCTGGCCAATGCAAACATAAAACGAATAATCGGGAAATTTTTGTTTTAGATATAACACAGTGCGGATAGTGTAGGAGGGTTTGAGCAGGCGTTGCTCAAGGTCGCTTATAATAATATTATCTATGGGTTCAAAAGCAATTTCAAGCATTTTCAGACGCTGCCTGTAGGACGCATCACTATTTTCATCCTTATGGGGCGGGGCAGAATTAAGAAATACCCACAGTGAATCGATGTATTCACTTTTAAGAAATGATTTTGCGATAGATAGGTGTCCATTATGCACCGGATCAAAGGTGCCGCCAAAAATGCCTATAGTTTTGCCGGAAGCAGCCATTATTTTTGATCGGCAGAGGTTGTTTGATCATCTTCTACCACCGGTGTTAAATCTGCAAGAGCAGATCGCGCATCATCAACATTGGCTTCAGCCCGCTGCCGGTTCCTGCCCTCCGGAAATAATTGTATATATTTTTCATAACTTTCAACAGCTTTCTCATAGCGTTCGCGCTGCTTGGAGGTCACACTCTTTTGGGCATATACAACATGGGCAGCAATTTCATCGACAAGGGCACGCTCAGCCCACGAGGTTTCCGGAAATTGTTCGATAATCAAATCATAATAAATAATTGCGGCTTCGTATTGCAGCGTGCGCATATAAAGCTCGGCAGAGTGGTAGTGCTTTTTGGCCAATTTGCTGCGCATCTGTGATAAGTATTCGGCTGCCTGTTCAGATTTTTCTGAATCAGGATATCGCGAGATAAATATTCTGAACTTTTCTATAGCCTGCTTAGTGTACTTTTGATCTATTCTGTATCGCGGGCTTAATTTATAATAACTGAGCGCTTCTTTATAAGCTGCTGTTTGGCGTTTAGGCGCGCGTGGATACAATGAAATAAATCGTTCATAGCCGTTGGCCGCTAATAAATACTGACTATTTTCAAAATACGATTCAGCTGCATAAAAATAGGAACTTTGCGCATAATCAGTTCCTCGTCCGATATTGATAACAGTTTCAAACGCCTTTGCAGCATCCGTATAATTTTCGTTCTGGTATAGCCGCAACCCTTTTTTGTAAGCGACATCAATGGTATCGCCGGGGCGAATTAGATTATCATTTTTACATCCGGCGTATAAAATGGTGGTAATTAATGCGCACAATATCCATTTCCATGAAAGTTGCTTAATTTGCATAGATAAACTCAATATTCTCGGTTTTTAAGATTCAGTAGGAACGCTTTCAAATCTGCCTTAGATGAACTGTTCTCAAATAATTCGATATGTTCAATGGCTTGATTATAGTGTTCCTCTATCGTTTTTTTTGCGGTTTCAATAACACCTAATTGTCGGTAAAGCTCAATAACCTTTTCCAGATCTTTTTGGGTAGCATCCGGTTTTTCAAAAATCTGATGTAATATCTGCTGTTGCTCTGTAGTTCCCCGATGTAACGAAAGAATGGACAAAAATGTTTTCTTCCCTGATAGAATATCTCCGCCTAATTTTTTCCCAAATTTTGCGGGATCAGCCACTACATCCAGCAGGTCGTCCTGGATCTGAAACCCAATCCCAACATGATTGCCGATTGCTTCCAGACGATTAATCCAATTTTGGGGTGAGCCTGCAACTATTCCTCCCATTTTAAATGAACCGGTGATGAGGGCGGCTGTCTTACCTTCAATCATTAAAATATA
>Ga0136556_1001058_pt1 | contig 14499 bp, 15 predicted proteins | sample AntRauTorckE6831_FD_104780 | JGI IMG/M metagenome (GOLD analysis project Ga0136556, IMG submission 104780) | Saline lake microbial communities from Rauer Islands, Antarctica - Metagenome Torckler E6 #831 | ecosystem: Environmental > Aquatic > Non-marine Saline and Alkaline > Saline | place... | reverse complement strand
GTTTGCCTCGCCGCTCGCTAGTCTCGTGAGACGTCGAGCAGGTCATCGGCCTGGCGCTCAGACGAGGCGGCCGCACTCAGGACACCACGTCTCTCGACCGTCTGATTCGAGGAAGACATCGCACTGCCAGCACCGGTTCGGCTGTTGGTGGGTGCCACCGAGGTTGTGCTCGTCTTGCGCGTAGGCTTTCGACACCCTCAGACCCCCACGAGAAGGCGTGCAGCCTGCACGAGTTGGTCGAGTGCGCCACCGTCGACGAGACCGAGGGCGAAGACTTCGTTGACGACCGAGACGAAAAGACCCACACCGAGACCGAAGCCACCCTGCACGGTTTTCTGTGCGAGGTTGAAGCGGCTTGTCGTCTCGGCACGCTTCGAGTCAGCTATGCGATCGACGGCCGGTACAAGTGAAAACCACGCCGAATCGCTGGCGATCGCCGTGATGAGTATGAGGGCGATCGCCGTGAAAAGAGCCCACAGAACAGGCGAGGCGGCGTCGAGACCCGGCCACGCCTCCGTCGCGGCCACGAACCCAGCGATGAACAAGAGGCGTTCCTCCCGATCGTCGAACTTGCGACCGATCCAGTCAGTCGTGGCACGGACAGCGTCGGTATCCGGAGAGAACGGCGTGCCGAGCTGCGAGAGGTCGCCATCTTTCATCGCTCGGCAGATCCGAATCGGAAGTGACGCCGTCGGGTTTGGGCCAGAAGATTTCGAGCGGGGAGAGTAGTTCGGACAGTTCGACAGGTGTCCGTTAACCGAGTTGACCGTCCACGCCGGGTGCGCTCGACCACAGTGCTTGCACGTCCATGCGCCGGCGTCGGTGTCGTAGCGAGCGTGGGCCGTCTCGGCCGCCACCGCTTCGTCGACAACTGGCGTTCCGTACTGGAATTTGCCTTCGTCAGTGTCTGTGTCGGTGTCGGCGTCGGCGCGGCGGTGGTCGGTGTCTGTGTCGGTGTCGATGCTGGCGGGGTCGCCGCTATCCGCCTCTAGTCCGGGTGGGTCGGCGTGTAGGTTCTGGAAATCGTCTTGTTGCATAGAATTGGTAGTTGTTTTCTCGATCGTTTTCGTGCTCGTTCTCGTGCTGTCCTTCGCGGCGGGATTGGAGGCGAACGGTGCTGGTGACCCTCAAGGAAGGTTTCCGTCGTCAGGGTCAGAAGATGGATATGATCGCACGACCGCTACGAGCAGCAACGGAGCACCGATGGCAAAGAGGAAGATCGCTATATCGGCGAGGATGAATACGATTTGGATGGGGTCCCCCTCGTTAAGAATACGGGCACTTGAGAGAAATCCAACGAGGGCAAACCATGCGAACGCCGAAGCGACGACCTGTGGGTATCGGTCCCGGTGGATGGTGAGGTAAAACGACGCGAAAAGCCATCCCCACGAACCCACGAACAACAGCGCAGTGGCGACACTCATGATTTATCTCGATTGCTCAAGGCGCTAAAACCCCTTCCTTCAGGGAGGGGATACAGCGCCGACCGACGCCGACCAACTGCACACTCAGGACGACAGTCGGCCGGACCACCAACGCAACGTTTAGGTCCAAACAAGGTCTAAACATAGTTGATGGATCGGTTCGACATAGAAGGCCCCGGCCTTACGCGTCGCCGACGGCGTCGTGATATCGTAGACCGTGTTCGGGTCGGCCTTGGTCGTTCCGTCGGTCGTGCCGCTGCCGATAAGAACGAGGGTTGCCGGCTCGCCCACGTCGTTCGATCGGGGATTGCCGCCCGATACTGTCGTCGTTACATCTCGCGTTCCGTAGTCGAATGCCATTTGAGGATTGTTTCTGTCCGCGTGTAGTTATCGGATTGTTGCGAATCGTTACTCGCGCCCTGCGCCGCACAGCTACCCGTTCATTCCACCGCATCATCCGGGGAGATCGATGGGTGGCGGGCGACGATCGTGCCAGGAAACGAACCACCCTCTGCGAGCGGTGGATCGGCTTCCCACTCGTCTAAGCCAGGGGTATCGACGCTCTCGATGAACGGCACCGGGCCGTCGCGTTCGACCGTATCGACGAGCCGGTACCAGTCGAGCGTGACGCGTTGGTCCCAGGTGAGGAGATCGGCGTCTGACCCGTCCGAAGTGCGATCGCGAGCGCGCCCCTTGTTGAGTTCTTCGAGGACGAACAGACTCTCGCCGTTGGACGCGCCCTCGATAATGTCCGGATCGTCCGGCTCTCTCGGGTCGGGCAGCGGTGATGTCACCGGCCCGTCGTTCGGGTTGTGGTGCGACAGTGCGTCGTCGACGATCCGACCGAGTGTCCGAACGGTCGGGTACCGGAACGTCCGCGTCTCGGTTGAGCCGTCCTCTAGTAAGATGTCCCGGGTGTAGGTGTAGCCAGCTTTTCCGGCCGGCATATGGACCGACAGTTCGATCTCAGTTTCCCAGTAATACTGGTGGATCTCGCCCGCCGGCACCTGTTCGGTAGTTACTGTCCCATCAGGGTTCTCGACCGTTCGGTCGCGAAACGAGGTTCGAAGGCGGGTACTCGACTGCTCGCGTTCGGTGTCCTCGTCGTGGCTGCGGATCTCGGCTTCCATGTACGGCCCGCCGGACTGATGGGCCGACGTCCGCCCGGCCTCGATTCGGTCGTGGATCGTAACGGGGCGGTGTTCGCGGTCGAAAAAGCGACCGATACCGTCACAGAGACCCTGGATTACGACGTCAACGTTTAGTTTCACAAGAAGTTCCTTTGTCGCTCCCCTTAGCCGAAGACATCGCGTTTCGTCTCGTCGAACACGTCAAGAAGCCGGTCTCGAAGCCCTTTGGCGACGTCGCGGATCGCCGGGTCGAGAAACGGTTGGGGGTCGTTCCCCGGGTGCCGGACTTCGACCGTCGTGACCCACGACCCGTTGACCTTGAAGCGGAGGTAATCGGCTTGTTTCGCCCGAATCGTATGGGGGGCAGCGCCGTACTCTTGCGGTCTGGCCGCAGGATGATCCACGACGACGCGGTATCGGAGGAGACCGTCGCGAAAGGAGTCGACCGACTCGTGGAGTTTTGTGTACCCATCGGGACGGTGGTAGTCCTCATCGGATTCGTCGGCCCGGGGGGCGTACTCCTCTGTGAGTCGGTGCAATTCTTCGTTCGCGTCGGCGAGCGCCTCGTCAAACCGCTCGCGGAGTAGTGTCGAGAACTCCTCGAAGCGATCGGCGATCCGTTCGGCTTCGTCAATGAGGTCGCCGATCGAATCGGCACCGAAGTCGTTTCGGGGCATTACCCGTCCGTCCCCTTTTCGTTGTCTTCATCATCTTCGCTTTTCTCGCGTTCTCTTTCTTCCTCACCTTCCTCTATTTTCGTCGTAGCACCATCCGGCACACTCGCCAACAAGTCGTCGGCGAGGTTGCCACCGACGCCGTCGATCGACTCTAATTCGGCCCGCGAGGCAGCCCACACGTCGCCGGGGGTGGTGTATCCAGCCTCGCAGAACACCTTCGCTCGGGCCGGCCCGATACCGGAAAGGTCAGTGAGTTCTGACGAGTGGTGTAGTTCGCGATCTGCTTCTGTCTCGTCGGGAGTTTCGTCCAGTGAGTCTTGCGACGAGCCTTGATCGGCTGGCAACTCGTCTAGCCCGTCTAGTTCGTCTAGTTCGGCGAGATCAGGCTCTTCGCCATCGTTCTCGTCGTGGTCGGGCATCTCATCGAAGGCTTCGGTGCTGCTGGCCCTCGCAGCGCCTGGGTCGCCCGGCGTTGCGTTGTCTAGGTCGGGGTCTTGATGATGGTCTTGTTTGTTCTCGTCCTCTTGTCCGGCCTCGTGCTCGCTCCACGCACCGGATGCTAAGAACAACTCTTCGTGATCCGTAGGGACGCTGTAAGTCCCCGACTGCACGTAAACCGCCGTGCCCGCGCCGCGATAGGCGTCGTGGTTCCGCGCCCATGACGCCTCGAACGGTTCGCCATCGTTTCTGGCGCGGTCAAAGGAGAGTTTTGTTAGTTCCATTTTTCTCACAGTAGGTCCATCCGTACGGATGACGCTCCGTCGTTCGATCCATCGTCAGGCCCACCGCTTTCGTCGCCCGCGGCGGTGTTGATGTCGGCGCAAACCTCGTCGAACTCCTCCTTGAAGTCGTCGGCGTACGCACGAATGTCGCTCGCTTCGGCGTCGAGAGAACCTCTCCGGGCGCTCGCGACGTGAGCGAGGTCGTGATACAGGAGGTATGAGGCGTAGAGGTTTGCCGCGAAGTGGTGACTCCGTTCGATGTTTACGATCGGGTGGCCGTCGTTGGTTCGTGCTTCGAGTCGTGACGCGGCGTCCTCTAGGTACCCTCGTTTCGTGGAGTCAGAGACGCTCGTGTCAGTCGGGATATCGTACGATCCATCGCCATCCTGTGTTGGTGGGGCGTCCGCTGCGGCGGGGCCGTGGTGTGGGACGCTGTCGACGTCTCCGTATCGAGGAGTAGGCTCAACAGCCGCTTCAACCACCACCGACATGTCGGCCTGTGTGTCCTGTGGCGGGTCAAGGGTGTCGTCGTCGTTGGTCATCTTAATTCAAGCAGGAAATCCCGGCCTCTAGGCCGAGGGAGGGAATGCGACACGGTAGTGACCAGCCGCTAATCGTTTTCACTGTCGGCGTCAGCAGAGTCTGCGTTTCGGGCGTTCTCGATCACTTCGAGTGCACCCTCGCGACTCTTGTCGTTCTCTTCGGCGTCAGCAAGGGACCGGAGTTCGGCGTCCGAGTAGTCGTGTCCATCGAGGTGGGATTCTAGTTCGTCAATGGTGACCTCGCCCGGATCGATCGACTCCTGCGGGTTCGCTGTCGTCAGCAGATCGTCAGCGCCTACGTTCTCGTCGGCGTCCTCGTCGGAAGCGTCAACATCCGATTCTGAATTACCGCCACCGCCACTGTCGCTACTACTGTCGGAAGAGGCTACGCTACCATCGGCCCGCGATTCCGAATTGAACAGGCCACTTCCGACGAGGTAGTCGTGTTCGGCCTCCGAGAGACCATCGATAATCGGCTCCGATCGGGTTGCACTTACACCGCCCAGTCGGCGGTAGACCGGTGGCCCGTCGTCGCGGAGCCGGACGGAGTGTGTGTTGTCAGATCCGCTGCTGGAACTATCGGCCATCTATCTACGCCACCGGGGGTTCGATGTTGTCTACGTAGACACCCGCCTCGTAGTCGCGGAACTGGAAGTCGTCCCACGAGTAGAGCGCGTACTTCGAGTGGAGGCGTTTGTCCTGGATCTCGTCGGAGTTCTGTAGCACGTTGAGTTCCATCTCGCCGTAGACCGCGTACACGAGGTTCGTCGGATCGGTGAACAGCATCGTGTCGTCGGGCATGTGCGGCGTCGCCATCGTGTCGAAACCGAACGGGTTGAGCGACTCATCGCCCGAGAGAAACATGTACGCCGCGTCGCTCTCGACGCCCGAGAGCTGGTACATGTAGTGTGAGAGTTGGTCCGAACTCATCATGAACACAGGGTTCTGGCGCTCGCGGAAGCGGTTGTCGAGCGTCAGGCGGACCTCGTGAAAGAGGTCAGTCGAAAGCGGCTGAGGCGTGGGATTGGCCGTCGCATCGTCGGTGGTGTCCTCCGAGGCGTCGACGTACGGGAAGGGAGGGTTGTTCGCGTCGCCATCGCGAGCGAGTGCGATCCAACCATCGTTCTGGTTGAAGTACGGATCGTCAGCCGTTCCGACCGCGTCCGAGTCGGCGCGAATGCCGATCTCTTCAGTGTCGGCCGCGTACTGCTCTTCGAGCATGTTCAGCGCGATGTCGACGATCTCTTCTTTCTGTGGGTTGAGGTCGATGACCTGCTGCGGGAGGTCCATACCCGTTGCGGCCTCTTCACAGTCGATCTGGACCATGCGGTTGCCGACCGTGGTCCGCTCGACGGACTGGCCCTCGCCGTAGGGGCGACGGACGCGGTCTGTGATATCGAGAATCGGGTAGCGACCCTTGACCTCAGGGACACGCGCCACCGTGATCGCGTCGAGAAGGGGCGTCGCCTGGCGAAAGCCCGTGTAGAAGTCATCGAAAATGACCTCGGGCATGATCCCGCCAGGAGTGATGTCCGTCGTCGTGACCGATTCTTTGAGGGCGCTTTCGACCTCTTTGATCGTCGGGCCGCCGCTGCGGACTGCTGCGTCGTTGCTCGTACTGGTTGCGATACCGTCCGTGGTGGTGTTCGTACTCATTGGAGAGGTTGAAGTTGGTTTTTCGGGGTAGACGATTCAGCCAGGACAGTTAGTCGCTCAGACCGAGATACTTCGCTTTCATCTCGGTTTTGCTGTCGGCTTCAGTTGTGTCGGCCGTTTCCTCCGCGCCGGCCGTCGATCGATCCTGCTGGCTGCCGAGTCCGTCGGCCTTGCCGATCTGCTCGACCATCTCGGCGGTCTGCGAGAGGGCCTGTTGGTTCTCTTCGACGCTGTCGGCGATCTGCCCGACGCGGTCGGCGATGTCGCCGACTGTCGGCTCGTCGTCTTCACCTTCATCTTCGTCGGAAGTGGCCTGTTCGTCGATCTTCGTTTCGATCGATTCGAGTCGGTCTTCGACGGTTGGGCCGTCGTCTTCTTCGGTGTCCTTGTCGGCGGCTTCGGCCGACCGTTCGGCCATCGCGTCAGCGAGGTTTCCGGGGAGGTCGTCCACGGCTTCGGCGAGGTCGTCGTTCGATGCTTCGAGTCGGTCGAAACGGGTTTCGAGATCGTTTTCGTTCATCTGTAGGATGTCGCTTTTCGAGGTCGTACTGCGGTTCGTCGGGTCGTAGGGGTCGATGCTGCGCTCGGTGTCAGTGCCAGTGCCAGTGTCGAGAAGTGCTGTCAGTCCATCGTAATCATACTCCGGATCGGTGGCGAAGCGCATTCGGCCACCATCCGCGTCGGCGTCGCCGAGTGCGTCTAAGATGTTGTCGTGAGCGGCGTACAGTCGGTGGCGGTTCTGCCGATTCAGCGTCTTTCCGGCGCGTTCGGTATGCTCGCCAGATTCGCCGTCCGTGCCAGAGTCGACTGTCGCGGTTCGAAGGCCCCCGACCGATCGGGGACTAGCCTTCGTTGCCCGCTCGCCAGCGCCACGGTCGAACAGCCGGCCGAGAAAGCCCTTTTCCTCGACAGCGTCGTCGCCCATCGCCCGCTGGATGTACGACGCGGCGTCTTCGGCGTCCGTCGGCGAGTGGCCACGGCTCTCGAAGAAGGAAACGCCAGAGTCGAACGATTCAGTGAGGGCGGCGGCGGCTTTGGCAAGTGCATAGGAAGGTTGTTCGGCACGGGTCGCGGTGAACCCGGTAGCCGCGTCGGTATCAGTATCACCATCAGTATCAGTCCCAGTCTCGATCCCAGCCTCGGGACCGGTACCAGTGGTTTTGTGCGCGACGTGTTGGGCGCGCGGGACGGCGGGTTGATCGACGAGCGAGCACTCGTGGACAGACCCCGCAGTGACCTCACCCGTTTCCTCGTCGTCGATCGAGAGGTCTGCGCTTTCGAGACGGGTCTCCACGGCGTCGGGAACTCGGACATCGTCTGGAAGTTCGCCCGGATCGTACTCTTCGTGGCCCGTGACCCACATACCGATCGAGAAGCCACCGAACACGCCGCGCTCGACGAGACCCCATAGTTGATCGTCGTGGATCTTGAAGCCCATCAGCCACGTTCCGGCTGGATAGGTCCGGGACATCGGCCCGATACCAACGTCTTGGGCACGGTCGAGAACGTTGAACTGGGTGATGGAGATATGTTCGCCAGGGAACACCGCGTGCATGACGCCAGGGACACCGGCACGGTCGAGTCCGCTTGGAATCTCACCCGCCGGTTCGGCGTCGGGATCGGCGAGTGCCGTGGCGAAGTCCTCCGACAGTGTATGGATCGTGGATTCGCGTAAGAAATCGCCGTGGTGATCCAGTTCATCGGGGACTAGGACAGCACCGTAGACGATTCGTCGTTTCGGGTCGGCCGCCGAGAAGCGTGTGACCTTTTCGCGGTGTTGATAGCCCGCGGCTTCCATCGCCACCCACGTCGATACAGGCCACTCGTCTCTGTGTGTAGCAGAGAGTGTATCGGGTTTGTGGGCGACCATCGTTTCGGTGCTCGACCATTCGCCAGCCTCACCATCGAAGTCGTACACTTCGATACGTGCGGCCGGGGCTCCGACTACTTGGTCGCCGTCGATAGCGCTGGCGTACGCGCCCTCCGAAATCGTGTCGACGACCTTTCCATAGGCCTGGTCGCCCGACGTATTCCACGTGACCAAAGTGTCTTGGGCGAGGTCGTCAACATCTGCCTTTTGTTCAGTAGTGGGCCCGGGTGACGATTCGACCCCGGGGACATTCTCTTCCACATCGTCGTCCGGTGTCGTATCGCCGCCGTCCGACTCGGACATCTCAGTAGTGTTTTGGTCGGTCATAGTCAGATTGTAAGGAAGCAGCGGCAACCGAGTCGCTCGCGTGGGGGTAAGCGCCAGTCGCCAGGGTATCGCGCCGGACTTTGTGAGGGGCCGACGACGAACGGCTCGCCGAGCGGGACGCGAACACCCTCCATTGCCCGGTGGCTCACGCGGACCCGCGAATCCAGCTGCGTCCCCCACCGTTTCGAGTCGTTTGAGGAATCCTGAAACGCCGAGAGTTGCCCCCGGCCGATCCCCATCGATAGCTCCGCGTCGGCGATCCGTTCGGCTTCGTAGGAACCAGCCGATGGGAGTTTGAACCGAAGTCGATCGGCAATTTCTTCACGACTCATCCCAGCGTCGTTCGCGTCGACGATCGAACCCGCAATGTCGTCAGCCATCCGTCCCTTGACGAGATTCCAGTCTCTTCGGGCACCCCGATCTAAGTCGCGGCGGGTCGCGTCGAACGGGTCGCGTTCGGGGAGCGGGCCGCCGTCGGTGCGTGAGAATGTCGGTTCGGTATCGAGATCGAACCGGCGAACCGTCGTCTCACGGCCGCGCTCTGCTCCCCCGTAGGCCGTCTCACGGAAAGCATCGGCAATAGCGTCGTCGTAGCGGCTGAAACGGAGTGAGATGGCTCGCCGAACCAGGGCGAGTGAGGAGAGCGAGATGGCAACAGCGCCGGTGCCCGCGACCGCAGCGAGGATTGCCTCGTGGGCGGCCGTCAGTTGCTCGTGGATTGCCGCCGCCTGTTGCTCGCGGACATCGCGTTCGTCTGGTGGACGATTGCGTTCGGTAGTGTGGCCGCCTGTCGGGTGATGTTGGCAGGACATCGGCACGGACGAGGCTAGAACCGCCCTCTCCAGCGCTCTGTCATCAAGACTTCGTCTTTCATGGCGGCACACCACCGCTTTGGTGAGCGGATCTCGCCCTGCATATCGGCGACACACGAGGTGAACGACATCCCGAGCGAGCGCCAGGCTTTCAGGACCGATAGGCGCGTCCAGCCATTGGGGAGTGAAGAGAACCCTACTTCAGGATCGTCAACTCCTGGAAGGTTGAGTTTGTGTATAACTGCTTTTGCAGTGTCCCACTCGGCAGGATCTGACGGATCTTCCACGGCGTCGTAAAGCTTTGCCGTCTCGCCGTCTTCGGCAAGAGCGCCCGGATCGCCGCCTGTCGCGTCCGAGAGGAAGTCGTCAGTTTCAGCGAGTTCCGATTCGTTGAATAGTTCCGACCCGCCAGTGGCTCGGACGACGAGATAAAGCGGGTCGTCCGTGTCGGTTTCGACGTCTTCGGAGTCTTCCTCGCCGACAGGCCACGAAACGGTGCCGGATGTCCACACTTCCACGACCATCCCCTGTTGGCCGTCGCGGTATTCGACCGTATCGCCGGCTTCGTAGGCCGCGTGCTTCGAGGATTTTGCCGCTTCGAGTGGTCGACTAGCGTCCTGATGAGCGTTGTCGACCCCGTCACCGAACAGCGAGTAATCTGGGTTCGGATCTGCGGCTGTCGTTGCTCGCATCGCGGTCGCGGGCTCCGATGCAGCAGGACCAGGGGTGGCCGGCAGTTGCTCTGGCGTTTCGGTGGTGGTGGGCGAGTCGTCTGCCGGAGTAGAGCCGCCGCCCCCGCCGCCAGCCATGCGCTGTTGGATCTTGAACATGGACATCTCGCCGAGCGAGGTGGGTTCGTCGTCCTCGTCCGTCTCGGGTTCGAGACCGATGCTCTCTCGGACTTCATTAAACGTCATCGCGAACTGCCCGCCCGCGTTCCATTTCGTTTGGGCCACCTCGGCCTGGCGTTTATCGTTCTGCGCTAAGTTATGATGAAAGTCGAGCGTGACGCCCGGCGCGCCCAAGACGCGAACGTGAAACGCCCGGTAGATGAGTTCCGCAAACCGTTCCTGAAGCGGTTCGATCGTTTCGCGGGCGTAGTTTTGGAGTTGGGCCCACTGATTCGAGTAGTTGTTATCTGTCGGGTTGTAGATCGCTGGCGGACAGCCGTGCGACGCGCCGATATCCTTCTCGTTCGCTTCACGGAAGTTCCCCCACGAGTGATCCTCTTCGACGCCGACGGTGAGTGGTTCGATCCGGACTGAGACATCCTCGCCTTCGACGATCCGCTCGGCTTCTATGAGGATGCCCCGACCGGTGTTCTCCTCCTCAGAGAGGTCGCGGAGTTTCTCTCTGAGTTCGTCGTAGGCCCGGTCCGTGAGTTTTCCGCCTTCGACAGCGACGATGAAGCGCGGGACACCGTCGTTTTCGAGGAGGCGAGCGTTGTATCTCTTCGCCGCCCCGTCTGCGACGATCGTCGGAGCCTGAGAAATCCAGTCGGGTAACCCATAGTTCGGTGAGATCGACGAGTAGTTCTGGATGAACAGGAGTTCGTTGGCGGCCGTCCCGGCACCCTCTCGTGTCTCGTGTTTCTCGCCCGTCCATCGGTCGACGAAATAGGACTCGTCGGATCGATCGTCCTCGTCGACATGCTTGTTAGGCCGCGCCCCCAGTGGAGCGTAGAACTCCTTGATCCGGCCGATCGAATCGAGAGCAACGAATCCAGGGCCGGCGTCGTCAGTGCGTCGGCGAATGTTCTGTGCCGGGACGTGAGCAGCTCCCACTGGTTCGCCCTGGCGGTTGTACCAAAACTCGATCGCGCCGTAGCCGATTGACTCGACGTCTTCGAGTGCGGCTTCGAGGATATCGTCGGGGGCGACCTGCTGGTCGTTCGGGCCGAGTTGGAAGACGGTGTCGCGTCCGAACCAGAAGTCGCGGGTTTGTTCCTCGCCCTCAGGTGCCTCATCGTCACCGTCACCGTCACCGGCGTCGTCGGTTCGGCCGTGGCTTGCGTGCGGGACGACGTCGAACCCCGACCCCCCTGTGCTCGACGCTTTCGAGGAAACACAACGGTCGTGGGTGCCGTTTTTCTGACGGAAGGTCGCTAGCGACGAGGGGTCGTATGGGGGACGGATGTACCCCCGCACCGACTGGGTGAGTGTCGGGACCGTTGTATGGGTCCGGTCGGGGTTCTCCGCGTCGTCGGTTTGCTGGCTGCCGGGGCCAGAGTCAGAATCGGCGAGTTTGAGTGAGATCCGGTCGAGTCGCCCCTCGCGATACGCGTCGGCTATCTTGCCGTCGAGTTCGACTGTCGTTCCCGCGACGGCTTCGGTTTCGAGGCCGCGTAGTCCTGACCCCCTCGTTCCGTCGTGGCTGCCGATCTCTTCCCAGACGAAGTCCCGATCGCCAGCCTGGGTGCCCTGGCGCTCACCGACGACGAAGACCTGTTCTTCGGTAGGTCGGCCCAGGTGATCTCGTGTCACGGATAGACCTCTAGGACGCGTTCATCAACGACCCGATCGCCCCGCCACTCGAGTCGTTCTTCGATGTGACGGTAGCCGAACGTTCCCTCGCCGGAATAATAGAATATACACTCACGGCCCTTTATTTCCGGGTGAGGAACGTCCAGCCCATGAATTATCTCGATCCTGAAGTCGCCGTCGTCCCACAGGACTAAGTTTAGTGTCGTCTCTGCACCGTCCGGAAACTCGTCTTGAGCGTGATGGCGGGCGCGGTCGACAGCGCGGCTGATTGTATCCGAAATACCGTTGTCGCTCACTTTATGACAGCTCCGTGGCGGTTTCGATAGCAGTCATCACAGTACCCGCGCGACCGGGTGAACGGGCTATCGAGCGTGGTGCCGCACGACCGGCACTCGTCACTATCTTGATTCATTAGAATGAGGCGATGCCGCCGTGATTCGACTCGATGGTGGGTCGTCCTAGTTCGACCTGTGCCGCCCAACAGGCCATCATGGCCGCGTCGAGATGGTCGGGCGACGAACCGTGTTGGTCTTCGACCTTGGATTTAGATGTTGCCTTTAGCACTTCGTCATCGCGCGACGAGTAGTACCGACGTTCGTATTCGACAACACGGCTCGCGGCAAGGAGTTGTTCGCGGAGATCGGTGTCGCCGTACGTCGCAGTGCCGAGCGTGTCGCCAAGATGGGAGAGACCTTCAGACCACTTGTCCTTGTACTCCGTATCGTCGAGCGCGTCTGACCCGCTCTTGAACCGATAATGCTCGGGGTAGAACGTGCTGATTCGATCCGCGAGTCCCGACCCCTCGCCGATAGCGTCCGTCGGGAACAACGGCGCGTCGCCAGCGTCCTGTGGCGTGCCGAGTTCATCGAGGAGGCGGCGCACACGGGCTTCATTCTCGTTGTGGTCTGTTCCGCGCCACGTATCGACGATCTGGATGTACGGCCGGTTGGTTGATGTCGAACCTCTAGCCCACACCGCGGCGAGGACGTTCTTGTCACCGCCGTGGCGGGCGACGTCGAGCCCGATTCCTGCTGGGACACCGGTCGTTTGGACGATCGACCGTTCGTGGGCGGCTTCGGCGTCGGTCGTCGTAATCGGCCGATGGACGCCCGCTCCTGCCGGCGGAATAAGCCCAAGCCGGCGACGGAACCACCGCTTATCGAGCGAGATGTCCGTCTGCGAGGTTTTCGCGGCTTCGTAGCCTGGCCACTCGCGGCCTGTGAACGAGAGCCAGTCCTGTTTGATCTTCCAGAGTGTCGCGAGGCCGTCGATGGGTTCGCCATCGACTTCGCCGCGCTCGACGAGTACATTGTGCGACTCAAAGCTAGAGAACTGCACGACTTCCCAGGTCGGGTCGTTGTGCCAGAGGTCGTAGACGACGTTAGACTCGTCTTCCGGCGGGTTCGCGATCGCAACGATCCGGTCCTGTGGGTCGGAGGCGAGTGAGTCCATCGCGTCAACAGTGTCACCGTCGACGTCCTTCTTGTCCGCCTCCTCGATGATCGAGAGCGTAAACGCTGAGTGAACTCCTTCCAATTCGCCCGCGTCTTCCGGCGACGTGGCCTCAAAGTAGTGTTCGGGGTTCTCCTCAAACTCGATCCGTTCGGGCGAGTGCTTGTACTGGCCTGGTAGTTGGGTCCCGAAGCGACCGTGTTCGTGCAAATTCTTGATTGGTTTGCAGTACGTCCGCTTCATCTTCTTTTCCGTCCCCGACGTGGCGAACGACACGGCCGGGTACTTGAACAGGAGCCAGACGATCGTGATCGCCGCGAGGATGTACGATTTCCCCAGCCCATTGGCCGTGACGACGAGGATCTTGTGGTTCTCGACGATCGCGCGGCAGATGTCTCGCTGGGCACGCGTGACCGTGATTCCGAGGACTGTTTCGATCGCGTCTTCGAGCCACGTCGGGTCGTCGCGTTGGGCGCGTTTGATGAGGTCCGAATAGAGGTTGCTGAATTGTGCGAGGTCGTCGGTGGCCGAGTGGCTAGCGCGTTCATCGGCGAGACGAGCCGCTCGCTCCGGGATTTCGGGTACGTCAATACTACTCATCGGTTGAGTCACCTCTGTAGGCGTCTTGTAGCGCCTCCATCATGGCTCCGCCGAGGTTCGCCGCAGTGTCGGATTCGCCCGAACGATCGAGGCCATACGTTTTGAGCCAGCGTTGGCGATCGCGAGAGAGTTTCTGTTGGGCGGCGATCACGACCGACTCCTTGTAGCGGTAGTACTCCGTTCCGGTTTCAGAGACGTGCGTTTCGCGGTCGACGAGTGGGTTTCCCGATTCAGCGAGTGAGTCCGGACGATCCTCCGACCAGTTATCGAGGACGATGTCCTTCACGTGCGTCACCGCCAGTCGGAATAATTCGACTTGTTCGCCCTTGCGAATCGAGTCGTGGATATCGAGGAAGTCGGTGTAGTAGTCCGCATAGATATCATCCACGAGGTGTTTGAGCAGTTCTTTGTCTTCCTCGGTGAGGAACTTTGAGTAGAACTTGTATTCGTCCATCCACGAACCGTGGCGGGCGGCGAGTGTATTCCCAGGTTCGGCGTCGCCGCCCTTGTTCCCGAGCGCGTTTTGTTTCCCCTGCATACTTTCACTTCGAGACTGGCCGACATGCTTGTAACAGAGTCCTGTCTCGCTCTCGCGGCCGTATCCTTCCGTGTACTGGCAGGGGTTCCCCGTGTGAGTCTGCGTCCACCCACACTTGCCGTTAGCACGAGCGTCAGCGTCCGTGTGGGGAGAAAGGGCGCTCATGACTAAGTAGTTTCTAGCAGCAGAGGCCAGAGGCGCTGTTCGAGTTTCGGCGGACGAGACGTGCTACGGTCTGCCAAACAAACAAAGGCGGTCGTCGCTAC
>Ga0136556_1001056_pt1 | contig 14506 bp, 15 predicted proteins | sample AntRauTorckE6831_FD_104780 | JGI IMG/M metagenome (GOLD analysis project Ga0136556, IMG submission 104780) | Saline lake microbial communities from Rauer Islands, Antarctica - Metagenome Torckler E6 #831 | ecosystem: Environmental > Aquatic > Non-marine Saline and Alkaline > Saline | place... | reverse complement strand
CCACACAGCCGTAACGGCCGCCCAGGGGCTCACGAGCTCTCCATTTTTTGCCTCCTCCAAGTAAAAATGCCAGTAGGATTGAATAAACGAATGGAATGCGCGACTTTTTGAAAATTGCTTTTCACCCAAGGGAGCCAGAAAGTTTTCGAAATCAAAAGGTTCACAATTTTTGTTTTGCTGATGAAAGGATTCGATGTGATGTTTTACTTCAGCAAAGTTACGGCAGCTCGATAGATCTTCTTTAAATCCGGTTTGCTTTAGTTTAATGTCGTAGAAGGCGGCGGTCATTTCCTGTTTTAACAGCGGAAGCATTTCTGTTTTAAAATCAAGTTTTCGGTCCGGTTGTTTGCCTCGCATGTTATTTAGCGCAGCTTCGGTAAAAAAGATAAGCGGTGGTGCATCCTGCGGGACCGGCCCGCGAGGTAACATGGGCAGACCGCTGCGGGAAAAAGGGTATATAACTTCAGGCTCGTTGCCGGAATGCTTGTAAATAAGCCTGTCGTTCTTCGGTTGTCTTTTGAACCGACCGCCTCTGCCTTCGGTCATTGCCAGCACCGCATCCACAAAGGTCAAGCCAATGCCTTTTATAGCTACAGAGCAGCCTGGCGAAATATTGCTCAGCATAGATTCAACCGGATAGATAAACGGAATGAATCCGGTATCCTTGGGGTCTTCGGCAAATTGCTCAAACTCCATATCCTGTTCGGTTGGGCGATTGCGGGGATGCCCGGTAGCCAGAAGCAGGTAATCATAGCGGTGATGAATATTGTTTGTGCTGCCGTCTGTCGTTTTAAGGGTGAGCTTGTAGTTACCTTCCGCCTCAAAAATATCGATTACTTCACCGATCAAGTATTGACCACATATGTTTTCCGGTAAATGAGTAGCTATTTGTTCAAAGCCGTGGGTCAAATACTTGCCGACGGTACTGCGGCTAACATAGTCGCTCTCCGTTATATTTATTCCATGATTTTGGCGCAGCCATTCAGGCAGGCCCCGTGGCTCCGAAACTACCGGCCGGGGCGCTTCATCCATCCACATATTGATATCACCGGCTTGATTATTCATCAACAAGCAGGAAGGCTGGCCCGGCCGGTAAATATCGCCCGCCCCAAAGTCCGAATTTTTATTGTACATATGAATCTCTACCGGCACGTCCGACGGATGTGCATTGAATTGGGCCGCCAGCCTTTCAAAACCGTACATACCCTTCGGTCCCCCGCCAATGATGGCAATCTTGACCGGCTTGGTTCTTTGTCCATTTTTGGCGGGCGGTTCATCTTTAACGGGACTGCTGCCATTGATGGAGAATTTTATTTTTTTCTCGTCAACTGCATTCACTGCTTTTGATGTACCAAAATGTTCAGCTACCCAATCATCATTAAATATGGTATCCAGGTAGCGCTCGCCGCTGTCCGGCAGGATGAGCGCACAGGTAGAACCTGCGGGAATTTTGGATTCCATTTTTTCAATGGCCATTACTACGGCGCCCGATGATCCGCCGGCAAGAATAGCCTCACGCTGCAGCAGGCGCCGGCATCCGGTTACGCATTCTTCATCCGTTATATGCAAAACATCATCCACTGCATCTTTATCAAGTAAATCGGAAGGACGGCCTGCCCCGTGGCCGGGTACCAGTCGGTCGGCAGGAGGAGTGCCAAAAATGACGCTGCCTACCGCATCTACAGCCACTATTTTGGTATTCAGTTGATGGTGCCGCAGGTAATTTGCGCATCCCATAATGGTGCCGCAGGTGCTGGTGGCGACAAGCAGGTAATCGGGCGGCTGCGGCAAAGCGTGCACTATCTCTTGCATGGTATGATAGTGCGCCGCCGGATTATTTTTGTTTGCATACTGATTAGGCCAGTAGCTGTCAGGAATGCTATCCAGCAGTTCCTGTATGCGATTGAGCCGGGCATTTAGGTAATTATCATGAGCGTCAGCTTCGGTAACAGTTTCAATTCCTGCGCCGTAAGCCTGCAAAATTTGGCGGGTGTGATTGTTGATTTTGGGATCAACCACCACCATAAGATTTAAATTAAGGTAGCGGCATGCCTGTGCCAGCCCGATAGCCATATTACCCGAACTCGACTCAATAACAGTGGCACCTTTTTTCAATTTTCCTTCTTCGAGCGCCTTGGAGAGCATCAACCACGCCGGCCGGTCTTTTATACTTCCGCCGGGATTAACCATTTCGAGCTTGGCATGTACCTTAACAGCTAAGTTGGGATACAACTTCTTTAGCTCAACTAAGGGCGTATGACCAATGGTGGAAAGGATTCCGCTATGCATGAAAGTAGATTATTGCAAGATTGAGGTATTTAAAATGTATTCATTTGTTTTTTAAGACCGGTCAACAGTGATTTCCACCAGAGATTAAAAATGGATTTTTGTTCCGTACGCTTAAACTTAAATTCAACTTCCGGGAGCGGCGGTTCATGATTACTTTTATGCATTGCAAAGGTATTGGCAATGAATGATATAAATTTCTTCTCTCCCTGTAATTGGTCATTCTTCTTTTTAAGCATATCAATACTAAAATTCTCATAATCAACGGTTAATGTTCCTTGCGCACCATAGTTGTTTAAGTCCATTGAAAAAACAAGATTGTGAAGAATGCCCTCCTTAAAGCGGACCAGTGCCATATATTCTGTGGCCTCGTTAAAACTGGCGGCCTGCATGCGGTCTAATGAGCCTTTGATGGAATGTTGGCCGTTATTATCGCCCATCGGGAAGTTCAAACGTACATTTAAGCCGCCGGTTCCCATCACCTTTGAACGGGTATGGAGCTTTAAGAAATGGTTGTCATTTAAATCTTCCTCGTAGTTCGAAATCCCTTTAAAAGTAGCAAAAAGTTTTTCAAAGCTGACTATGCCGGGCTTGTTTAAATCTGCTTTTTGTTGAGCATACGAAATATAGCCATTGGTAATGTCAAGGGTATCCAGTTTTATTTTTGTGTCCAGTTGTTTAAAAGCCACATGCGGGAATGTATCCTTATCGGGTGGTGCAGGCGGCAGGCTTTTGTCGTGAAATATTTGCAGTCGTGGCTGCTCAATGGTGCCCGTTTTGGCATATAGTTTTCGTTTGTTAATACTTTGATTGAAGTCGATGTCCCCAAGAGTGATATGCGATACCGTTAAGGTAACACGATCGGTTTCGGTACCCTTTTGCCGCGCAAATTCATGTTTGGGATAGCGCGGCTGGAGTTGAAGTGAATCGGTAGAAAGGGATTTGTTTTTGCCGGAAAGCCTGAAGTTATTTATGGAAAAAGTGTATAAATCATTGGAAAGATGCCGGCCGAGGGTATCAAATTCTATGTTTAAATCGTCGGTAATAAAATACCGGCCCGATTGAGCTGTGGTCGAATCTACATGAATATTGTTCAGGCTAAAATTCAGGCCGTTCACCCAAATACTGCTGTCCTGTGCAGTAGCTTTGTCATATAAAACAAACCGGCCATTATTCACGGAAAATTGACCAACACTAAGCGCCTTTAATTGGTTGGGCAACGCATGGTACAGCGTTGAATCAAGGGTTGAAAAGGAAGATTGCTCTTGCTTTTTATTGCTTGAACCAGGGTTGCCCGGTTGATATCCGAGGCGGGGCTCCTCCAATGTAATAGTCCCGATGGTAAGGGCGTCGCTGAAGAAGTAATCCCAAACACCTATACCGGATATGTTGAGATGCGGAATGGTCCCTTGTATCAATGAGCGTTTAGCCTTGAGTGAATCGGATTGAGATGTATCAGCTGCCAGCCGCAAATTTTGAAATTCAACAGAGCGACTGAGCAGGCCAAGATCAAGATCATCATACCGGAGGGCATAGCGGTTATCGGATGATTGTCGGATGCTGTTCTTTAGTCGCTGTCCCACATATCCATCACCGAATAGGCTCAAAAAGATCTGCAAAACAAGGATGACAATGAGCAGTACTACCGCAACTTTTAGAAAACCGCGCAGAAAAGTTTTCATTTATTGCAATTTAAAAGTTCACCTACATATAGGAATCTGAAGAATACAAAGAAGTAGTTTAAAGGCCTTTAATAGAGGATTACACTTTCTATCGGATTCTATCGGATTCTATCGGATTCTATCGGATTCTATCGGACCGTCACTGCCAGGTATTAAAATAGGCTCTTTTATAGGCTTCTTTCATTTTTTGGCTGGTCTTGCGGGCGAACGAATAGTTGAGTGAGGCGCCGGCAATACCGCCCACAATGGGTACCAGTCGCCCGGCATTTTTCGAGGAAATTTGCTTGCCTACCAGTTTACCCATATTCGTGATGAGGCGCAGTAATAGACTGTCGGATGCCTGCCTGGTACCTGCTACGGCACCCGCTTTTAAAATTTGACTTTTTAGCATGGCTTGGGCCACGGCATTTAGCCCCAGCGCTTCAAAGTAAATGTTCATTATTTTATCATGGTGCAGCGGATCGTTACCGTCAAAACCGTTAAGGATGGCAAAGCGCTGTGAAAGCCAGTAAAGCTGCAGCCCCGTCGAAGCCGTATCCACGCAGGCAAAAGTTACTGCGGTCATAAAACCGCCAATGCCGGTAGTGAGCCCGCCCAATATGCTCGAATTTGCAAAAGATGAGCGGTAATCGTCCATGATTTCTTCAATGCGCTCATAGTGTGGCGCCTGATTGCGAAAATCATCAATCGATTGTATATCCATATCATGTTCGCGGGCTTTAACAATTACGTCGTTGGGATCAATATTAATGATGGAGTTTTTTATTTCGTTTAGCATATATGGTATTTTTAAAATTGACGGTGTTTCTGGCTAAAATAACGCCTTAGCATTTTTGACGTCCATTTTCCCTAACAAATCGAGACTCTGCTGCGCCCCTGAAAGCTATTGGGGCGCCAGTCTGAGCGCAATGAGGAGGTACGACGAATATAGTCTAAGACTCTGGGGCTTTGCAATAAACTGTAATATGTAATGTCTCATCGATCAAGATACGATTGGCAAAGTTTTTCACAGTGCCGGCAGGCCTTGGCACACTCAACACAGTGGGTGTGATCGTGCTTTTCGCACTCTTCGGCACATTTTGCGCAGATTTTTTTGCAAATCTTGATAACAGCAATACTGAACTCCGATCCGCGACTTAAAAACTGAATGGCCTGGCTGCAAATATCGGCGCAGTCGCGGTCGGTTTTTATGCAGGAAGCCATCTGCCGGGCATTCTCTTCAGTCATACAAGCCGTTGCACAGTATTCGCATGATTCAATGCAATTGGTAAGCGCCTCTATAAACTCTTTATTCGCTTTCATGATAGGGTAGTTAATGATGAATGGTTTATTTAGCTTAATAACAACAACAATCTAATCAACATTCAGTTAAGAGATGCAATAATTTTTTCTCCTTTATCAAAAATTTAATAGAGAGTCTTATGGATATTACATGGATTACTACCTCATGGACCACGTTGCTGATGGTCATCATTTCTACATTAGGCATTTATATAGCCGTTATACTTTTTACACGCATTGCCGGACTTCGTTCCTTTTCTAAAATGTCCAGTTTTGACTTTGCCATGACGGTTGCCGTTGGCTCGCTGGTGGCAAGCACTATTTTGTCAGCTAACCCACCCTTATTACAGGCCGTTGTTGCATTGGCATCCATATATTTAATCCAAATGGCCGTCTCGCGACTACGGCGTAATACCTCTTTTATGAGCAAAATAGTGGATAACGAGCCATTATTGCTTATGAGAGGTACGGAAATTTTAGAAGATCACCTCAATGAAGCGAAAGTAACCCTTGATGATTTGCGGGCCAAACTGCGCGAGGCCAATGTTACCCAGCTCAGTCAGGTGCAAGCCGTGGTGATGGAATCAACAGGAGATATCGCCGTCTTACATCACCAAGATCCTGATCACAAATTAGATGAAGAATTATTAAAAGACGTGAGGGGCTGGAACAATTAAATCTATGCACAATGAATTCGGAGAAGCATTTTAACGTTAATTACACTCGTGCAAACTTAAATATTAAATAAAATCAATCATCATGGATAAAGAAAAATTCATCTTGGCAACTATAGCCAGTGCTATAACCGGAACGGCAATAGGGTTGTTATTTGCACCGGAGAAAGGAGCAGAAACGCGAAAAAATATATCTGAAAAAAGCGATGAATACTTACAGGAATTAAAGAAAGAGATTGCAGATATTCGCCGGGATATGAACAAGAGAGCAGGGGCTACCAAGGAGGAAATCGAAGGACTTGGCGAAAATGCCAAACAAAAGGGTGAAGAGGTACTGAAAGAGGCAAAAAAAATGGCATCCTACGAAGAATGGGCAAAGGATGAGTTGTATCAGCGTGCCAAAGAATTGAATATTGAAAATTATTCTCAAATGAATAAAGCAGAGTTGATAGAAGCTTTGCGGGATCATTAAAATGAATGCGATGCTTTGGAAGCTGCGTTGGTAAAAACTATTGCTGAAGCTTAGATATCAGCGGCTGCCAAGGGAAGGTTTCACTCAATGATCAACATTATATTCGCTCAAACATAAACGTTAACACAATTAAATTACCTGTTATGAAAGACAAAAATATTGAAAAGTTAATTGCTCTTTTATTGGCCAGCGCCGTAGGCGGGGCTATTATAGGCTTGCTTATGAAGCCTAAAAAAGAACTAACCAAGCGTGAAAAATTAGCAAAAAAAGGTGATAAATATCTCAAAGAAGGCGATAAGTATCTCACGGAAATAACGGATACTGTTGAAGAGATTCGCCGTTTTTTGGATAGTAAATCAAAAAAAGGTAAATCCGATTTGGAGGCTACTAAAGCCGATATAGATGAACTCAGTGAAAATGCAAAGGGGAAGGGAAAAGATTTGCTGAAGAGAGCAAAAAGGCTACTTTCCTACGACAATTAACCCTAATTGAGCTATGCGTCCATGCGTAGCGAATTTAATTTTTTTAATGGAGGGAGACGCGTGGTAAGTTTAAGCGGTCTTGCACATTTTGTTACGTATTCAGACTCGCCCCGTGCCCATAAATCGGGACACCGCCCCGCCGCTAAAGCTTTGGAGCGTCGGTGACCGTCCGTCGGAGGGGAATATCTTGAGTTTTTTCGAATTCCCGGAATGGCGTAGTTTTAATAGCGATACGAATAAATCCCCTCTCAGAGGAATGGGCTTAACGTAGTTTTGTGTTGAGCTCGGGGTGTGTTTGTATTCACGTAGTTTCAACAACTTCTGTATGCGAATCAATTGTTTATTTCTCTTTTTTAACCGCACAATGCGTTAGCATATCAAAATGGTATGGCTGCTATCAATAATTGATATAACATACCCAAACATTTAACTGAATTAATCATGGATCTTTCCTGGCTTTACACTTCCTGGCCGCTGGTTTTAATAATCGCGCTTAAGACGATTGGCATTTATATAACTTTAATTATTTATACCCGCATTGCGGGGGTTCGATCTTTTTCCAAAATGTCGAGCTTTGACTTTGCTATAACGGTAGCTTTTGGTTCGGTTGTGGCAAGTACTATTTTGTCAAAAGATCCACCGCTGTTACAGGCCATGGTAGGTCTCGGCTCACTATTTGCTATTCAAATGATTGTATCCAATTTGCGCGGTAAGACTACCGTGATGAGCAAACTGGTGGATAATACCCCGCTTCTGTTAATGAGAGGCACCAAAATTTTGCATGAAAATTTAAAAAAGGCGCAGGTAACCCACGATGATTTGCGGTCTAAATTGCGTGAGGCGAATGTTACACAAATGCACCAAATTCATGCTGTTATAATGGAGGATACAGGAGACATATCTGTGATGCATAATGATAGCGATGAACATGCTCTGGATGATGAATTATTGCAGGGAGTGAGAGGATGGTAAACATAATATTAAACGTTCGAACAAAAGAATGAACGAGAAAAAAAGCAGTTCGTCTTTTTTTGGAAAATTATCACCAGATATGCAATCGGTGAAAGTTGATTTGAGAAGGGCCGTCTTCGGAGGATGTATTTCAGCGGTTGTTATTTTAGCAGGGAGTTGGCTTGCCAGCGGCTCGGAAGCATATCATTTATTTAAAACGACACTGCCCAGCACCCGGTTCGTTTGCGGGCACCTCTTAACTGGCGCAAGTTTGTAACTTGTGCTGGTTAAGGCATGGTCCAAGTTACAAACTTGAACCATATGGGATAGTTCAGGAGCATTTAGAACCTTATAGAGGCCAAGATGATGGAAATAACTCTGGTTTGATAATGGAATAGGACTTTCAGTCCAAACCCGAACCCCTGCACATTCAATGCAGAGTGGGTTCAGTCATTGCCTGCTAAATTGGTACACCATCGGGCATTCGTTGTATTCTCTCAATAATGTAAATACTGCCCAAGGGGGGGGCACATAAGCACTCTCCACAAAATTAAACCCCATTTCTCTCCCAAAAACGAAGGGCCCTGCATGATTCTACAAACAATTTGGCGTCTTTTTTTGTATTCAGCTCTGTAAAACCATCGTCTAAATCATCCGGCAACCCGGCGTCTTTAAATAAAGTCTCAGCCGGCTCACTGTAAGCAATGAATTTATAATGATGAAATGCATTCGATACGAAATCCCGGGCCGCGAGTTTGCCGAGCAGGTCTTGAGCTCCATCTTTTGAAGGAAGGATTGCAACTGCATCATACAGAACGGAAGGGCCTCCGCCCAGCTTTTCGTCTCCTTCAATCGTGGAATTGTCAGAGGCGGTCACCCCGCCTACCATGGGAGAAATTATTTCTAACTTTGCGCCCTCTTTTTTAAGTGCGTTGCGTAAAGCGTCAACCAGTTGTGCATCAACCCCATCGGTTACAAGAGCACCTACTTTACGGCCTGCAAAGCTTTCGGGTGGGTTCTTTAAAATACTAAGCGCCGGTGATGCATCTAAATCAGTTATTGGCTTTTTAGCAGCAGTTGCAGCTTTTGGCATTTCTTTTAAACCGAGTCCCTCTGCGACCTCTTTAGCAAGCGTTTTTTCGATATTTAGCAAGTGAGATACCATCCGCTTGCGTATGTCCGCAGTTTTAACTTTGCTCAGCTCAAAAACCAGCGCATCTATAATATGCTGCTGCTCAACTTCTGTTTGGCTGATAAAAAACTGTCGTGCCTGACTGTAGTGATCAGCAAAACTCTCTGAGCGCTCGCGGAGTTTTGGGCCTTCTTCTTTAGCGGGAAATGATCGGAATCCCCTTTCATCTGATTCACGGGGACCACGCGAATCGCCGCTCCAGGAATTAGGTTCGTAATTAGCGCGACCAACCGGGTTATGCATAGCCATATGGCCGTCTTGCTGAAAATTTTTGAACGGACATTTCGGTGCATTAACAGGAATATGAGTAAAATTCGGGCCGCCCAGACGTTTTGTTTGCGTATCCAGGTATGAAAAGTTCCTGCCTTGGAGCAGCGGATCATTGGTAAAGTCGATACCCGGTACAATGTTTTGAGTACAAAAGGCAACCTGTTCCGTTTCTGCGAAAAAATTGTCGACCACTCGATCCAGCACCAATCGGCCAACTTTACGAATGGGTAGAATCTCTTCCGGTATTAATTTTGTGGCATCAAGTACATCAAACTCAAACTCCTCAGCAAACTCTTCATCAAACACTTGCAAACCAAGCTCCCACTCCGGATAGTCGCCGCTCTTAATGGCATTCCACAGATCCCGGCGATGAAAATCCGGATCGGCGCCATTAATCTTGAGCGCCTCATTCCATACAACCGACTGCATGCCATACTTGGGTTTCCAGTGAAATTTAACAAAATGGGATTCACCCTCGGCGTTGACAAGCCGAAAGGTGTGAACGCCAAACCCTTCCATAAACCTGAATGAGCGGGGTATAGCACGGTCAGACATGATCCACATCACCATATGCATTGCTTCGGGCATCAGGGACATAAAATCCCAAAAGTTGTCGTGAGCGGATTGAGCCTGGGGAAATCCTCTGTCGGGCTCCGGTTTGACTGAATGAATAAGATCAGGAAATTTAATCGCATCCTGTATGAAAAATACCGGCATGTTATTACCCACAATATCCCAATTGCCTTCTTTCGTATAAAGCTTGACCGCAAAGCCGCGGACATCACGAGCCAGATCAACCGAGCCTTTATTTCCGGCAACCGTAGAAAACCGAACAAAGGCCTCAACTTTTTCGTCAGCACGCTGAAAGACATCCGCACTGGTTAAATCAGAAAGCGACTCATAGTTTTCCAAATAACCGTGGGCTCCATAACCCCGGGCATGCACCACACGCTCCGGAATACGCTCATGATCGAAATGAAAAATCTTTTCTCTAAAGTGAAAGTCGTCGAGAAGGGTTGGTCCTCTGTCGCCAACTTTTAGCGAATTTTGATCATCGCCGACCGGGACGCCTTGTTGTGTAGTTAAGACTGATTCTTTGTCATCTGCTTTTTGATGCAGTTCGCCTCCTCGCCCTTGGGGGGTGTTGAGATCAGCAATCGTTGTGTCCTTCTTTTTTTTATTATCGGATTTCTTTTTCTTAGCCATATTTTAACTCTCTCTGATGATGTGGGAGGATAGGGTTAGATATAAAACTTAAACACCAGTTACAATAAGCAGTTAAGACAAACTGCAACTACCGTCATTCTATATTTTATAATTTTTATTATAGTAAATTCATCTAACTAATCCGACAATTTTTCAAAAATAAAATGGGCATATAAAAAGTAGAGAAATTTATTACAGATATAGCGATGTGGCATGTGGGTATTTATGAAAGACTGGGAAAGGCACAATAATATAACTCGGTGACCGATTAGCTTTAAAGGATTTTGAGGATGGTTTTAGACTTATTTTGACCCACCGCCCCGTCACTAAAGCTATGGAGCGTCGGCGATCCTGCACCCCTTCCGCCAGCTGGCGGAGACAATCCGTCTCCCCTCTTGCTTGTCCCGACCCATTCGGGGAGAGGGGATTAAGGCATGCGCACCGAAACCTTGGTGTGGGAGTGAGTTATTTTTAAAAGTTAAATCATGATCCATTTTTCGTTTTCAATTGGTCAACGCCTTAATATAATGAGTGAACTTTGGATATAAGATTCTTCTGCTACCTACTCCGGTTTCTCAAACTTCCAACGTTCACCCTCATTCCATTTTTCCTCCGAATTGCCGTAAGCGGGATAGCCGTCTTTTTCTTTAAGATAGCCGGCCAAGTGCATAAGATTGTAGGTCATGAAAGTGCACGTTTTGTTGGTAAATTCATGATCTTTGGCACCGGATTCTTCATCCAGGTAACTGGGGCCCGGGCCTGCTTTGCCAATCCATCCGGTCTCGGCCTGCGGAGGGATGCTGTATCCGATATGCTGCAGGGGAAAGAGTATTGTTTTTGCACAGTTTTTTACTCCATCTTCATTCCCCGTCACAATACAACCGGCGGCTCTTCCATAGTAAATATTTTGGCCTTTCTCATTCTGTTTCCCGCTCATTGCGTCCAATCGTTCGATCAGTTTTTTGGCCACTGATGACAATTCTCCCAGCCATATCGGCGTGGCAACAACTAAGATATCGGCATTGATTATACGCTTGAATAAATCGGGCCACTCATCCTCATCTTCGCCTTCTTCCGTCATGTCTTCGGCTTCTCCGTGAGGAACATGGTGATCTACCAGCCGTATGTAATCCACATCTACTCCTTCTCTTTCCATGATACCGATAGATACGTCCGCGAGCCCCTTAGTATGACTTTCCCTTGGTGATTTTTTTAACGTACAATTCACGAACATTGCTTTTAATTCTGAAAAATCGGTTTTTTCCTAATTAGTAGAGTGAATGATAGTTACATATACTTACAGTGAAAGGAAGCATGACATAGCTTGCTCTCCTGTTTTACTGTTATGGAAACTGTATTCGGCTTAATTAGGTGTACACATTATTGATATACCCGTAATCAAGGCTTAAAACTCTCTTAGTTATTTTTCGCCTCTTTATTAATATTGTCAATGGCTAATTTGTTGAGTTTTTTGTCAGCGGCTGATTCCTCATCGAGGGTCTGCTGTAATTTTTTGGCTATATCGTCTTTTTTCAGTCCCTTGGCAAACTGAACGGCGGTGCCGTAGGCTGAAATCTCATAATGTTCTACACGCTGGGCATCTGCGATAATACCCGCATCTCTCACTTCGGACGTTGCATCTTCAGAAATGAAGCTTCTTGCTTCTTTAATAAGCCCTTTCATAGCTTTGCACGTCTCTCCGGATAGATCATCAATGCCAAGCTTTTTAGCTATTTGATCCAGGCGTTTTTTATGATTTTTGGTTTCTTTGAGGTGATCGCCAAATGCCTCTTTTAGCTTTTTGTTGGAGGCTTCTTTTTTCATCTCCGGCAATGCATCAATCAATTGAGTTTCGGCACTGTAAAATGTCTTTCAATTGATGATGAAATAAGTCTTCAAGATTTTTTAATTTTCCCATAACTGAATTCTTTAATTTTTAAAACGTTAAATAGGTAAACAACTTAGACTTATAGGTATTAAATAAAACTAAAACTTCAAAGAGCATTATGTGTGAAATACATGTAGTTCATTTTGTTACGTACGTATGCAAAGCGGTTTTGAAAAGAAAGATAATTTAAAAAAGCGAACGGGTTGGCACCTTTTGATGGGGTGTGCCCCCTATTGAGGCGCTTGATAAAGCTATTTATCTCTATCGGCATACTATAAATAAGTTTACTCATCAGCAACATCTACATCTTTTGGATTGCCTGCTTTAGCACTTTGGCCATAGTTCAGAAGGGCTATAAAAACACTTCCTCCCAAAATATTACCTAATGTTGTCCATCCAAGAAAATGAGTAAAAGTAGAAAAAGTTATGTCTTGTCCGAGGAATAAAGCCGAAAGTACTTCTGTGGTGCCAAGTATGCAGTGGTGAAAAGGGTCAAAACCTATAGCCATTTTGAGCACCCATACCACAAAAATTTGACCAATGGTATCCAGACTGGCAGATACGAGCCATGTCACCAGCCCCATTAACCATCCGGTAATAATTGCGCTTCCAAAAATGGTAATCTCTGAAAAGGGAAGAAGGGAATTAGCCAGCGTGCCGAATGCTGACGGTTCTATAATATTCAGGGCTGGTCCCAATGCTGCATCTAAAGCAGCAAAAACAATGCAACCAATCATATTGGCCCGCATAAACAATGCCTCAAATTTGCCCAAGTTGACCCAGGGAGGCACGTCTGTCCAGTACGGGAAGAATGCCCATAGCAGAGTGCGCTGTAAATAGCTCAGATTGACTGATAACCACAATTAAAAAGCCAATAACGGAAGCTATTTGCTAATATAAATTGTTTGATTAGCGGTGAAGAGAATCCGGTTGAGAAGGTTAACACAATTCCCATGAAAAGCGCACCAAAACTCAAATTTAAGCCAGCTCCGATTCCACCCAACAACAGTCCACTGGCAGGGCGTTTAATTTGTCGCAGCGCTTCTTCCAATTCGCGCTTTAGTATTTGAGGATTATTAAGTTTCGGTTTGGGTGCATGCTGATTATTTTCTGACATACGTTGTAGTTTAATAAAATGCTACACAGGTAATGAATTTAAAGTAAAGCTTTGGAACATACCATCACGGAGATGAATTTAGTGATTACTCGACTATAGCAACGATTAGTAGGCTGGCGAACGTAGTATGATTCACTTCGGAAATGCCGGGCTTGTTCCTATTTAACCTAAAGACACCGGGTTAAATAGAACTACTATTCGCCTTTAAACCACAAAATCTATCTCAAACCTGCATTTTCTCATTTAAACCTTATAAGTCAGACAAAATCCTGACAGAAAAGGCTTAGGGTAACTCCCGGAAAGCGTTGACCCTTTAAAAATATTATTAGTTGTATGTACATTCAGAAAATACTGGACAGAGTTTCTGTAAGATATCGAAATGATTTTTAAATTTTGAGGAATCCTTAAAATAGTCTTTATTAATAATAAAAGAGAGAGTACATAAATATATTCTTGTCAATAACTGACTTGTCTTACCGAATTCTTAACTATTCTCATTATGGACCTATCCTGGATTTTCACCTCTTGGTCGATGGTTTTAATCGTCATACTTAAAACCGTAGGTATTTATATAGCGCTCATTGTTTATACGCGCATTGCCGGGCTTCGCTCATTCTCAAAGATGTCCAGCTTTGACTTTGCCATTACAGTTGCCTTCGGTTCGGTTGTAGCAAGTACTATTTTGGCGAAAGATCCGCCGCTGCTGCAAGCTATGGTAGGGCTTGGATCACTCTACGCTATTCAAATGATTGTCTCCAACTTACGCGGCAAGGCTACCGTGATGAGCAAACTGGTGGATAATACCCCGCTTCTGTTAATGAGAGGCACCGAAATTTTAGATGGAAATTTAAAAGAGGCGCAGGTAACCCACGACGATTTACGGGCAAAACTACGAGAAGCAAATGTTACACAGATGCACCAAATTCATGCCGTAGTAATGGAAGCCACGGGAGATATTGCCGTTATGCACAACGAAGATCCGGATCATAAACTGGATGATGAATT
>Ga0136556_1001051_pt1 | contig 14549 bp, 15 predicted proteins | sample AntRauTorckE6831_FD_104780 | JGI IMG/M metagenome (GOLD analysis project Ga0136556, IMG submission 104780) | Saline lake microbial communities from Rauer Islands, Antarctica - Metagenome Torckler E6 #831 | ecosystem: Environmental > Aquatic > Non-marine Saline and Alkaline > Saline | place... | reverse complement strand
TCGCCCTTACCGCAGTTTTTTTTGCGGCCGTTTTCACTTTAATGGAGCCAGTACACGTACCGGCTCTGTTATTCACTTTTGCTGTGATGGTTGTGATGGGCACTGCCTTGCGCTGGCTCATCCTGCCGCGACCACAGCGATGACTGGACGAGAGCAGTATGGCAGCTGATACCCCAGTAGATTATATAAAACACCACCTTACCAACCTTACCTACGGCAAGCTCCCGGAAGGCTATGAGCGAGCTGACGGCTCGGTGACCCAGGAGTCCACATGGACCATGGCAAGCACCGCGCAGGAAGCTGCAGACATGGGCTTTATGGCTATCCATGTGGATACCATGGGCTGGTCTATTGCTATGGGTGTGCTTTTCCTCGGACTGTTCCGTTTTGTGGCCAATCGTGCAACAACCGGAACACCGGGTGGCCTGCAGAACGTGGTCGAAATGACCCTTGAGTTCATTCAGGGCATCGTGCGGGATACTTTCCACGGAAGGAATCCTCTGATTGCCCCCTTGGCTCTGACTGTTTTTGTGTGGATCTTCCTGATGAACTCCCTGAAGCTGATCCCGGTGGATTACATTCCGTCCATCGCTCACGCTCTGGGGCTGGAATACTTCAAGATTGTACCTACCACCGATCCCAATGGTACCTTCGGTATTTCCATCGGCGTGTTCCTGCTGATCATCTTTTACAGCCTTAAGATCAAGGGCGTTAGCGGTTTCTCCAAGGAGCTGTCTTTACAGCCGTTCAACCATTGGTTGCTGATTCCGTTCAACCTGGTGCTTGAGGTGCTGCAGCTGGTGGTCAAACCGGTCAGCCTGGCACTGCGTTTGTTCGGTAACATGTACGCCGGTGAAGTTATCTTTATCCTGATTGCGCTGCTGCCCCTGTGGGCTCAGTGGACCCTGAACGTTCCCTGGGCGATCTTCCACCTTCTGGTGATAACGCTACAGGCCTTTATCTTTACAACGCTGACTGTGGTTTACCTCAGCGCAGCACACGAAGATCACTAATAAAAACCCTTTAATACACTAAACCCTTAACTATCTGAAAAACTGAGGAGTCTTCAATGGAAATGGTATTTATCGCAGCTGCGCTTATCATCGGTCTGGGTGCTCTGGGCGCCGGTATCGGTTTCGGTCTGCTGGGCGGCAAACTGCTCGAATCCACAGCGCGTCAGCCAGAAATGGCTAACCAGCTGCAAACCAAAGCCTTCATCATGGCCGGCCTGCTCGACGCAGTACCCATGATCGGTGTTGGTATCGCGATGTACCTGATCTTCGTTGTTGCTGGTTAATCGAACCGTGAGACGTGGGCGCTGGCGATTGCAGCGCCCGACTTTCCGGACACCAGGACGCAACGAATAGCAAGAGGTATATTGCCGTGAATATAAACCTTACGTTGATAGGGCAATCGATTGCCTTCGCTATTTTCGTCTGGTTCTGCGTCAAATATGTATGGCCGCCGATTACGGCTGCCATGGAAGCGCGCCAGAAGAAAATTGCTGATGGCCTTTCTGCCGCCGATCGAGCTTCGCTTGATCTGGAGCTAGCGCAGGAAAAGGCCTCAAAGGAAATGCAGAAGGCAAAAGAAGAATCTGCAGCCCTGATTGACCAGGCCAACAAGCGTGCCGCCCAGATCGTCGAAGCCTCCAAGGACGACGCTCGTAAGGAAGGCGAGAAGCTGATCGAGCAAGCCAGGGCGGAAATTCAACAGGAGCGTGTTCAGGCTCGCGACGCACTGAGAGCAGAAGTGGCAACACTGGCTGTTGCAGGCGCCGAGAAGATCCTGGAAACCTCTGTAGACGCCAAAGCTCACAGCGAGATGCTGGAAAAGCTGGCCGCAGAACTCTAAAAGAGGGTCATCATGGCAGAACTCACAACGTTAGCCCGACCCTATGCGAAAGCCGTCTTTGCTGCCGCCGAAGACCAGAACGCTATTGATCTCTGGGATCAGGCACTGGCTTTTGCAGCTCAGGTTGCGGCTGACCAACAGGTAAAGAACATCCTGGCCAACCCCGGCCTCTCTGAGCAGCGTAAGGCGGAACTCTTCGTCGATTGTTTTGAAGAGCCGCTGCCGGAAGCACTCAGAAATTTCCTGTCGATTCTTGCTGAAAACAAGCGTCTGGCACTGTTGCCGGCAATTTCTGCTCTGTTCCGTATGTACCGCGCGGACCTCGAGAAGTCGGTTAACCTGACAATCGATACGGCTTTCGAGCTGTCTGCCGAGGAACAGCAGAAGCTCATCGACGCGTTGTCCAAAAAGCTGGAGCGCAAGGTTGAGCTTGAAGCCACCGTGGATCAGTCTCTGATTGGCGGTGTAGTGGTACGCACAGGCGACCTGGTTATCGACGCTTCAGTCCGTGGCAAACTGGCCAGAATGGCCAAGGCTCTGGGCTCCTGATTTCAGCACAAGGTTTGAGGATAAAGGCATGCAGCAACTGAATCCATCCGAGATCAGTGACATCATCAAGAAGAGAATCGAGAAACTCGACATCTCTTCCGAAGCTAAAAACGAAGGTACGATCCTGTCGGTTTCCGACGGTATTGTACTGATTCACGGTCTTGCCGACGTTATGTACGGCGAGATGATCGAATTTGCCAATGGCACTTACGGCATGGCGCTGAACCTGGAGCGTGATTCTGTTGGTGCGGTTGTACTGGGCGACTACGAAGATCTGGCAGAAGGCCAGAAAGTACGTTGTACCGGTCGCATCCTGGAAGTGCCGGTTGGTAGCGAACTGCTGGGCCGTGTTGTAGACGGTCTGGGTAACCCGATTGACGCCAAGGGCGAGCTGGGTAACACCCAGACATCCCCGATCGAGAAGGTAGCGCCTGGCGTTATCGCCCGTCAGTCAGTTGATGAGCCGGTTCAGACCGGTCTGAAGCCGATCGACACCATGGTTCCGATCGGTCGTGGTCAGCGCGAGCTGATCATCGGTGACCGTCAAATCGGTAAGACCGCTGTCGCCATCGACGCGATCATTAACCAGAAGAACACTGGCATCAAGTGTATCTACGTTGCCATTGGTCAGAAGCAGTCTTCTATTGCGGCAGTTGTACGCAAGCTGGAAGAGCACGGTGCGATGGATCACACCATCATCGTGGCTGCCGGCGCTGCTGATCCTGCGTCCATGCAGTACCTGGCTCCGTATGCCGGTACCTCCATGGGTGAATTCTTCCGTGACCGCGGCGAAGACGCTCTGATCGTATACGATGACCTGTCCAAGCAGGCCGTTGCGTATCGTCAGATCTCCCTGCTGCTGCGTCGTCCGCCGGGCCGTGAAGCCTTCCCGGGTGACGTATTCTACCTGCACTCCCGTCTGCTGGAGCGTGCATCCCGGATCAACGCCGATGAAGTTGAAAAGCTGACCAACGGCGAAGTGAAAGGCAAAACCGGTTCCCTGACGGCTCTGCCGATCATCGAAACCCAGGCAGGTGACGTTTCCGCATTCGTTCCGACCAACGTGATCTCCATCACCGACGGTCAGATCTTCCTGGAAACCAACCTGTTCAACTCCGGTATCCGTCCGGCGATGAACGCAGGTGTTTCGGTATCACGGGTAGGTGGTTCCGCACAGACCAAGATCATGAAGAAGCTCGGCGGTAACATCCGTCTGGCCCTGGCCCAGTATCGGGAACTGGCGGCATTCGCCCAGTTCGCTTCTGATCTCGACGAAGCAACCCGTAAGCAGCTTGAGCACGGTCAGCGCGTTACCGAGCTGATGAAGCAGAACCAGTACAGCCCAATGACCGTTGCCGAAATGGGCACGGTACTGTTCGCAGCGAACGAAGGCTTCCTGGACGATGTTGACGTAGACAAGGTTGTGCCTTTTGAAGCACAGCTGCTGGACTGGATGCGCTCTGAGCAGAAAGAACTGCTGGATCAGATCGGTCCTGAAGGTAAGTACAACGACGACATTACCGCTGGCCTGAAAGCTGCTCTGGAAAAATTCAAGACCACTCAGAGCTGGTAAATCCAACGGGTCCGCCATGTGCGGGCCCGATGGTGCATGTGAGTGTCTAACTTGAAAAGGCAGTGACTTATGGCCGTCGGAAAAGAAATACGTAATCAGATCGGAAGCATCAAGAGCACGCAGAAAATCACCTCCGCCATGGAAATGGTGGCGGCGAGTAAAATGCGTAAAGCTCAGGAACGTATGCAGGCGACACGTCCATACGCTGAAAAGATGCGCCAGGTAATCGGACACATTGCCAAGTCCAACAAGGATTACCGTCATCCGTTCATGCAGGAACGCGAGGTAAATCGGGTAGGCTACATTGTGGTCTCCTCGGATCGCGGCCTTTGTGGTGGCCTGAACACCAACACGTTCAAGGTACTCATAAAGGAAATGCGTGGATGGAAAGAAAAAGGTGTTGAGACCGATATCTGCGCCATTGGCCAGAAGGCTTCCTCGTTTTTCCGCAGCTACGGCGGAAAAGTGGTGGCAGCGACAACCCACCTGGGCGACAGCCCGAGTGCGGAAACGCTGATCGGCAGTGTCAAGGTGATGCTGGATTCGTTCGAGGAAGGCAAGATTGACCGCCTGTACCTGGTAAGCAACGAATTCGTTAACACCATGACCCAGTCCCCTAAGGCGGAACAACTGTTGCCACTGCCTGAAGGCGATGGCGATGAAGAGGAAGAAATCGGTCACCAGTGGGATTACATTTACGAGCCGGATTCGCGTCCGATTCTTGACGGGCTGATGCCACGTTATATCGAGTCCCAGGTTTATCAGGGTGTGGTAGAGAATCTGGCCTGTGAACAGGCTGCGCGGATGATTGCCATGAAGAGCGCCACCGATAACGCTGGTGAAATCATCGACGAGCTGCAGTTGGTTTATAACAAAGCTCGTCAGGCGGCGATCACCCAAGAGATTTCGGAAATTGTGAGCGGCGCGGCATCCGTTTAATAGCGCTCACACCTACTGGTTTTATTGACTACTAGATAACGAGGAACCGAGCATGAGTAGCGGACACATCGTTCAGATCATTGGCGCGGTTATCGACGTGGAATTTCCACGTGACTCCGTGCCAGGCGTTTATGACGCACTGCTGCTTGAAGGTGGCGAAACAACTCTGGAAGTTCAGCAACAGCTGGGCGACGGCGTTGTTCGTACTATCGCCATGGGCAGCACAGAGGGCCTGAAGCGTGGCCTGAAAGCAGAAAATACCGGCAAGCCGATCTCCGTACCGGTTGGTACCCAGACTCTGGGCCGGATCATGGACGTTCTGGGTCGTCCCATCGACGAACAGGGCGAAATCGGCGAAGACGAGCGTTGGGCTATCCACCGCAAAGCGCCGGGCTATGCCGATCAGGCAGCGTCTGCGGACCTGCTGGAAACCGGCATCAAGGTAATCGACCTGGTCTGCCCGTTCGCCAAGGGTGGTAAAGTCGGCCTGTTCGGTGGTGCCGGTGTTGGCAAGACCGTTAACATGATGGAGCTGATCAACAACATCGCGAAAGAGCACTCCGGTCTCTCCGTATTCGCTGGTGTTGGTGAGCGTACCCGTGAAGGTAACGACTTCTACTACGAAATGAAGGACTCCAACGTCCTTGATAAAGTAGCGATGGTATACGGCCAGATGAACGAGCCTCCCGGGAACCGTCTGCGTGTGGCCCTGACCGGTCTCACCATGGCCGAGAAGTTCCGTGATGAAGGTCGTGACGTACTGTTGTTCGTAGACAACATCTATCGTTACACCCTGGCGGGTACCGAAGTATCGGCACTGCTGGGTCGTATGCCCTCAGCGGTAGGCTACCAGCCGACTCTGGCCCAGGAAATGGGTGAGCTGCAGGAGCGTATTACCTCCACCAAGGCCGGCTCCATCACGTCTATCCAGGCGGTATACGTACCGGCGGATGACTTGACTGACCCGTCTCCTGCAACCACCTTCTCGCACCTTGATGCTACCGTGGTACTGAGCCGTGACATCGCCTCCAAGGGTATTTACCCGGCGATCGATCCGCTGGACTCCACTTCTCGTCAGCTCGATCCGCTGGTGATTGGTGAACAGCACTACAACGTGGCCCGTGGTGTTCAGAACGTTCTGCAGCGTTACAAAGAACTGAAAGACATCATCGCCATCCTGGGTATGGACGAACTGTCAGAAGAAGACAAGCTGACCGTTTCCCGCGCCCGTAAGATCGAGCGTTTCCTGTCTCAGCCGTTCCACGTTGCTGAAGTATTCACCGGCGCTCCCGGTAAGTACGTGTCTCTGAAAGAGACCATCAGCAGCTTTGAAGGCATCCTCAATGGCGAATATGACGACATGCCCGAACAGGCATTCTACATGTGCGGCACCATCGAGGAAGCAATCGAGAAGGCTAAGGCAATGAAAGAGAAAGAAGGTAAGTAAAACCTTCTGTCTTTTTCTGACGCAAGAGGCGTAAAATATGGCTATGACCGTACATTGTGACGTCGTAAGTGCCGAGGAAAAAATCTACTCCGGGCTGGTAGAGATGCTGATCGCTACCGGTACCGAGGGTGAGCTTGGCATCCAGCTTGGCCACGCTCCGCTTCTGACCGAGCTCAAGCCCGGTTCAGTACGGATCATCAAGCAGGGAGGCGAGGAAGAAATTCTGTACGTTTCAGGTGGTTACCTGGAAGTACAGCCGAACCTCGTTACCCTGATGGCCGACACTGCGGTTCGTGCGAAAGACGTAGACGAAGCCGCAGCACTGGACGCCCAGAAAGAAGCCGAAAAGGCACTGGCGAACAAAACAGGCGAGTTTGAATACTCCCGGGCCGCCGCCGAGCTGGCAGAAGCCGCCGCTCAGCTGCGTACCATCCAGAAACTGCGCAAGAACCTGCGATAAGCAGGGCTTGTATCGGTGCCCGGAGTGGCCTGATTATAAACCGCATCCGCAGGTGGAGGGTTTTCTGTTTCCGAAAGGAAACAGTAACGCCTTCACCGGGACGCGGTTTTTTTATTTCTAACCAAACAAAATCTGGAGCATGAAGCGCCATGAGCCCTTTACACGTAGTGATCCTGGCGGCTGGCCAGGGCTCAAGGATGAAATCCGCACTGCCCAAGGTACTGCATCCGGTTGCCGGAAAGCCGATGTTGCACCATGTTGTTGAAACAGCAAAACAGCTGGGCGCGGAGAAAATTCACACGGTAATTGGTCATGGAGCTGAACAGGTTCAGGCGTCGCTTCAGGACGAGTCGGTGAACTGGGTCATGCAGACCGAACAACTGGGTACCGGCCATGCTGTTGCTCAGGCGTTGCCGGATCTGCCGGACGATGCTCGCGTTCTGGTGCTCTATGGCGATGTTCCGTTGACGGCAAAAAACACGCTGGAAGCGATGATTGCCGACCTCGACGAAAGCAATCTGGCCCTGCTGACGGTAGACATGGACAACCCCCATGGCTACGGCCGGATTGTTCGCAACGCCGCAGGCCAGGTGCAGGCGATTGTTGAGCAGAAAGATGCCAGCGCCAAGCAGCAGGCCATACACGAAGTAAACACCGGTATCCTGGCGGTCTGTGCAAAACACCTGAAGAACTGGTTACCCACCCTTTCCAACAGTAACGCCCAGGGCGAATACTACCTCACAGACATTATTGCCATGTCGGTAGGCCATCGCCTTTCTGTGACGGTATCCCAGCCGCTGAATCCGTTTGAAGTCCAGGGTGTGAACAACCGGCTGCAGCTGGCCGAGCTCGAACGCTGGTACCAGCGCCAGCAGGCCGAACGCCTGATGACCGACGGCGCCAGCCTGGCGGACCCGGCACGCCTGGATGTCCGGGGTGAGCTGAGCATTGGCAACGACCTGTGGATTGACGTCAACGTGGTGTTCGAGGGCAAGGTGAATCTGGGTAGTAATGTCACCATCGGCCCGGGTTGTGTGATCAAAGACACCACCATTGCCGACGGTGCCGCGATAAAAGCCCACAGCGTAGTCGAAGGCGCCATAGTAGGAGCTAATGCCCAGATTGGCCCCTTCGCCCGCCTGCGTCCGGGTACCGAGCTGGCCGCCAACACCAAGGTTGGCAACTTTGTGGAAACCAAGAAAGCGGTCGTGGGTGAGGGCAGCAAGATCAACCACCTTAGCTATGTGGGCGATACCTCAATGGGCCGTAACGTGAATGTGGGTGCAGGCACCATCACCTGTAACTATGATGGGGTGAACAAACACCAGACCGTCATGGGCGACGGCGTATTTGTCGGTTCCAATACTGCATTGGTCGCCCCGGTCACGCTGGGCAAAGATGCCACCATCGGTGCCGGTTCCACCATTACCCGGGATGTGGCCGACAAAGAGCTAGCGATAGCCCGTGGCAAACAGCGCAATATCGATGGCTGGGAACGGCCGAAGAAAACGTAAAGACCGATCAACGAACAGGTGAAGACAGTATGTGTGGGATTGTAGGAGCGGTATCTGAACGGGATGTTCAGGGGATATTGCTGGAAGGGCTGCGTCGCCTGGAATACCGCGGTTACGACTCCGCTGGCATGGCCGTACTCAATGGTGGCAACCAGGCCCAGCGTGCCCGGGAAGTAGGCAAGGTAGCGGCTCTGGCCGATGCCATCGAAGCCAACCCCCTGAGCGGCCACCTGGGTATTGCCCACACCCGCTGGGCCACCCATGGCCAGCCGTCCCAACTCAATGCTCACCCGCACATGTCCGGCGAGCGCCTGGCCATTGTTCACAATGGCATTATCGAGAACTATCAGGAACTGCGTGACGAGCTGAAAGCCGAAGGCTTCGAGTTCACTTCCCAGACCGACACCGAAGTGGTCGCCCACCTGATCGAACAGAATTATCGCGAGCAGGGCAGCCTGTACGACGCGGTAAAAACCGCCATCCTCCGCCTGCGCGGCGCCTATGCCCTGGCCGTTGTGCACGCAGACGAGCCGGACCACATGGTGGTGTGTCGCGAAGGCAGCCCCCTGGTTGTGGGCGTGGGCATTGGCGAAAACTTTATTGCCTCGGACCAGTTGGCCCTGATGCCGGTTACCGACCGCTTCATGTTCCTGGAAGAAGGTGATATCGCCGACATCCGTAAAGACAGCGTCGAGATTCACGACCGCGAAGGCACACCGGTTGAACGCCCCATTACCCGCTTCGAACACGGCGCGGATTCCGCCGAGAAAGGCGACTACCGGCACTTCATGCTCAAGGAAATCTACGAGCAGCCAAAGGTAATCAAAGCCACCATGGAAGGCCGCACCACCAACACTCGCGTGCTCGAGCAGGCACTGGGTACCGAAGCCGCCAACCTGCTGGACAACGTACGCCATGTGCAGATCATCGCCTGTGGCACGTCCTACCATGCCGGCATGGTGGCCCGTTACTGGATAGAAGAACTGGCCGGCGTGCCCTGCTCGGTGGAGGTTGCCTCCGAGTTCCGCTACCGCAAACACGTAATCCAGCCGGATACCCTGTTCCTGTGCATTTCACAGTCCGGCGAAACCGCCGACACCCTCGCAGCGCTGCGCCAGGCCAAGAAAGCGGGTTTCCGCGCTGCCCTGGCCATCTGCAACGTGCCCGGCAGTTCCCTGGTGCGCGAATCCGACCTGGTGATCATGACCCAGGCCGGCCCCGAGATTGGTGTGGCCTCCACCAAAGCCTTCACCACCCAGCTCACGGCCCTGTTGATATTCACCCTGGCCCTGGCACGCCATAACGGCCTGAGTGAAGAAAAAGAAGCCGAGATCGTTAAAGCCATTCACCTGGTGCCTGGCCAGGCCAGCGATGTGCTGGCTCTGGATGCCGAAATCCAGGAAATGTCCAAAGCCTTCATGGACAAATTCCACAGCCTGTTCCTGGGCCGTGGCTCCCAGTTCCCGGTAGCGATGGAAGGGGCTCTCAAGCTCAAGGAAATCTCCTACATCCATGCCGAAGCCTACCCGGCAGGCGAGCTCAAGCACGGCCCGCTGGCACTGGTGGACAGCGAAATGCCCGTGGTTACCGTGGCGCCCAACAACGCTCTGGTGGAAAAGCTCAAATCCAACCTGGAAGAAGTCCGCGCCCGGGGCGGTGAACTGTTTGTCTTTGCCGACAGGTCCGCCAATGTGAAGGCGGAAGAGGGCGTGCACGTAATGCAACTACCGCCCGTGCACGAAATCACCGCGCCCATCGTTTACACCGTACCGCTGCAGCTGTTGTCGTATCACGTAGCGGTGCTGAAGGGCACGGATGTGGATCAGCCGCGGAATCTGGCGAAGAGTGTAACGGTGGAGTGAAGCTGTTCAGGTTATTCTGCCGATGATACGAGTGCTGCCAAGGGGGCAGACGGTGCTTTGACGTCTGATATGGCGGAGTATGTTGGCGAACACTCGGTAGCCAGTGGACGCATGCCCTTCTATAATAATTTTTATGAAAAAGCTGACCCTGAAGTTAAATGACCGCACACCTCAGACGCTCTCGATGAAGCGTCTGGGGCAGTACATTGCCCATCTCTCCGACATGCTTGGGGAAGTGGAGCATGTGCATTTTGAATAGGTCAGCGATGGCAGCGCCATGCTGAATGTGGATGTTGAAGAGCTTCATTACCAAAAGGTGCTCAGCCATGTGCGGGAAGTCCCAAACGGCATGGGCGCGAAGAAGCAGCTAACAGCTTATCGTAACTTGAGAAAACTGTTGGATGAGGACGGCACAGGAGGTGCAATTTTGAACGACTCTGACGCCCAAATATTGTCGTTCAGAAAACGGCCGGACGATGAGAAGCCATTGGTGGTTAACAAAGTAGGCTCTGTTCAGGGGCGTTTGTACCGGGTTGGGGGCAAAGATGACACCATTCCGGTAAGCCTGGAAGGGGCTAATGGCGAAACGCTCCGTTGTGAGGCATCGATTGACATTGCCCAAGCACTGTCGGCCTTGCTGTTCAAACAGGTTCGGGTTAGTGGGCACGGCACTTGGGAACGCTCGTCTCAAGGCACCTGGAAGCTCAAAAAGCTCAGAATTGAATCTTACCAGGAGCTTGATGCCGCCAAGGTCGGTGAGGTTTTAGGCCGACTCCAGTCAATTGGCGGTTTAAAATGGGCGGATATGGACGATCCGCATGGAGTGGCCAGGGATCTGAGAGGCTGATTTGAGATTATTAGTTGATAACAACATCCTGATCCAGATCCTTGCTCCGAACAAAACGGGCCTTACCCATCCAGAAACAAAGGCCGTGCTGGAGCGCGTTGACGAGCGCGCGCAGGCATTTATCGCTGAAGCTGAGAGAAAGAGCGCCTTGGTTCTCATACCGGCTCCGGTATTGTCGGAATTCCTGATCGGCGTGGAAGCATCAAAATACCAGGAGTATCTGGATATCCTTAACGGCAGTGCCTGCTTCGAGGTTGTGGACTTCGATACCGCTGCTGCAATCGAATGCGCTCAGCTTCCAGACAAGAAAGAGCTGGCTCAGATTTCACCGGGGCAATACGCCAGCAAGCTTGTCTATGACCGCCAGATCGTTGGAATTGCGCTTGCGGCAATGGCCGATGAAATCTGGTCGCACGATGACTCACTCCGAAAGATCGCCAGCGCCAGGGGATTAACCGTAAGATCGCTGGCGGATATTGAACCGCCCGCGGTTCAGGAACAAATGTTTCCACCCGACGAAAACGCCTGAAACCGCTCCAAGAGGGACACCATACGGCAGATCAGTGGAGTGACACCCCACTCGATAGTCTCCGCTTCGGCCTTGCCGTGATGCCTGTTTCAATCCGGATTCTTGTTCCTCAAAGACGTTGAGAGATCACTTGAGATATTCCTCAACGCCTCCTCAATTTCCGAATCTAAGTGTTTTGAACCAATGTATTGGGGAACAACCAGGCCAGCTTTCTCACACTCGGGTAGTTGGCGTATCACATCGAGATAGTGTTCAAGCAGTTCCGGTTTCGTTGTCGATCGTGTTAGTTCCTTTTTCAGGCGCTCCTCAAAACGCTTCAACTCATCCTCGTCATCTGTGTCATTCAGCTCCCAGTGTAACTGGCGGGCGAGCGCCTTTCGGGACCATCCTACCCTCGCGATCAGATCTTCAATAATCTGTTGGAGATCCCTTGTCCGTTCTGTCCCCATTTGTCCCAACCCTCCTCTGTATCTTTGAACTGTCCCAGCGGGGACAACAACCAAACATCAATGGAGAAGTACCATGAAAAAGGCAAAAACACCGATGTCGCCGCCCGCTGCTGCACGTATTCAGAGCACTACCGCGAAACAGCACGGCGGGAAAACGCCGAAAGGCTCCTTCGCCGCGAGAGCGCAGTCAGTTGCCGCGAGAAATGTGGCTTCCAGTGGTCAGCGGCCACCGAACGGTCCGAGTACCACCGGCAATCCATCCGGAAAAGGACGAGGCAATAATCGGCCTTCCCGCTAATTAAAGTGATTGTGTAAACACGGGGGCATTGATTGCCTCCGTGTTACCGGCACTTATCCACATTGCTGCTCAAAAGCCCTCGAAATTCCGACCTTCTATCTGTGAATTCTGAATAGGGTAAGGCCTGTACGGTTTTCTCAACAGCGCAGAGACAGATTTCCTGCTTTGTTTGATAAAGTTCAGCCGCAAGAGCACTCAGGTCGGCATTGGTGCAGGCATTGACCATGGCGTACTCGATTTTCATGGGATAGCGTTCGGTTTCCAGGAAATTGCGATCAACCAGACCGTATCCGGTAAAACCAACCGTGAAGGCCAGTACCGCTGACAAAGCCCCTTTGGCTCCGTACTTATGGCCAGTAATTGGCTCTTCGCATTTTTCGCAATTGATCTGGCGCTGTTGGTCCAGTTCGTTATTGGCCGAACAGGAAGAGCAGGTTACGGTGACGGTGGTGGCGTTGTTAACGTCCTTGTTCATGATGCTTTTGGTTCCTTTGTCAGGTTTTTCTTTGGCGTTTGGTCGGTTTCTTGGCCGCTCGCTCCGCTTTGATCCGCCCCAGCAACGCTTCCGCACTGTTCTCCCCGCTAATCAGTTCCGGGTTGTCCTTGCGCCATTGCTCGGTGAGCTCGCCCCGGAAAGCTTTGGCCAGGATGGACTGGGTGAGGTTGTTGACGCGGGCCAGGGCGTTGTTGACCCGTTGTTCGATGCGGTCGGCGTGGGTGAAGAGTTGGTCTACTCGGCGGACGATTTCGGTTTGTTCTTCTACCGGTGGAAGCGGAATTGGAAGTTCTTTCAATATACTGAGATTCAAGATTTCCATGGTCCCGCCATGACTGAAACCCCGAAAGAAATCATGGGCAACAGGGCTTTCAAGATATATCTGGATGAAAGACTTGTTTATTTCTCCTTGAAGGCCGAGCTTCACAAGGCGTGGATTAATAATCCCGGCTTCGGCTTCTTGAGAGAGCACCAAGACCTTGCCTATAGTCCCAACTAGGCTGATTAGTATGTCACCGGGCTTAACGGAACACGCATTTAGCTGTTCATATTTCTCAGAGTTGACGTAGTAGGTTACAAGTTGCTCGTCGCCGGCAATGACTTGTTCCTGGCCGTAAACTTTGAAGCCTGAGTCGATACAATCTGACTTTTTCAGCGCGGAGCCGAATGGCCCGGCTTTTAACGCGTTGTTGCTGTGCTCAGCGATATGATCAAAGTTGACCCATGCCCAGCTTTCAGGGACACCCTCTATGGTTGGTGACGGATCCGATTTTGGCCCAAAACTTTTTTTCAGTCGCTTCTTGGACTTCAATTCCTCTCGCTCAAGTGTCCACTGCTCAATAAGGTCATAGATACTTGAAGCTTGAGGGCCTGCCCGCCACTCCTCCGTCAAACGCCCACTCACTGCCGCAGCCAGCACGGACTGGCGGAAGCGTTTGAGGATTTGCGGGATGCGTTCGAGGCGGACTTTGGTGTTTTCCACCTGGGCCAGCAGGGTGTCGAGTTTGTCGGCGATGACTTTTTGTTCGGCTAGGGGTGCCAGCACGAAGGGTGCAGCCACTCCATCCTTAGTCCCAAGCCGAGGCATATTTACGCCGTAACTGACTTCGTTGACGTAATTCAGGAAATCGCGGGTTTTAAGCCAATGGAACAGGTATCGGTTAAGGACGAATGGCTCAGAATCCAGCGGGATGATTTCTGTGGTGCAAACTCCGTCAGTATCGGCAACAACCACTTTGTTGAGATAGGGGCGCAGCTTGCCATATAGAACATTCCCCTTCTCAAACCGGTTTTTCGTACTTTTAAATGGCCGTTCTGTGGCCGTCTTCCGGTTGATTATTCGGGAGCTTTCTTTCTCAATATCTTCGAGCTCCAGCACCCAGGTGTCGTCAGTGACATCCGAGAGCTCACACTTCTGAGTTTTACCATAGGAAACGACATCGCCAAGCTGAACTTGATGCCATTCATGGGGAAATTTGAGCTGGGCCATTATTTAACCTCACCCATCACTTCCCGCAAAAGCACCCGAGCCCCATCAGCCTCCTCCTCAGCACCCAACTCCCGCATCAAGGCATCCAGCTCTCCCATCGCCTGCGCCAGCTCCCCCATGGCCTCACCCGCCAACACACTCGGCTCTGGCAAATTGGCGGCATCCACGCTGTCGCTGTCCTTGAGCCAGGAAATATCCAGCGAGTCGCCCTTGTGTTCGGCAATCCACTGGCGGCTGAAGCTG
>Ga0136556_1001049_pt1 | contig 14555 bp, 12 predicted proteins | sample AntRauTorckE6831_FD_104780 | JGI IMG/M metagenome (GOLD analysis project Ga0136556, IMG submission 104780) | Saline lake microbial communities from Rauer Islands, Antarctica - Metagenome Torckler E6 #831 | ecosystem: Environmental > Aquatic > Non-marine Saline and Alkaline > Saline | place... | reverse complement strand
TGCAACATTAGGTGACGGTATCAGGATACTGGCATTGCCGGTAAGAGCCAGTTCAGAACAGGACAAAGCTCCGGCCCTACTCACTACGATATCGGCCACAGCGTATGCTCCCGGCATGTGGTGCAGAAAATCAACCAGCCGCAGGTGAACATAATCTTCGGTGTTTAATGTGGTTTTCAGTTCATCATAATAGCGCTTGCCGCACTGCCAGATAATTTGAAGTTTCAGCTCATTCTGCAGCCTGTCCAAATTTTTTGTCATAGCTTCGTTTATGGTACGTGCACCGCCGCTACCGCCCAGCACCAGCAGCGTTTGCTTTTCCCGGCTGAATTCAAAATGATTGTATGCCTCGTCTGTGTTTACATTGGTCAGCGTTTTACGCGTAGGATTACCGGCCAGAAGAGTTTTACCGATGGGGAAGTGATGATCAGCATCTTTAAAAGCAGTGAATATTTTTTCAGCGCTTCTTGCCAACATTCTATTTGTTATGCCCGGGAAGCTATTCTGTTCTTGAATGAACAGGGGCACATTTTTCTTAGCGGCAACCCATCCCACCGGACCGGCGGCATATCCCCCGCAGGAAATCATGGCATGAGGTTTGAAGGACGAAATGATCTTAAAGCTTTGCACGATGCTTGTTATCAATTTTAAAGGAAATGCTAAGTTTTTAAGTGTCAGCCGCCGGTGAAAACCGCTAATCCAGATGCTTACAATATCATAACCGGCGCGTGGCACGGCTTCCCATTCCATGTGGGTTTTTGTACCAACAAATTTAATGGCAATACCGGGTTGAAGGCCCTTTAATGCATCGGCAATAGCAATGGCGGGATAAACGTGCCCACCCGTACCGCCCGCCGCAATCAACACCCGAAGTTGATTCGATTCTGGCCGAATGGCTTGCTCCTTCATCGGTATGGTTTTCGTATCATTATGCATAAAAGACGGACCTCTTTTTAGTGCTGTGTTTCGAGATATTCAGCAAAATGCCCACCATCAAGCCGGAGAACACCATGCTGGACCCGCCGTAACTCACAAAAGGCATGGGCAGGCCGGTGACCGGAAACAGTCCGCTGGCAACGGCTGCGTTTACAAACCCGTAGAGTGCGATTATTAGCGTACAGGCTACCGCCAGAAGTGTCCCCACGGTATCGGGGGCGTTTTTTGCGGTGATGGCAATGCCGCGAAATAAAATGAGGGTAAACAGAAGAATAAGGGAGATCGAACCGGCCAGCCCATACTCTTCTGCGATGATAGCAAAGATGAAATCATTATAGGGCGCCGGCAGAAAATCACGTTGGGTGCTTTTACCGATACCAACGCCAAATATTTCACCCTGTGCAATGGCAATATGGGCCTGCTGTGCCTGATAGCCTTCCCGGACGTTAAATTCGTTGCTATTTATTTCGGTTATCTGCGTGATGTATTCATCAATGCGGCTTTGTCGTTCGGCTGAGCCGGCAATCACCCCACCTGAGCCAATTACTGCTAATAATAGCAAGCCACCCAATTGGAAGCTGCTGATGCGGCCTACAAACATGATGAGTATGCATATAGCCATCAATACGGCGGCGCTGCTAAAGTCTTCGATTGCTATGAGCGCGCAGGTAATGAATACCCAAAACATGATGGGCAGGAATGCTTTTTTGTAGTCTTTGATGTAGTCCTGTTTCTCGGCAAGCAGCACACATACATGAATTAGCAGTACGACGGATGCAAAGGAAGAGGGTTGAAATGAAAATCCGCCGATGTCAAGCGAACGGCGTGCGCCGAACACATCAGTCCCGAATATGAGCACGGCAATAAGCAACACCCAGCTTATGACCATACCAATGCGGCTGAATTTTATGGTGGTATGATAATCAATTTTTGAAGCGATAAGCAGCACCGAAAAGGCAATGACCAGCTTTATAATATGTCCGCTTACCAAGCTGATAGCCGATGCTTGATTGCTTTCAGCGAAATAAGCAATAGCTGAATAGACTGCAAGCACCCCAAATACCATCAGTATAATAACGGATATGAGCATTACGCGGTCGCTTCCCTGCTTGCGCGTATCAATCTCATCGGGGCCGGTGCCCATGATGGATGAAATTTTCTTTTTAGGTGTTGTAAAGAGCATATTTGTTGAGCTTTCAGGTGTCAGCCTTCAGCAATCAGCGAAATCAAAACTGATAGCTGAGTGCTGAAAGCTGTTTATAGTCCGTTGACTATTCTTTTAAATTCATTTCCGCGTTCTTCATAATTTTCATACATATCAAAGGAGGCACAGGCCGGGCTAAGCAGCACAATTTCGCCGCGCTTAGTCATTTTCCGACCGGTGTGTACCGCCTCACGCATGGTTTTCACCGTTCTGAAATTTGGAACTACATCTTTCAGTTGTTCTTCAATCTTGGATTTAGCTTCACCGATAGCGATGACCGTATGTACTTTCTTGCGAATCTGATCGGCCAGTTCACTGTAATCATTGCCCTTATCGCGGCCGCCCAGAATGAGAGCCATCGGCATATTAAAGCTATCAATAGCATACCAAGTGGCATTGATATTGGTGCCCTTGCTGTCGTTGATGTATTTCACACCGTCCACCGTACGCACCTGTTCCAGCCGGTGCTCCACGCCTTCGAAGGTGCGCAGGCTTTCGCGAATCACATCGTTTTTAATTTCCGATGCGCGGGCCGCCAGCGCAGTGGCCAATCCGTTATTTAGATTATGGGTTCCGTTAAGTCGTACTTCGCTAATAGGCATCAGTTTCTCTTCTTTTTTATTAAGTTTTAAAATGATGATTCGGTCGCGCACAAAGGCTCCTTCCGGTACTTCTTTGGTTGATGAAAAAGCAAGCGGCTGCGGAGCTTTCTTTTTTTTTTGCAGTGATTGAACCTGCTCGCGAATCACAGGGTCATCATAGTGATAGATGATCCGGTCATTCGCGGTCTGGTTTTCAGTAATCTTAAACTTGGCGGCGGCATATTTTTCAAAATCATCATCATACCGGTCCAGATGGTCAGGGGTGATGTTCAGCAGCAGGCTGATATGCGGATGAAAGTCCTGAATATGATCAAGCTGAAAACTGCTTACTTCCAATAGCGTATCTTTTTCCGGCACCGAAGCCATAACTACTTCTGAGAACGCATCGCCGATGTTGCCGCCGGTGATGTGTGCCTTGCCCGCTTTTTCCCAGGTATGATCCAGCCAGTGGGTGACGGTCGTTTTGCCATTGCTTCCGGTAACGGCCACAATGGGACCTTCATTAAACCAGCTTGCCACTTCAATTTCAGAAAAAACGTCTTTTCCGGCTTTAAGATACTTTTGAACCAGTGGCGATTTTGTCGGCACGCCGGGACTCAGCACGGCAAAGTCAGCCTGTTCTGCTTTTGGGGTATGTCCGCTTTCTTCAAACGAGATGCCGCGTTCATTCAGCCGGGCTTTAACCGGCGTATCGATGGCGCTGTTATCGGTCACAAATACCTTTGCCCCTTTGTCGTGCAGCAGCTTCGCCACGGCAACCCCGCTTCGGGCAGCACCAATTACGACGATATGTTTGTTCTTAACTTCTTTCATCGCAGCTTTAAGGTTAGCAGACTTAAAATTCCGAGGAGCACCGACAGTATCCAGAAGCGGACCACAATTTTGGGTTCCGACCAGCCTTTCTTTTCAAAATGATGATGGATGGGCGCCATGAGGAACACCCGTCGGCCAACGCTGTATTTTTTGCGTGTATATTTGTACCAGGTGGTTTGAATGATGACGGAAAGCGTTTCTACAAAAAAGATGCCGCAGATAATAGGCAACAGTAATTCTTTATGAATCATTAGTGCAATGGCTCCAAAAGCTCCACCGATTGCAAGCGATCCGGTATCACCCATAAATACTTCGGCCGGGTGCGTATTGTACCACAGAAACCCCATACATGCGCCTACCAGCGAGGCGCAGAAAATGGTCAGCTCACCTACTCCGGGCAGATACATAATGTCAAGAAAACTCGAGAAGTCGGTGCGCCCCGAAATGTAGGCAAAGATGCCTAAAATCAACCCGGCAATGGCGGAGGTACCCGCGGCCAGTCCATCGAGTCCGTCGGTTAAATTGGTAGCATTGCTGGTGGCGGTAATAATAAAAATGGCCACCGGAATGTAAATGATCCACCCGAGCGTTTCGCCAAAGAAGGCATAATCAATATTTACATCTTTCAAAAAGGGAACGGTTGAAAGCGTATTGAAGGCTTCAAATCCGGGCCAGAAATAAAGGGTGCAACCCAACCCTAGACCAACTAAAACCTGACCGGTAATTTTTAGCTTGCCGCTTAATCCGGACTTGTCCTTTTTTACTACTTTAATGTAGTCATCGGCAAAACCGACCACGCCGAGGATAAATGTCACCAGCACAATCATCCAGGTATATACACTGTCCATGGGCATCCAGAGCAGTGTGGGAATGAGGGCGGCGAGTAAAATAATAACACCGCCCATGGTGGGGGTATGCGCTTTAACGAGGTGGCTGTCCAGCCCGATGTCGTCGCGAATGGTCTCACGCAATTGCATCTTTTCCAACCACTTGATGATGCGGTGGCCGATAAGCAGGCTGATAAAAAGGGCCATGGCCGCAGCAATTGCACTGCGCGTGGTGATGAAGGCGAAGGCGCTGAAGCCCGGCGGTTGATATGTTTTTTCAAGCCAGTCGAGGAGTTCAAACAGCATCAGCGCACCTCCGTAGTTTTGGGGTTGCCGTTGCGTTTTGCCAGTGCTTCACGGGCAATGGCGCGATCATCAAATGGATGACGCTCACCCTTAATTTCCTGATACGTTTCGTGGCCTTTGCCGGCAATTAGAATAATAGTGCTCGCATCAGCTTCGGCAACGGTGCGCTCAATGGCTTCACGCCGGTCGGTGATACGGCTCACGTTTTCCGGCTTTATAAATCCTTTCATAGCATCATCAATAATGGCGTCGGGTTCTTCGCTACGCGGATTATCGGAAGTAACAGTCACCTTGTCCGCATTGTCTTCGGCAACGCCCGCCATTTTGGGTCGCTTGGTTTTGTCGCGGTCGCCGCCGCATCCGAAAATGACGTGGAGTATTTGATGATTTTCTTTGGTGTCGGCCAGCGACTGCAGCACGTTTTCGAGAGCGCCGGGTGTGTGGGCGTAATCGACCAGCACCAGCGGCAGATTTTCTTGATTCTCAATTTGCACGCGTTGCAAACGTCCGGCCGCTCCGGTTGCTGAATGCAATGCCTTCGCTATAGATTGTTGATCATAGCCAAGTGCACGGCAAATCAAAAAGCTTTCTGCTACGTTGTAGGCATTGAAGCGGCCCACCATTGGGGTTTTTATTTCAATGATATCAACCCGTATTGTTAAACCGCCGGCATTGCTTTCTTCAATGTGGCAGGCAATGGGTTGATCGGATTCAAAGCCGAAGGGGATGATCTCTGCATCGCAATCACTGATAATAAACGTACTTTGCTCATCATCACCGTTTACAATAGCTGTAGAATCAGTAGAAAGATTATCGAAAAGCTGTTTTTTAGTTGCAGCATATTCCTCGATACCGGAATGATAATCGAGATGGTCGTGACTCAGATTAGTGAAGGCCGCTATGTTAAAATTGATGCCGTCCACCCGCTGTTGGTCAAGTGCGTGGGATGAAACTTCCATCACTAAATGGTTGGAGCCGGCATCAACCATGCGCCGCATATCATGGGCCAGTTCAATGGGGTCGGAAGTGGTAAGCAGGCTGTCAATCTCTTCATCATTAATGCGCTTGGCAACGGTGCCTAATAACGATGGCCGTGCGCCAAGTTTTTGCAATACCTGATAGGTGAGGGTGGCCACAGTGGTTTTGCCGTTGGTGCCGGTAATGCCGATTATTTTCAATTTTTCGGCGGGATTTCCTTCAAAAGCCTGGGCCAATGGTCCGACTAATGAACGCGTATCCGGAACTTTTACTACAGCTATTTCTTCGTCGGTGTAGAATTTTTCCTCACAAATAATGACCGCCGCTTCTTTATTAATAGCATTGTCTATAAATAGGTGACCATCAACCTGCGTGCCTTTTACGGCAATAAATACCGAACCCTCTTCAACGGAACGGGAATCCTGCGTGAGCGCACCGATGACATCCGGCGCTGGGCCGGTTACCTCGGTGGGTTTGCAGATATGTATGAGTTCGTTAAAAGTCACTTTTGCTATTTAAGTTATTTCTTTTGACACACCCCGCTTCAGCACATATAAAACATGTACTGAACCACCCCTCTCAAGAGGGGACTTTTTCTTCCCCTCTAGGGAGGGGTGCAGGGGTGGGTTATTTGTGGTTTAACTTTTGATAGTTTCATATTCCGGCCACTGCCTCCAGTGATTTTGCCTTGCCTCGCAGGGTGATGGTTCTTCCTTTCTTCATGGAGTCGCCGGCTTTCGGAAACTGGGTATTAACCGTTCCGGAGCCGATCATTTTTGCTTCAAATCCCTGTTCATTCACCACGTGCATGGCTGTTCGCATACTCATGCCGCCCACATCGGGGATGAAGGCGTAGTCTTTTTCCAGGCCGGAGGTGTCGGCCTCAACAAAATTGCCGGTAAGGGTTAGGGTGATTTTCTCATCAGGTTGCAACCTCATGCCGGCGGTGGGGGATTGGCTTGCAACCCATTCACCCGAGCCTGCTGTCTTAAAAATTAATTTCTGATTGTTGAGTATGGCTTTGGCTTTTTCAGCTTGCAGTCCTTTTAAATCGGGAGCGTACGCCCAAACTGAGTCTGCTGTATTGCCGTGTTCGATAATCTGTCGTTCAATTTCGTTATCGAGCCCTGCAATGCGTTTGGCCGTCTGCTGAAATACAGGTCCCGCTACCCAGCCTCCGTAAAACGGCCAGGTTTGGGGCTCATCCATAATCACCAGGCATAAATACTTGGGATTATCAGCGGGGAAAAAGCCAACAAATGAGCCGCGGTATTCACGTGCGTATCGGCCGTTGATTAATTTCTGAGCCGTACCGGTTTTACCGGCAATGGACAAGCCCTGGACCTGCGCTTGGTCGGCCGTACCTGAATCAGAGACGACGCTTTTAAAAGCCGGAAACAATTTTTTAATAGTCTCTTTTTTAGCAATCCGCCGAACGGATGTAGGTTCATGCTGTTTTATAATCTCACCACGTTCATCCACAACTTTATCCACCAGATAGGGTTGCATCATCATTCCGTTATTGGAAAATGCAGCATACGCCTGGGCCATTTGAATAGGGGTTACCTGCACCTCGTAGCCGATGGACATCCACGGGAGTGTTACTTTGCTCCACTCGTATGGCTTTTGCAGCTTGCCCTTTTCTTCACTGGGCAGATCAACATTTGTAGGGGATCCAAAGCCCATATTGCGAGCATACTGATAGTAGGTATCATCATCCAGGCGCATGGCAATTTTGGCAGTAGCCACATTGGATGATTTCTGAATCACTTCCTTGAAAGTCATGGTGCCCAGCGGATCGTGGTCGCGCATCCACTGACCGTGAATTTTGAGGTTGCCGCTTTTGGGCGTATCAATCTTTTCGGTGAAGTTTACCTTGCCTTGTTCCAGCGCGGCAATAGCCATCACCAGTTTAAAAGTGGAGCCGGGTTCGATCATATCCGAAACCATAAAATTTCTACGGTTCGTCTCGTTTAAGGAGGCAGGATGGTTGGGATCGAATGTGGGATAGTTGGCCAGCGCTTTGATGGCGCCCGTCCTTGGGTCCATCACGATGGCCGTTCCGTAGGCTGATTCGGTACGCTCGACCCCGGCTTTAAGTTCTTCCTCTAAAATAGCCTGAATGTGGGAATCAATAGTGGTATATAACGAGTGACCTTGTTCCGGTAACTTTTTTGGAGCGCCCAGGTAGGCAAAAATTCCGCCGGAGCGGTCGCGCCGGACCTGCTGCAGGCCGTCGGTGCCTTTCAGTTCTTCATCATAATATTTTTCCAGTCCATTTTGTCCGTTCATTGAATAATTAACGAATCCAAGAGTGTGAGCTGCCAACGATCCAAAGCTGTTGCGCCGCTGGTATTCTTCCTCTAAAATCACTGCGCGAATATCCAGCGCCTGCAGCGCTTCATAGGCCGAGACAGGAATATTTTTATCAAGAATGACATAGCGCGAACGAGAGGACGCTCGCTGGATTTTGCGTGAGTAGTAATTTGTACTGTAACGAGTGTACTCAGCCAGCGTGGCACATACTTTAACAATTTGTGCAGATGTTACTTCGGGCACATGCGGATCAATAGCTGCTTTATAGGCCACCGAATTGGTCACCAGCAGGCTGCCGTCGTTATCGTAAATGTTACCGCGTTGGGCGGGTATGGGAATATTGTCAATGGCTTGATCGCTCCATAAGTCGCGCAGCTCATCACCCTTCCAAAAGTTGATACGCAGTAGCTGCATGCCAATGGCACACGGGATGAGCAGCACCAGCCCAAAGACGGCAAACATACGGCTTAATATGGCGGTGCGTTCTTTCATTCGCTTTCCACCTCAATTACTTTTTCGGCCGGCCCGCCGTTGATGAAGCCCAGTTCTTTAGCTTTGGCTGAAATTTCGGCGGGACCAATCATGCGGTCATACTCCAGACGGTAGCTGTCGTAGCTGCGCTTGGTCTGATTATATTTTTGCTCCAGTTGCTGCACTTCAGCCAGCAATTTTTGGGTCGCAAAAACGTGATTCAGGTACGCCATGCCTAAAAGGCCGATCACAATCACGCCTAAGATTACCTTCCAGGGCGCTACATTAGGCAGCGAAAGCTTACTTTTGCCTTTTTTTACGCGGCGGCCGTGATTTTTTGAAGTTGATTTTTTTGAACGTTTTTGTGTCGTCGTTTTTTTCTTGGGAGCAGACTTCCGCCGGTTCTGCCTGGTCTGCTTTTTTTTCATGGGTGATTTTACCAGCATATCACACCTCCTCAATTTTTTGGGCTACGCGCATCTTGGCACTTCGCGCAGCCGGGTTGCGATTCACCTCGTCATCGGAGGGGCGAATGATACCGCCGGAAAGCGATTCGATGGGCGACTGCTCGTGTCCGTAAAAATCTTTTTCCACTTTGCCGGTGTGATTCCCTGCTTTGAAGAAGCGTTTCACAATGCGATCCTCCAGCGAATGGTAGGAGATAGCCACAATACGTCCCTCCATTTTGAGCATTTTGAGTGACTGATCCAGCACATCGCGCAGCATATCCAGCTCGCGGTTCACCTCAATGCGGATGCCCTGGAAAACACGGGCTACGGTTTTAATCTGATACTGTCCTTTTACCACTGATTTAACCACATCACGCAGTTGGCCAGTGGTTTCCACGGGACGTGCATCAATAATAGCGCGTGCAATTGGGCGGCTCATGCGTTCTTCGCCATAGTGAAAAATGACGTCGCGCAGTTCTTCGTAAGCGTATTCATTCACCACATTATAGGCGCTGATGCCGCGCAGGTTGCTCATGCGCATATCCAGCGGGCCGTCTTCCTGAAAGCTGAAACCGCGCTCTGCTTCTTTAATCTGGTGCGTTGATACGCCGAGGTCCAGCAGGATGCCGGAAATATCGCCGTGCAATTCGGGTGGGATAAGACGGGAGAGATATCCGAAATTGCCTTTGATGGTAGAGAAACGTGCGTCACTGCCGATGTGGGAATGGGCGGCAGCAAGGGCTTCATCATCCTGGTCGAGGCCGATAAGCCGGCCGTCATTATTTAGTTGAGACAGAATTTCCATGGAATGACCGCCGCCGCCGAGCGTGGCGTCAATGTAGATACCGCCGGGATCGGTAACGAGCTGCGCTACCGACTCCTTAAGCAGCACCGGTGTGTGCCGGTGATATTCGGTTTCATGTTTGGTCATTGGTATCATGGTCACCCATCACGCGGTCAAAAAGTTCTTGATACGATTCAAAACTGAGGTCGGAATCGACTGCTTCGAGCTTGGCGGGCGCCCACACCTCAATGCGTTCGCCGCTGCCGATAAAAATAGCTTTGCCCTCGATGCCGGCCCATTCCGTTAGTTGCGAAGGGAGAGGAATGCGGTTCTGGTTGTCCAGCGAAAGGTCCTCGGCAAAACGCAGGAAATTGCGCTTTACGGTGCGGCCCTCTTTGGTGAAACTGTTAATTTGGGATAGCTGATCCTCGACTTTTTGCCACTCATCCTGCGGATAAATATACAGACAGGGCTCAAGTCCTCTCAAAATGGTGAAGTTCTCTTGTGCCTGCGGGTTCAGGCTTTTGCGTAGTTTTGCAGGGAAGCTTACGCGTCCTTTGCTATCTACGCTATGTGTATATTGACCTTTAAAGCTCGGCATAGAGCTTGTCCCACAGTTTTAGTTATCGATAACGAGAGCGGATCAAGAATTCCCACATTCTCCCACTTCAACCCACAATGTACCCTAAAGGGGTAGAGCTTGTCAAGTAAATAATGTTAGAAAGGCAAATTTTAATATTTGGCCGGAAGGGGAGGTCGGATGATGGAAGCTGAAATTTAGAAGCTGGATGCTTTTGGACAGAATAAAGGGTGATTTTTTTGGCCGGCTTGATATATCGCTGTATCTATAAAGTAAGATTGGGTAGGGTGTGGTAGAGAGTGGAGTGATTTTTAAAGCCCTATAAAAATCAATACGGGTTTTAACTATACAATCCTCTCTGGCTTCGCCGTACTCTTTTATACAAGGGAGAGGATATTCCTGCCCAATTCGAATATTTTGTACCATTGGATAGGAGTTGCTGGCGCGGTAACTATTCCCCCTTAAAAAAAAGGGTTGGAATTGCTACATTTCTTGCAGTACAACCCTCCTCACCTTCGGCGGGTTGTATTTATTATTCTTGCTGATTCAATAGAATCCATCTCTCAAGCGTGTTGAGCACGTTCTTCATATCTTTCTTTACTTCCAAATCATCAAATCGTAAAACGGTGAGGCCCAGTTTTTCCAGCCGCTTATGGTATTCTGTATCTGGCGATTACACTCTTCGACTACATTCGTCGTACCTTCTCATTGCGCTCAGAGTGACGTCATATTGAGCGCAGCGGAGCGAAGTCGAGTGGCTTTCGCCGTCAATTTCAAAGACCAGCTTAAGCCTGGCACAGTAAAAATCAAAAATGTATTCCCCAATGGGTTTTTGCCGCATGAATTGGTGACCGTGCATTTTACTGCTTTTTAGTTCATTCCAGAGGAGCATTTCGGACAAAGTGGAATCTTTTCTTAGTTTTCGAGCCAGTGGTTTTAGTTTTGGGTTGTAATAAATTTTCATGAGATCGAGGGTTGTTCTCTCTTTTCAAGTTAATTCATTATTTGGGAAATTCAATCCTCCCCCGGCATTCGCCGGGGACTCCCTTTTCCATCCTACGCTGAATCGGAGGACTAGGTCTAAGGAAGAATTTGCAAGTATTTTTAAAATTGGTGCAATCAGATACAACCCTCCCCCAGCACATAAACTTATGTGCTGGGTACTCCCTTTGTTAAGGGAGAATTCCACCTTGCCAGCTTCGTGAAAAGTTCTCCATAATAATAACAACTCCTTACCAAGAAGAAACTTTTGATTTATTACCATAGAAGAGCAGAGGTTATCACTGAAACTTCCTCTCAATAGTCTCTTCCCACTCCTTGCGGCGAATGACTTCTCGGTTCTTTTTGAGCGTGCGCACATGGCGGTAATAAAAGTTAGCCGTGTCGCTGCGAATGGTTGTCGCTCCCTCCCACAAAAAGATATTCGCATCGTGTTTCAATCGGATACTGCTGGTGCCGGATACGCGAGCATTGCCGGGTGCATAATCACTTAGCCGGTAGGTTACCGAAAGCGCTGTTTGGGGATTGCTCGCAGTGTCCGCTTCGGAATAGATGACCGTCGTTTCCGCTTTTGCCTCGTTGCGAATGACGGTATCGGGTCCGGCCCAGCCGGCCACATCACTCGGCTGTTTGAGATATTGCATTGCATCTTGTTTCAGCTCAACGTTGCGGCTGCCGACCAGTGACGCCAATTTTGTTGAGGTGGCTTCATCATTAAGTGGAATAAAAGGCAGAGTGATGGAAGAGGCCATTTGCGAACCTGTATACAGGGAGGTTGTCATGGAATACGGAGTAGGCCAGAACATGGGCCAGACCGCATTGGATACAGAGACTCGCATTTTATGCCCGGACTTGAATATCCAACTTGTAAAATGGAGCGGGATATCGAGGGCATATTTTTTACCCGGTTCCAAGTAGACGGGATTGGCACTGGAATTGCGGTGCGTACCGTTCCTGGCGGCCCCGGTGATGCGCGTAACGGTGCCACGTCCGAAAGGCGGACGATCCAGTTGGCATGCCGGGCTGTAGCTGATACCCATAGTCTTGCTTGGGGGCGGCCAAGCAGCGCCTGCTCTTTTTTGAAGGGAGAGGTTTCAAAGGTGAGACTGCGCGCTTCGGCAGGCCGCTGATCAGCGAGCACATCACCCCACCAGATGCCGGCTTCTGCCCCGGCTGTAGGGATATATCGTAGCTTTAAGGTATCACTCAAGCTTTTCGTGCGTTGAAGTTCATGGCCGGGGGATAGGTAATAGGTTGTGCGGCGGTCATTGTCAGGCGGCCATTGTTCAACCTTTTGCCACTGCCCGGGAATGGTATCGGTGGCAGCAGCGGGCAAATAAGGCGTCCGCATATAGGTTATGAGGTCGGGATCGTCCATCACCCCGGTATGTTCATCTTTCAGCCAGTAGTCCCACCATCGCACCATGAGCCCGGCCAGATCAGCTTCTGGCTTAGGCGTTTCCAGGCTGTGCGCCCAGGGCCCGATCACTGCTTTGGTCGGTGCCTTGGCGTATTGCAAGGTTCGGGCAATGGCGCTGCGGTAGCCGTCGTACCATCCGCCAATCATGTAAGTGGGTATTTGTAGAGTATCGGGATTTGCATCCAGCCGGATTGATTTTCGCCAGAAAGGGCCGTCGGTCTGCTCTTTGAGATAGCGCAGGCTCAGGGGCGGCTGATCGAAACGCCTGGCAAGCAGCGAATCATCGGCGGGATTTAATGGCGGCGGGGTGTAAATGAGATTGAGATCGGCGAACATATTATAGGTGCCAAAGCGGAAAATGCCATCGGCATAGTGCACGTCTTCGTGGTACAGGTTTTCGGTTGATACATTGGCGATGATGGCTTTCAGCGGCTCTGGTTTTTTCATGGCCACCTGCAGGGCATTGAAGCCGCTCCACGACCAGCCGTACATGCCCACCTTGCCGGTTGACCACGGCCGGGATGCGAGCCAGTTGATTACCTCAATCGCGTCATTGAGTTCCTGCCGGGAATGCTCCCGGTCCATAAAGGTACCCTCGCTGTGACCGCTGCCCCGCACGTGAACGTAGGCCACGGCATATCCCTGCCGCGCTTGCGCGCCCTCATAATAGTAGGTGAGCGAGCACTCCCCGGCGTAAGGGTCCATCACCAGCAGGGCCGGAATTTTTTCGGCTTCATCCATCGTATCAGGGTGAGTAAGGCAGCCCCAGAGTTCGGTGCTGTCGGACATGGGAATACGAATTTCTTTCTGGGTGATGGAGTAGGGTGCCTCGTTTACTTCAGCTGAATCCTGACCACAGGCTCTCGAATTGCATACAAGGAGCGGGACAATCAAACACAAGAAAATAAGGGTATTTGTGATGCGTATCATGTGAAGGTGGATTACGGACCGGATCATAACCGGCTATTTTGTTTAGTGAACGATAGAAAAAGTTTTGCTTAGATTGAAAACCGACTTTCCGGCCGCAATGCGGTAGTCAATATATAAATACTTTAATAGCGGAACGCTTTTTTGTGCTCCCTCTTTATAATTATGCAATAGAGCAATAGATAGGAAGCAGAAATGTTATCCAATATTATGAAATCACAAAGAATCACAGTTCTATTATCAGTCTTCTTGCTTCTGGCAGGCGGACCATCAGTCGTTGCGCAGGATGGAAATTCAGGCAATGAAATTGTTACAAAGATACGTATGGAAGCAGAAGCTATCGGCTCGGTGCGGAGCCTGTTGATCCAGCAAAACGGGAAGCGCATTCTGGAGCAATACTATCACGGCATGCAGCCGGGACGAAAGATGAACACGAAGTCGGCATCGAAGAGCATCATTTCGCTGCTGGTGGGCATTGCGGTTGAAAAGGGATTGATTGAAAGTGTGGATGACCGCATTGCCTCCTACCTCCCGGAATATTTTGAGGATATTTCAAACGAAAAAAAGCAAGCCATCACTATTAAGGATCTGCTTACGATGCGGTCGGGACTGGAGACCACCAGCTTTCACAACTATGGGAGATGGGTCACCAGTGACGACTGGGTGAGGTATGCATTGGAGCAGCCAATGATAAAAGAGCCGGGCGGCGAATGGGCGTATAGTACCGGCAGTTCGCATCTGCTGTCGGTAATTATTACTAAAACTTCCGGGATGAGCACGAGGGCTTTTGCCAATAAATATTTATTTAGGCCGATGAATATCGAGGTTGGGGGATGGGACCGCGATCCTCAGGGATACTACATGGGCGGCAATAACCTGGCGCTGAGCTCGGAGGCGATGATGAAAATCGGGCAGATGCTGCTCAACGGCGGCACCTGGAATG